>Ga0209262_10000552_pt1 | contig 16577 bp, 13 predicted proteins | sample Lowcelwee11metaG_FD_187171 | JGI IMG/M metagenome (GOLD analysis project Ga0209262, IMG submission 187171) | Freshwater pond sediment microbial communities from the University of Edinburgh, under environmental carbon perturbations - Low... | ecosystem: Environmental > Aquatic > Freshwater >...
TTTGCCGCCGCCCTGTCCACCACGGTGCTGTCCAGCGGCCTGGTCTCCGCCCAGACCGTGTTCACCGTGTCCAGCTGGCTGCCGCCCACCCACACGCTGTCCACGGTGCAGAAAAACTGGTGCGACACGCTGGAGAAAGAAAGCGCCGGCCGCATGAAATGCAACATCCTGCCCAAGGGCGTGGTAGCCGCCCCCGGCACCTTTGACGCGGTGCGCGACGGCCTGGCCGACATTTCCTACACGGTGGACGGCTACACGCCGGGCCGCTTCATCAACACGCAGGTGGCCGAATTCCCGTTCCTGGGCAACAGCGCCGTCGCCACCTCGGTGGCCTACCAGCGCATCTACAGCAAGTACTTCGCGCCGCTGGGTGAACACCGCGGCGTGAAAGCGCTGGCCGTGTTCACGCACGGCCCCGGCATCATCTTCAACACCAAGAAACCGGTCGCCTCGGCGGCCGACGCCGCCACGCTGAAGTTCCGCATCGGTGGTGGCAACATCAACGAACTCTCCAAGGCCATGGGCTGGAACACCACGCTCAAGGCCGCACCCGAGTCGTTCGAGCTGCTGTCCACCGGCGTGATGGACGGTACCTTCTTCCCCGACGAATCGGTGGCTTCGTTCAAGCTCAGCATGGTCAAACACGCCACCACCTTCCCCGGTGGCCTGTACAACACCAGCTTCGTCTTCATGATGAACGAGGGCAAATACAAGGCCCTGTCGGCGCAGGACAAGGCCGTGGTGGACAAGCTCTCGGGCGAAACGGCCGCACGCATGTTCGGCGAAGGCTGGGACAAAGTCGACGCAGCCAGCCGCGAAGGCGCGCAGAAAGCCCAGGGCGTGAGCCGCATCATGGCCGACAAGGCCTTCGTCAAGGCCGTGATGGACAAGCAGGACTACCTGGAAACCAAGTGGGCAGCCAGCGCACAGGTCAAAGGCCTGAAAGACCCGAAGGCCGTTCTGGCCGAATTCCGTGCTGAAATCGCCAAGGTGAAATAAGCGGCGCGAGCCCGCCTGCGTCCGCAGGCCTCTCTCCGTGGGCCGATGGGACAGCGAACAGGCTGCCACCCATCGGCCCACTTCACATGCAGAAAGCACAACATGCACAAAACACTCGACCGGCTGCTGTACTGGTCCACCGGCGTCATGGCGGCCATGGCGCTTTTTTCCATCATGTGGCTGACCGTGATCGACGTGATCGGCCGCAAGTTTTTCGATAACTCCGTCCCGGGCGGGCTCGAACTCACCGAGATGCTGATGGTGGTGGTGATCTTCGCAGCGCTGCCACTCGTGTCGTGGCGTGGCGAGCACGTGGTCTTTGACACGCTGGACGCGCTGATTCCCGACTGGCTGCGCTCGATACAGGCCCGCGTGATCCACCTGATCTGTGCCGGTACGTTTGCCTTTCTGGGTCGGCTCATGGTGATGCGCGCCGAACGCTTCGCCGAATACGGCGACACCACGGTGCACCTCGAAATGTCCATCGCCCCGGTGGCCTGGCTGATGGCCGGGCTCCTCATGCTCACCGGGCTGGCCCATCTGCTGCTCGTGTTCGTTCGTGCACCCAGCAGCGGTCACGTGCCGGTTGAAGCCCAGGGAGCGTCCACATGATCGAAGCGTTGCTGGGTTTTCTGGGTGTCTTTGGCCTTGCCTTTCTGCGCGTGCCACTGGCAGTGTCCATGTCGATCGCCGGTCTGGTGGGCCTGGGTCTGATGCGGGGCTGGCAGCCGGCCTACGCGAGCACCAGCCAGGTGATTTTCGAGACCGGCTTCCACTACGTGCTGTCGGTGATTCCGCTGTTTGTGCTGATGGGCAACTTCGTCGCCCGTGCGGGCATGGCCAAGGAACTGTTCACTGCCGCCAACGCCTTTGTGGGCCACAAGCGCGGCGGCCTCGCCATGGCCAGCATCATCGCCTCGGGTGGTTTCGGTTCGATCTGCGGCTCGTCCATCGCCACCGCCGCCACCATGACGCGCGTGGCCTACCCCGAGATGAAGGCGCACGGCTACAAGGACACGCTGGCCACCGGCGCCATCGCTGCTGGCGGCACGCTGGGCATCCTGATCCCGCCCTCCACCATCCTGGTGATCTACGGGATCATCACCGAGACCGACATCGGCAAGCTGTTCATCGCCGGCATCCTGCCCGGCATCGTGGCCATCACCTGCCTGTGCCTGGGGGTGGTCTTCGTGACCTGGCGCGATCCGGCGGCCGGTCCGCCGGCCGAACGCTTCACCTGGGCCCAGCGCTTTGCGGCGATCCGTGGCATCTGGGGCGTTGCCATGTTGTTCGGCCTCGTCATTGGCGGCATCTACGGCGGCGTGTTCACGGCCACCGAAGGCGCCGGCGTGGGGGCTGCGGGCGCTTTTCTGTTCGCGCTGCTGCGCGGCACGCTGCGCCCGCGCGTGCTGCTGGACATCCTGGTGGAGAGCACCCGAACCACGGCCATGCTGTTCATGATCCTGATCGGCGCGATGATCTTCACCAACTTCATCAACTTCACCAGCATGCCCGGCGACCTGCGCGACTTCGTGCTGCAGTTCAGCCCCAACCCCATCATGGTGGTGGTGATGATGATGGGGATTTACTTGCTGCTCGGCATGGTGATGGAAGAACTGGCCATCGTGCTGCTGACCATTCCGGTGTTTTTCCCGGTCATCACCGGTCTGGGCTTCGACCCGATCTGGTTCGGCATCCTGATCGTGACCATCGTCGAGATCGGCATGATCTCACCGCCGGTGGGCCTGAACCTGTTCGTCATCAACTCGCTGCTGCCCAATGTCAACCTGGGCACGATGTACCGCGGCGTATGGCCCTTCGTGGCGGCCGACATCGTGCGCCTGGGCATCCTGATCGCTTTCCCGGTCATTTCACTCTGGCTACCGGGCTTCATGGGCTAGGCTTCAGGTCTGCGCTTCATGTGCACGATGCGCTGCGGGTACGGGATCTCGATTCCGTGCTCGCGCAGCGCACGCAGGATGGCCATGTTGATGTCCGAACGCAGGTTGAGCTGTCCGTTTTCCGGGTCGGCGATCCAGTAGCCCAGCGTGAACTCCAGGCCATCGGCGCCGAAGGCCGAGAGCGCGGCATTGGGCGCCGGGTCCTTGAGCACGCGCTCCTGCGCCACCGCCGCCTCGGCCAGCAGGCGGCGCACCAGTTCCACGTCGCTGTCGTAGGCCACCGATACGATGGTGGACTGCCAGACCTTGGCGTCGGCCAGCGAGAGGTTTTCGACCCGGCTGGTGATCAGGATTTCGTTGGGCACGATGGACTCGCGCCCGGTGGCCGAGCGGATCACGGTGTAGCGCGCCTTGATGTCGCTGATGCGGCCCTCGAAGTTGTCCACCTTCACGTTGTCGCCGATGCGCATGCTCTGCTCGGCCAGGATCACGAAGCCGCTCACGTAGTTGGACGCGAGCTTCTGCAGACCCAGGCCGATGCCCACGCCCACCGCGCCGCCCAGCACCGAGAGCGCCGTGAGGTCGATGCCCACAGCCGAGAGCGCAAAGATCAGGCCCAGGAACATGAGCACGGCGCGCGTGGCGTTGCTGATGGCCTTGCGCAGCGACAGCTGGCCGCCCACGGCCGACTTGAGCAGGCGCGCCTCGATGGCCGCCGAGATCCAGAGCGTCACGATCAGCACCGCTGCGGCCGTGAGCGCGCCTTCCACCAGGGTGCGCAGGCTCAGCGTCGTCGCACCAATCTTCCAGGTGATCGACTCCATCTCCTCCAACACCAGCGGCAGAAGTCCGCTGACCCACAGCACCATGGCCAGCCAGGCCACCCAGGAGATGGTGCGCTCCAGCACGCGCACCCAGGGTGTGCTGCCAAAGGCCACCTGCAACACCTTGACGCCCACTCGGATGATCACCAGCGAGACCAGCACCGGGATCGCCACCTTGAACACCGCCAGTGGCACCACGTTCAACAGCAGCGCGCGCGCGATGTAACCCAGCACCAGCAGCAGCAGCGGGAACATCACGCCGTCGAACAGCTGGCGGCCAAACAGCACCGACGATTTTTCGTCCCGCATGCCCAAGGCCCGGCGCAAACCCGCCGCCAGCCCCCAGGCGATGAGCACGCAGACCGCCAAGGCGGCGAATTCAAACCACACAGTGGGCTGAGCGAAGCCGGCCAGCCAGGCCTGCATGTCGTCGATGGGCGGCGGCGTGGTCGAAAGTGGCGCGGTGGAAGTCATGCGATATCAATGAAAGAGAAATGTCCGGCCCCTGAACGCCGCGGAACAGCCCTTCGACAGACTCAGGACGGGCCGCTGGCGTTGCCCCTTGGGGGTATGCGGCTGCGCGCAGCGAGCAAGCGACGGGGGAACTACCAATTCGGCGAACGCTTTTCGATGAACGCCTGCACGCCTTCTTGCGCCACATCGTGCGCCATGTTGCAAGCCATGGTCTGGCCGGCGAGCTGGTAGGCCGATTCCATGCCGGTCTCCAGCTGGCGGTAGAACAGCGCCTTGCCCATGGCCAGGGCCTCGCGCGGCTTGGCCACGATGCGGTCCACCAGCTTGGCCACTTCAGCGTCCAGCGCCTCGGGCACCACCACCCGGTTCACCAGACCCCGCGCCTTCGCTTCATCGGCCGAAATGAAGTCGCCCGTGAGCAGCATCTCCATCGCCTGCTTGGGCAACATGTTGCGCGACAAGGCCACGCTGGGCGTGGCGCAGAACAGACCGACGTCGATGCCATTGACGCCGAACGTCGCGCCCTGCACGGCCACCGCCAGGTCGCACTGCGCCACCAGCTGGCAGCCCGCCGCCGTGGCCAGCCCCTGCACCCGTGCGATCACCGGCACCTCCAGCTTGCGGATGCTCATCATCAGTTTCGAGCATTTCGCAAACAGCGCCTGGTAATAACCCAGCTCGGGCCGGGCCTTCATTTCCTTCAGGTCGTGCCCGGCGCAGAAGGCGCGGCCGCTGGCGGCGATCACCACCGCGCGCGCCAGCGGGTCGGCCGCCACCGCGTCCAGCGCAGCCTGGGTCGCGGCCATCATGGCTTCGCTCAGCACGTTGAAGCTGCGCGGCGCGTTCAGCGTGAGCGTGTACACGCCACGCGCATCGCGGTGGCTCAACAACAGGTCGGTGTTCATGGTTTCAGACATCGGCAAGCACCCTCAGATGCGCTTCCACGCTGCGCGCGAGCGCGCCCAGGTCGTAGCCGCCTTCGAGGCAGCTCACGATGCGCCCTTTGGCGTGGCGCTGCGCCACTTCCTTGATGCGCTGCGTGATCCACGCGTAGTCGTTTTCCACCAGCCCCATCTGGCCCATGCCGTCTTCGCGGTGGGCGTCGAAGCCGGCGCTGATGAAGATCATCTGCGGCTTGTGCGCGTCCAGCCGCGGCAGCCACATCATGTCGATCAACTCGCGCACGTCCATGCCCTTGGTGTAGGCCGGCACGGGCAGGTTCACCAGGTTCGCCGCCGTCGAATGCTCCCAGGGTGGGTAGAACGGGTGCTGGTAGAAGCTGCACATGAGGATGCGCTCGTCGCCGGCCACGATGTCTTCGGTGCCGTTGCCGTGGTGCACGTCGAAGTCGATGATGGCCACACGCTTCAGGCCGTGACGCTCCAGCGCGTATTTCGCGGCCACCGCCACGTTGTTGACGAAGCAAAAGCCCATGGCCTGGTTGCGGGTCGCATGGTGGCCCGGCGGGCGCACGGCGCAAAAGGCGTTGGCCAGTTCACCGGCCATCACCGCGTCGGTGGCGTCGATGGCGGCACCGGCGGCCATCAGGATCGCATCCCACGAATGGATGTTGATGGACGTGTCCGGGTCCACCTGCGCGTGCGTCGGGCCGCCAGCCGCGATTTCGTCGCGCAGGCCGTCGGACAGGCCGCGCAGCGACGCCAGGTGCATGCGGCCGTGGGCCAGTTCCAGGTCGGTCAACGAAGCCGCCGTGGCTTCACGCCGCTCCAGCGCGGTGTCGAGCCCGGTGACGAGCAGGCGGTCTTCGATCGCATCGAGCCGCTCTGGGCACTCGGGGTGCCCGTTGCCCATTTCGTGTCTCCAGCAATCCTTGTGTGTGAAATATCCGGTGGCCTGGCTCATTTCGGTTTTACGGTATGGTTCGCGGCATGCACGCCGACGCAAAAATCCACCAACTTCTGAATCAGCTTAACACGGTGATCGTGGGCAAAGGCCCCCAGGTTTCCGACTGCGTGGCCTGTCTGCTGGCGGGTGGACACCTGTTGATCGAAGACGTTCCCGGCGTCGGCAAGACCACGCTGGCGCACGCACTTTCGCGCTCCTTCGGCCTGCAGTTTTCGCGCGTGCAGTTCACCGCCGACCTGATGCCGAGCGACCTGGTGGGCGTGTCCATTTACGAACGTGGGCGCGAAGGTTTTGTATTCCACCCGGGACCGGTGTTTGCCCAGGTGCTGCTGGCCGACGAAATCAACCGCGCCAGCCCCAAGACGCAGAGCGCCCTGCTTGAAGCCATGGAAGAAAAGCAGGTCACGGTGGAAGGCGCCACGCGCGCCCTGCCCCACCCCTTTTTCGTCATCGCCACCCAGAACCCACACGACCAGCTCGGCACCTACGCGCTGCCCGAATCACAGCTCGACCGCTTCCACATGCGGCTCTCGCTGGGCTACCCCGACCGGGCGGCCGAACGCGAACTGCTGCGCGGCCAGGACCGGCGCGACATGCTGGAGCACCTGCAGCCGGTGCTGACCCCGGCCGATCTGGCGCGGCTGCAGCAGACCGTCGCCGACGTGCACACCGCCGAACCGGTGCTGGAGTACCTGCAGGACCTGGTGGCCGCAACCCGCTCGGGCCGCTGGTTTGCGCAAGGCCTGTCGCCGCGGGCTGCACTGGCGGTGGTGCGCTCGGCCAAGGCACAAGCCTTCCTGAACGGCCGCGACTATGTGGCGCCCGACGACATCGCAGCCATCCTGCCGCAGACCGTGGCGCACCGGCTCATACCGGTGAGCGATGCCGGGCGGGGCGCGGTCGAGCAGGTCCGGGCGATGATCGAGGCTACGCCCCTGCCGTGAACCCCTTGCGCGCCATCCAGCAGCGGCTGCGCCACTGGTTCCACAACCGCGCGCCGCGCACCGACACACTCACCCTGACGCAGCGCAATGTCTACATCCTGCCCACGCGCGCGGGCTGGATGCTGGCTTTCACCCTGCTCCTGCTGCTGGTCGGCAGCATCAACTACCAGCTCAACCTGGGCTACCTGCTCACCTTCCTGCTCGCCGGTTCTGCGGTGGTGGGCATGCATGTGTGCCACAGCAACCTGCGCGGCCTCACGCTGCACCTGGCCGCGCCCGCACCGGTGCACGCGGGCCAGGCGGTGGCGCTGGACATCCGCCTCGCCAGCGAACGGCCCCGGCCGCGTTTCGGCATCGGTCTGGGCGTGATCGCCGAGCACGGGCTGGGCGACACCCAACTGGCCTGGACCGACGTGCCCGCCCAGAGCAGCGCCGTGCTGCAAGTGGCCTGGGCGGCGCCCCGCCGCGGCCTGCATGCGCTGCCACCGCTCACGGCGCTCACCTTGTTCCCGCTCGGCACTTTCCGCGTCTGGACCGTCTGGCGCCCGGCCGCGCAGGCGCTGGTGTACCCGGCACCCGAAGCCCACCCACCGCCTTTGCCCGCGGGCGAGCCGCAGGCCGGCAGCTCGGGCAGCGCGCGCGTGCAGAGCACCGGCGAGTTCGACGGCGTGCGCGCCTACCGCCGCGGCGACCCGCAGAAAACCGTGGTCTGGAAAAAAGCCGCCCAGGCCTTCGCCGCCGGGCGCGACGACCTCGTCAGCCGCGACGCCCTGTCCACCCAGCGCCAGCAGCTCTGGCTGGACTACGCACACACGGGCGCGGCCGACCTGGAGGCCCGTTTGTCACGACTGGCGGCCTGGGTGCTGATGGCCGACCGCCTGGGGCTGGACTACGGCCTGCGCCTGCCCGGGTGCGAGATTTCACCCGACCAAGGTACGGGACACCGTGCCCTTTGCCTGGAAGCCTTGGCGTTGGCATGAGGCACCCCCTGCGCCGCTTCGCGTCTTCGCCCTCTCCTGCGGGAGGGGGACGCAGCCTGTGGCCGGGCAAAGCCCGTTCCACGGCTGCCCAGGTATGCGCCCCCTCGCTCCACCATCCTCTCTGACATGGCTGCGATATCCCTTTCGTCCCTGCCTCGTGACACGCGCGACACGCTGTTCCTGCTGGCCGTCATCGCCTGGGTGGTGGCCATGCAGGTCGGTCACATTCCCTGGTGGTGCAGCGCCCTCACGGCCGGCGTGCTGGTCTGGCGCACCACGCTGACCCTGCGCGGCCTGCCCCTGCCCGGCTGGGCCTGGCGCGTGGGCCTGCTCGCACTGACGTTGGGCGCCACCTGGATGACACACCGCACTCTTTTGGGGCGAGACGCGGGCGTGACGCTCATCGTGGTGCTGCTGGCACTCAAGACCCTGGAACTGCGTGCGCGGCGCGACGCCTTCGTGGTGTTCTTCCTCGCCTTCTTCACCCTGCTCACCCACTTCTTCTATTCACAGTCCCTGCTCACGGCGATGGGCATCCTGATCGCGCTGCTGGGTCTGCTCACCGCGCTCGTCAACGCCCACATGCCGGTTGGGCGGCCCCCACTGATGCAAGCCGCGCGCATCGCCGCGGGCATGGCGGCGCTGGGCGCACCCATCATGCTGGTGCTGTTTCTGTTGTTTCCCCGCATGGCACCACTCTGGGGCATGCCGGGCGATGCCATGACCGGGCGCAGTGGCCTCTCTGGCAGTATGAAAGTGGGACAGATCGCCCAGCTGGTGCTGGACGAAGGCATTGCCTTTCGCATCCGTTTTGAGGGCCCGCCCCCGCCCCAGCGCGACCTGTATTTCCGCGGCCCGGTCCTGAGCGATTTCAACGGCGTTGAGTGGCGCCCGCTGCGCTCGGGCTTTCCGCCGGGCATGGCGCTGGAGGCCGGGCTTGCCGTGGCGGGCGAACCGGTGCGCTACGAAGTCACCCTGGAACCGCACAACCGCCCCTGGCTGTTCCTGCTGGAGGCGGCGGCCCGCCCGCCAGCCCTGCCGCGTGGCGAAGCGTTCATGACATCCGATCTGCGCTGGCTCACCCAGCAGCCCATGACCGAACTCGTGCGCTACCGTGCCGAGAGCTACCCGCGCTTTCGCCACGGTCCCCTGAATGCGGTGATTGCGCTGCAGGACCACATCGAACTGCCGCCCGGCTACAACCCGCGCACGCTGGCGCTGGCGCAGCAACTGCGCCGCGAGTTCGGCGCCGGCCTGCAAGCCGCGCCCGCGCTGGTGAACGCCGCCATGGAGCGGCTGCGCACCGGCGGCTACACCTACACGCTTGAACCCGGCCTCTACGGCCAGCACACGGCCGACGAGTTCTGGTTCGACAAGCGCGAAGGCTTCTGCGAGCACATCGCATCCAGCTTCGTCATCCTGATGCGCGCCCTCGACATCCCGGCGCGCGTCGTGACGGGCTACCAGGGTGGTGAGCTCAACGCCGTGGACGGCTACTGGACCGTGCGCCAGCAAGACGCCCACGCCTGGACCGAAGTCTGGCTGCAAGGCCAAGGCTGGGTTCGGGTGGACCCGACCTCGGCCGTGGCGCCCGGTCGCACCGGCTCGCTGCAGCGGCTGCAGGCACCCGAAGGCACACTGACCGGCGCCATATACACCCTCAACCCGACCCTGGCCGCCCATGTGCGCGCTGCCTGGGAAGCGGTGAACAACCGCTGGAACCAGTGGGTGCTCAACTACACGCAGGGCAAACAACTCGACCTGCTGAAGAACCTGGGTTTCCCCAGCCCCAGCTGGACCGACTTGGCCTATGTGCTGATCGGCGTGGTCGTGCTGGTCAGCCTGGCGGGGGCCGGTTGGACCTTATGGGAGCGCCAGCAACACGACCCCTGGCTGCGCCTGCTGCAGCGCAGCCGCCAGCGCCTGCAGCGCCTGGGGCTGGACAGTGGCGACCACACACCGCCACGCGAACTCGCCCAGCAGGTGGAGCGTCATTTTGGCGATACGGAATTTGCCCGCAACGTGCGCTTGTGGCTGTTGCGGCTGGAAGCCCAGCGTTACAGCCGCCGGCCCGACACGACGCTGGCTACACTGCAACGCGAATTCCGCCAGCTTGCCTGGCCCAAGAGAGGTTCCCGTTGATTTTCAAGTCCGTTTTTTCGATGTCCGGTGGTCTCGGCAGCGGTGCCCTGGCCGGGCTTGCGTTGAGCCTGCTCCTGCTGCCGCCTGGAGCGTCGGCCACCAGCGCCGCCAAACGGCGACCGGTATCGGTGGCCCCGGCGGCCGCGCCCAGCCTTTTTTACGCGGATCACGAAGCCGCGATGGCTTTTGCCACCGACATGGCCCAGCGGCGCAACCTCGACCCCGACTGGGTCCGGCAGCAGATCGGACAGGCGCAGCACCTGCCCCAGGCGGTGCGTCTCATGGCCCCCGCGCCGAGTGGAACGCCCAAGAACTGGTCGGTCTACCGCGCCCGTTTCGTCGAACCGATCCGCATCGAGGCCGGCCGCCGGTTCTGGCTGGACAACCGCGAGACGCTGGAGCGGGCCGAGGCCGAGTTCGGCGTGCCGGCCAGCCTGATCGTCGGCGTGATCGGTGTGGAAACGCTCTACGGCCGTCACACGGGCTCCTTCCGCGTGATTGACAGCCTCACCACGCTGGCTTTCGACTTCCCGGCCAGTCACCCGCGCGCCCAGGCCCGCACCGAGTTTTTCCGCGCCGAGCTGGAGCAATACCTCAGCCTCGCACACCGCACCGGCATGGACCCGCAGACCGCGCGAGGCAGCTACGCCGGCGCCATGGGCTGGCCCCAGTTCATGCCCAGCAGCTGGGTCAAATACGCCATCGACTACGACCGCGACGACCGGATCGACCTGTTCAACAGCCCGAGCGACGTGATCGGCTCCGTGGCCAACTACTTCAAGACCTTCGGCTGGCTGCCCGGCGTGCCCACCCACTACCCCGTCAGGCTCGCGGGCGAAGCCCTCGATCTGGATGCCCTGCTCGCGCCCGACATCCTGCCCAGCTTCAGTGTCGAGAGCTTCACCGCCAAAGGCGCCGTGCTCGAAGGTGCGGCGCTCGAACACACCGGCAAACTCGCCCTCGTCGAGTTGCAGAACGGTGACCCCGCCAACGGCGGTGGTCCGCCCAGCTACGTGGCGGGCACCGACAACTTCTACACCGTCACCCGCTACAACTGGAGCAGCTACTACGCCCTGGCGGTGATCGAACTCGGGGAAGCCGTGCAGGCCGGTTTGCCCTGGCGCTGACAGGGCCGTCCGGTCACCCCGCGCAGTGGCCATCGAAGTGTGAAACCATTTCAAGCTTGCCCGACTCTCACCAGACCTGACGCCCATGCATCGGCCCCCATGAAAAAACGCCTCAAGGCCTGGCTGCCTTCCCCCGACAGCATCCGCAACAACCGCTGGTTGCGCTGGCTGGGGCCGACCCTGCACCACCCCCGCCTGTGGCACTTCAGCCGCAAGGGCATTGCCATGGGGCTGGCACTGGGCATCTTTTTCGGGCTGCTGGTCCCGGTGGCGCAGATGCCCCTGTCGGCGGCGGCCGCCGTCATCCTGCGGGCCAACCTGCCGATGGCCGTGGCCAGCACCCTGGTGACCAACCCCGTGACTTTCGGCCCGGTGTATTACGGGGCTTACCGCGTCGGCAAGGCCGTGCTCGGTGAACCGCCGCTCACCGAAACGCAGGCCAGCGCCTTGCTGGAGCGGGCCGTGAACACGCAGCAGGCCGACGGATGGAAAGACCGACTGGAGGGTGCGCTGCAGCGGTTGTCAACGGTCGGCAAACCGCTGGTGGTGGGCCTGGCCATCGTGGCCACCGTGAGCGGCCTGGCGGTGTATTTCATCATCAGCGCGATCTGGACCCTGCGCGTGCGCTGGAGCCGTTCGCGCCGCCTGAAGGCCCGCATCACCCGGCTGAATCCGTCAACCGATCAGCCCTGAACCCGGCCCGGTTTGTCTGCATCGGTCCAGGGCCCGATGCGGATGTCCACCGCCATGCTTTCTTCGCCACCGCCTCGGCGCAGGCCCTTGACGGGCAGGCAGGCCGTGTAGTCGGTCGCGGCGGCCAGGCGGATGTGGCGCTCGTCGGTGGGGCAGCGGTGGGTCACGTCCAGGCTGATCCAGCGGCGCGCGGCCGGGTCCAGGCAGACGTCGGCCCAGGCGTGGCTGGCGAGGTCGGGTTCGTTCGCCGCGTAAAAGTAGCCGCTCACGTAACGCGCCGGCAGACCAATGCTGCGGCACACGGCCACCATCACATGGGCCTGGTCCTGGCACACGCCGAGTTCCCAGTCAAACGCTTCGAGCGCGGTGGTTTCCACGTCGGTGCTGCCGGTGCGGTACTGCACCTTGTCGGCCACGGCGCTGGCCAGTGCCACCAGGTTGGCCACGCTGGGCAGCTCGCCGCGGGCGCGCGCCGCCATCAGCGCGGGCACGGCTTGCAGCGCCCACATGGCCATGCGCGGGTGTGGCTCGGCCAGCGGCGTGGAGCGCAGATAGAACGACGGATGCGGCAGCGTCACCGGGTCGGTGAACTCGGACACGCCGTGCGTGGACACCGTGCCCCAGGCCACGATGCTGTTGTTTTGCAGGCCCTGCTCGGGCCGGGCGACGAGGCTGAAGCTGTGCACCCGGTTGCCCTCGGTGTCGGGTTGGCTGTGCAGCGTGCCGGGGGTGCGGATGTCCCAGAACTCGACCGTCTGGCAGGCGCTGCTGACCGGCCAGAGATGCAGGGTCTGCACCGTGTAGAGCAGCGGCTGGCTGTAGGTGAAATGGGTGTTGTGGTGAATGACGAGTTTCATGCGGTGCTCGGGGTTGGGCCAGGGGCGTGAACCCGCTGGCTGGCCCAGGGAGCCGCATTGTGCCTGCGAGCCGCTGGGGCGACTCGCAGCACGGGAAACTTCAGTGAACCGTCGGGACGAGGAAGTCCTGGCTGATGCGGCCACCCAGTTCGTTCACTCGGTCGAGGAACTGCGTGAGGAAAGCGTGCAGGCCGTTGGAGAGGATCTCGTCGATGCGGGCGTACTGCAGGTCGGCCTTGAGCTTGCCAGCGCGGCGCAGGGTCTCCACCGAGGCGTCGTTGGCCACCACCGCCAGGTTGGCCACCACCTCGTTCAGGCTGGCGGCCAGGCTGCGCGGCATGTCCGGGCGCAGGATCAGCAGCTCGGCCACGCGCTCGGGCGTGATGACGTCGCGGTAGACCTTGCGGTAGACCTCGAAGCCGGAGACCGAGCGCAGGATCGCGCTCCAGTGGTAGAAGTCGTATTCCTGATCCTGTGCGCTGGCTGCGCCGAAGAAGTCGCTCTGCACCGCGTGGAACTTCACGTCCAGCAGGCGGGCCGTGTTGTCGGCCCGCTCCAGGAACGAGCCCATGCGGTAGAAGTGGAAGGCCTCGTCCTGCAGCATGGTGCCCACGGCCACGCCGCGCGAGAGGTGTGAGCGGTGCTTGACCCATTCAAAGAAGGCGCCCGGATCGCGCTCGAAATCCTTGGACTTGAGGTAGGTGGCCAGCTTCAGCCAGGTGGCGTTCTGGGTTTCCCACAGCTCGGTGGTGAGCGCGCCGCGCACGGCCCGCGCGTTCTCGCGCGCAGCGCGCAGGCAGGAGCAGATGCTCGACGGGTTGGACTCGTCGCGCACCATGAAGTCCATGACGTTGCGCGGTGTGATGTCCTTGCCGTATTTGTCGGTGTAGGTGGGCATCAGCTCGCTGATGACCAGCAGGCCTTCCCAGCCCACCTGGGCCACGGCGGCCGACTGCGGCAACAAGGACGTCTGGTAGTTGATGTCCAGCATGCGCGCGGTGTTTTCGGCGCGCTCGGTGTAGCGGGACATCCAGAACAAATGGTCGGCGGTGCGTGAAAGCATGTGTCAGTCCTCAAGAATCCAAGTGTCTTTTGTACCGCCGCCCTGTGACGAGTTGACGACGAGCGAGCCTTCTTTCAGCGCCACGCGCGTCAGGCCGCCGGGCACCATCTGCACCTCTTTGCCACTCAGCACGAAGGGGCGCAGGTCGATGTGGCGCGGCGCCACGCCGCTCTCCACATAGGTGGGGCAGGTGGACAGGCTCAGTGTGGGCTGGGCGATGTAGCCCTCGGGTTTGGCCTTGACCACAGCGCGGAATTCATCGACCTCGGCCTTGGTAGAGGCCGGGCCCACCAGCATGCCGTAGCCGCCGGCGCCGTGCACCTCTTTCACCACCAGCTCGTGCATGTTGTCGAGCATGTATTTCAGGTCGTCCGGGTTGCGGCCCATGAAGGTGGGCACGTTGTTCAGGATCGGCTTCTGTCCCAGGTAGAACTCGATCATCTTGGGCACGTAGGGGTAGATCGATTTGTCGTCCGCCACGCCCGTGCCGACCGCGTTGCAGATGGTCACGTTGCCGCTGCGGTACACGCCCAGCAGGCCAGCGCAGCCCAGCGTGGACGTGGGGCGGAACACCAGCGGGTCGAGGAAGTCGTCGTCCACGCGGCGGTAGATCACGTCCACGCGGCGCGGGCCTTTGGTGGTGCGCATGTAGACGAAGTTGTCCTTGACGAACAGGTCTTGCCCTTCGACCAGTTCGATGCCCATCTGCTGCGCGAGGAAGGCGTGTTCGAAGTAGGCGCTGTTGTACATGCCGGGCGTCAGCACCACCACCGTGGGCTCAGCCGTGGTGGCCGGGCTCACGGCGCGCAGTGTTTCGAGCAGCAGGTCGGGGTAGTGGGCGACCGGGGCCACGCGGTTCTGGCCGAACAGGTCGGGGAACAGCCGCATCATCATCTTGCGGTCTTCGAGCATGTAGCTCACGCCGCTGGGCACGCGCAGGTTGTCTTCGAGTACGTAGTACTCGCCTTCGCCTTTCGCGTTCGGCGCGCGCACGATGTCCACGCCCGAAATGTGCGAGTACACGCCACCGGGCACGTCCACCCCCATCATCTCGGGACGGAACTGCGCGTTCTGGAAGATCTGGTCGGCGGGCACGATGCCGGCCTTGATGATTTCCTGGTCGTGGTAGACGTCGTGGATGAAACGGTTGAGCGCGGTCACGCGCTGCACCAGGCCCTCCTGCATGCTCTTCCACTCGTGCGAGGGAATGATGCGCGGGATCAGGTCGAAAGGAATGAGGCGCTCGGTGCCCGAGCCGTCTTCGTCCTTCGCGCCGTACACAGCAAAGGTGATGCCGACGCGGCGGAAGATCATTTCCGCTTCCTCGCGGCGCGCAGCCATGACTTCCTCGGGTTGCTGCGCCAGCCAGTTGGCGTAAGCCTGATAGTGGGCCCGCACCTCGGTGGGTGAGGCGTTCATTTCGTCAAACATGGGTCGGCTCATGGGCTTTTTTCTCCTGATGACAGCATAGCAAGGACTGGGCCAGGGGCGCCGTTTTAAGCCCCAAACAGGTGCATCTTTCAGTGCACCGGGGTCGAACCGCGATCGCCTTCGGGCCCCGGCACCAGGGTCGGCTCGGCCCGTTGGCTTGCCTCGCCACGGTGGTGCCAGTACCGGCGCGACGACTCGCGCTGGCACAACACGGTGCCCGGTATGTCGCTGCGCCAGGTGGCGGCACCACAATCGGGTGACGCGACCCAGTGGATGCCCCGCTCGCGGTAACGATCCAGCACGGCGGGCGCGGGATGGTTGAAGCGGTTGCGGTAGCCCGCCTGAACCAGCGCCCATGCCGGCGCCAGCGTGTTGAGCAGCACGGGGCTGCTGGAGGTGAGGCTGCCGTGGTGCGGTGCCAGCAGCAGGGTCGCCCGCAAGTCCGGGCGTGCCAGCGCCAGCCGGGTTTCCCGATCGGCGTCGAGATCGCCACTGAGCCAGACGCTCTGCCGCGCATGGCCCACCCGCAACACGCAGGACATGGCGTTGCTCGGCAGCCGCCCGGCGCCGTCGGGGCCAAAGTCTTCGGGGGACGGGTGCAGGATCTCGAAGTCCACGCCCTCCCAGTTCCAGCGCTGGCCAGCAATGCAGCGCCGGGCCGGGTCGGTATCGAAGGACGACAGCCAGCGAGCATCAGGCCACTCGGTTTGCACCGCGGCGGAGCCGCCGGTGTGATCGCTGTCGCGGTGACTCACGACCACCGTGTCGGGCCGTTCACCGAGTGCGCGCAACAGTGGCACCACGACGCGCTGCCCGGCATCGCTGCTGGACGAATAACGCGGACCGGTGTCGTACAGCAGGCTGTGCCCTGCCGTGCGCACCAGCACCGCGCTGCCCTGCCCCACGTCCAGCGCCATCACATCGAACTCACCCGCGGCCGGACGCGGTGGCTGCCAGGTCAGCACCGGCCACAACAGCACCAGCCCGGCCAGCCGGGTGGCCCAGGGCCAGCGCATCACCAGCAGGGCACCGCCCAGCACCCCGGCGAGCGCCAGCGGCAGGGGCGGTATGGGCCGGAACACGGCCGCAGACGGCCATTGCGCGAGCCAGGCCAGCCAGCCGCCCAGCCCCTGCACCGCCAGCGCGGCCAGATCCCAGAAGGCCGGAACCGCCACCCCCAGCATCGCCAACGGCGTGATGACCAGTGTGACCCAAGGGATCGCCAGCAGGTTGGCCACCAGACTGACAAGTGAAAACTGGCCAAACAACAGCAGCG
>Ga0209262_10000553_pt1 | contig 16549 bp, 17 predicted proteins | sample Lowcelwee11metaG_FD_187171 | JGI IMG/M metagenome (GOLD analysis project Ga0209262, IMG submission 187171) | Freshwater pond sediment microbial communities from the University of Edinburgh, under environmental carbon perturbations - Low... | ecosystem: Environmental > Aquatic > Freshwater >...
TCGCGCTGGTGTACGTGTTCCGTCTGCTGGAGCGCCGTTTTCTGGCCTATCTGCGCCCCATTGCTCACTGACACGACCACCCTTCCTGGGGTAGCCTTGCACCTGTCGCTGGGCATGGTTTGGCCAAGGCCCGCCCCGAAGCGTGTTGGTGCTCCTTGAACGTCGATATGCAACAGATCAACCACCCCCTCCTCTCGCCCGCACTGGGCACCCAGCGCCACCTGAGCAGCTGGCATTTCGGGCAGCCGGGCCAAGGTCCCAAGGTTTATGTGCAGGCGAGCCTGCACGCGGATGAGCTGCCGGGCATGCTGGTCGCTCACCACTTGCGCGGTTTACTTGAGGCCGCGGAGCAAGCCGGTCAACTGCAGGGCGAAGTCGTGCTGGTGCCGATCGCCAACCCGATCGGTCTGGACCAGACCACCATGCACCACCAACTCGGGCGCTTCGAGCTGGCCAGCATGGAGAACTTCAACCGCAACTACCCGGACTTCTTTGCCCTGGTGAAGGACGAAGTGGCCGAGCAGCTCGGCGCAGAAGCCGGGCAGAACAAGCACCTGATCCGCGCGGCCATGCGCAGTGCCCTGGACGCCCAGAAGCCTGAAACGGAACTGCAGAGCCTGCGCCAGACACTGATGCAGCTGTCTCACGACGCTGACATCGTGCTTGACCTGCACTGCGACTACGAAGCGGTGGTGCACCTTTACGTGGAGCAACCCATGCTCGACCAGATCGAACCACTGGCGCGCTTCCTGGGCGCTCGGGCGCTGCTCTGGGCCAAGGGCTCCGGGCCATCGATCTCGTTTGATGAAGCGCTTTCGGGACCCTGGTGGCGTCTGCGCGAGCACTTTGCCGACCGGTTTCCGGTGCCTCTGGCCTGCGCCAGCACCACGGTGGAACTGCGCGGCCAGACCGATGTGTCTGAATCGCTGGCGCGCCAGGATGCGCAGGCGATTTTTCATTACCTGCAACATGTCGGCGCGCTGGCCGGACCCGCACCCGAGTTTCCACCGGCCCTGTGCGACGCCACGCCGCTGGCGGGTACGGAGGCGCTGCATGCGCCCCACCCGGGTGTGATTGCGTTTGTTGTCCAAGCGGGTGACGCGGTGCGGGCCGGGCAGCTGCTGGCCCATGTGGTCGATCCGCTGACACCGCGCACCACCCCCATCCAGAGTTCGATCGACGGCGTGGTGTATGCCCGCCACAACCTGCGCTGGGCCACCAGCGGCATGGAAATCTGCCGTGTCGCCGGTGCCACCCCGATCCGTTCCGGCAATCTGCTCAGCCCCTGAATCTTTCCTGTGCACCTATGACCACCAAACTCGAAGCCATCGATATCCGCAAAAGCTACGGCAGCAACGAAGTGCTCAAGGGTGTTTCGCTCACCGCCCACGCCGGCGACGTGATCAGCATCATTGGCTCCTCGGGGTCGGGCAAATCGACCTTTTTGCGCTGCATGAACCTGCTGGAGCGCCCCCAGCACGGCCGGATCATCGTGGCCGGTGAAGAGCTCAAGCTGGTGACGGCCAAAGACGGCATGCTCGAGGCGGCTGACGAGAAGCAGTTGCAGCGCGCCCGATCCCGGCTCGCCATGGTGTTCCAGCATTTCAACCTGTGGTCCCACCTGACGGTGCTCGAAAACATCATCGAGGCGCCGATGCATGTGCTCGGTCAAAGCAAGGACGAGGCCGTGACCGCCGCCCGCAAGTACCTGGAAAAGGTGGGGCTGCGCGGCGTGGAAGACAAGTACCCGGCACACATGTCCGGCGGTCAGCAGCAGCGCGTAGCGATTGCCCGGGCGCTGGCCGTGGAGCCCGAGGTGATGCTGTTCGATGAACCCACCAGTGCGCTCGACCCCGAACTGGTCGGCGAGGTGCTGCGGGTGATGAAACTGCTGGCCGAAGAAGGTCGCACCATGCTGGTGGTGACGCACGAAATGGGTTTTGCGCGCGAGGTGTCGAACCACCTGATTTTTCTGCACAAAGGCTGCATTGAGGAACAAGGCGTGCCGGCCGAAGTGCTGGCCCGACCCAAGAGCGAACGGCTGGCGCAGTTCCTCTCCGGCAACCTCAAGTAAGCCTGTCAGCGGGCGGCCAATCGGCCAAACAGCGGGGTTGTTTCCCCGCTGATGACCGGCTAGCCCGCCCCCCTTTTGTTGGAACATAGGTCCAGCCTGATTGGCACCCTGTACGCCCAACGAAAGGATTTCCCCATGAGCACCACCGAATCGGTTGGCAACATCGCCAGCGGCCTGCTGTCTTCCATCGGCGCCGCTTTGTCCACGCATCTGCAGGACAAGGCTCTGAAGAAGATGGATACGGATGGCAACGGATCTGCCAGTCAGAGCGAGTTCCAGGCGGCCATGGACAAGGTCTCCGGCAAACTGGGCATCGACATGGGTGAAGGCGGCTCAGAGAGCCTGTTTGCCAGTTTCGATGCCGACGCCGACGGTGCGCTGAACGCCGCCGAAGTCGGTCAGGCGATCAAGAATGTATTCATGCCGCCCGAGAACACGCAGGCGTTCGTGCAATCGCGGGGTGGTGAAGCGCGCTTTGCCGAACTCGACGCGGATGGCGACGGCAGCATTTCGATGGCCGAGTTCGGCATCAACCCGGCCCAGTCGGGTGAAATGTCCATGGTCAGCACCACCACAACGACCACGACCTACGTCAGCTCCACGGGTGACGCCAGTGGCTCCGAGCCCGTCGCGGGCTCCGACGCAGCGCAAGCGCTCGCAGCGGCCACGGGAACGACCGGTGCTACCGCAGAACCGGCCACCGTGACCGCAGCGGCCGACCCGCTGCAGGAACTGATTGGCTCGGTTGACAGCGATGGCGATGGCCAGATCAGTGGCGCCGAACTGAGCACCTTTGTGGCCCAGTTGAGCAGCCAGCTGGAAGCCGCCTCGAAGAAATACAACGATGTGGCGCTGGCCTCTGCCAGCAGCAGCAAGACCCTCGACGAGGCGGCTTGAAGCCAGGGCGAAGCCGTCCTGACCAGGCAACGGCGCTCAGGGCACCAGTTTCAAGCTGCTGACCCAGCGCTCGGGTTGCATCTGCAGCGGACGGTATTGCACCGCCGTCCACGCCTCGCTCATGTCGCGGTAACGGTCTGAAAACACGTTGCCGCTCTGCCCTGTCTGGTAGATGAAAACCGACTTGTCCAGATCGGCCAGGTCGTAGACCGCGCGCAGGCTGGCCGCATGGCGGTTGGCAAAAGGTGCGTCGGCCTTGTCCAGGTGGTACTGCCCCACATTGACGGTGAACGGGTCGCCACCGGTGGGTGCGCGGACCTCAAACAGCGGCGCCAGAGCGCCTACGTTGCTGAACGGCCGGTGTATCGAGATCGCCGGGTGCGAGGCCCCCCAGCGCCACGCCGATACATCGGGACCCTGCATCGCCGACAGGCGGTCCAGCGCGCGGCTCAGGGCGGCGCTGCTGGCGGCAGCACAGCCACCCGCTCCGCACCAGCCAACATCGTCGCGCTCCAACAGGCCTTCGACCGCATTGCGAAACAGCCGTTTGCCGTAGATCGCCTCGAAGCGCTCTTTGCCCAACCGGCCCCCAATGACGCCGCGTGTGAATTCATCAATCCATGCGGTGTAGATCAGCGGCGCAGCCGTGTCGGCGCGCATGCCACCGTCAAAACCTTTCAACGCGTCGTGCGCCGCAGCGGCCAGCGGATGGGTGGAAACGGTCTTCTGCAGAAACGGCAGCAGCCGCAGGGTAGCGGCGGATTGCTGGTCGGCATGCATGGCCTGGAAGCTGGCCATGTCGTGCTGCGGGGTCTGCGCCAGCAAGGCCTCGATGCGCTCCTGGCGGTACGGCGCCGCCCAGTCCTGGGTGAGAAAGTGCGGGTAGTCGGGGCCGTGGATGCGCTGGTTGGCGGTGGCGATCCAGCCCTTGTTGCCATCGTCCTGCGGTGTCTGCTCGTAGGGCAGCCAGCCAGCCCAGTCGTAGCGCGCCTCCCAGCCCGGCGCGGGCGCGACGCCGCGGATGTCGTTGCCGGGCAGGCGCAGGGGAACCTTGCCCACCGCCTTGAAGGCGATGCGTCCGCTGCGATCGGCCGCCACGACGTTCTGCATCGGCGCGTGGAAGTCGCGGTAGGCCTCCAGCAGATCGGCCACGGAACCCGCGCGGTTCGATGCCAGGGTGGCCTGCACGTTGTGGTTGTCCGCATCGAGCGCGGTCCAGCGCAGTGCCAGGGCGTAGCGCCCGGTGTCGATCAGGGCCTGGGTGCGGCCGGGCACATCGCTGATCACCGGGCCGTGGCGCGTGCGGCGCACGGTGTGCTGCACGTCGGCCTGCCCCTTGACCCGGATGGTTTCCAGACGGGTCTCGAAATCGGCCCAGGCACTGCCCTGCTCCGCGGGCACGCGGTATTGCGCCGGGTTCCCGGGGTTGATCTGCTCCAGGTACAGGTCCTGCACGTCGGGGCCCGTGTTGGTGAAGCCCCAGGCCACCTCGCGGGTGCGGCCCAGCACCACGAATGGCGTGCCGGGCAATGTGGCGCCCATGACGTCCATGCCCTTGAGCCCGTTCGCATCGGGCGCCTGCAGCCGCGCGAAATACCAGATGGCCGGTGCGCTCAGGCCAAGATGGGGATCGTTGGCCAGCAGAGGCTGGCCGCTGACGCTGCGCGATCCGGCCACGACCCAGTTGTTGGAGCCCTTGCCTTCGATGTTGCCGAGTTCGTGGGTCCAGTCGCGCAGGTCCTGTCCGATGCGGGCGGCGAACGTGGTCGCGTCGGGTTGCGCACGGGAGGTGGCCATTGGCTGGGGTCGGTAGACGCCGAGTTCGCGGTAAATCCGGGCCAGGTCGGCGCTCGCTGCTGGTGGTTCGCCCGGATAGGGTGGAAACAGCTCCCACAGCCGGGGCGTGTCCAGCACCTGCAAGGCGGTCAGTCGCGCGATTTCGTTGCCCCAGTTGCCACCCAGATCCAGCGCCATCATGAGCGACCAGGCAACACTGTCCACCGGCTCCCAGTAGCGCCCTGCGGCCGCTTCATCCCGTGGGTTGATCCCCAGGATCTGGAACTCGGGTGAAAGTGCCTGCTTGCCTTGGGCGTAAAACGCGTTCACCCCGTCGCTGTAGGCCTGCAGGGCCTGGCGGGCTTCGCCGGTCAGACCCGCCAGCTGCGCGCTGGCAGCCGCATGAATGCCCAGGCTGCGCATGAGGCGGTCGGTGTCCAGCGTGGCGGGGCCGAGTGCCTCCGAGAGCGTGCCGCGCATGATGCGGCGGTTGAATTCCATCTGCCAGCCGCGCTCCTGCGCGTGCACGTAGCCCATGGCCATCCAGGCATCGCGCGGATCACTGGCCTGGATGTGGGTCACGTCGCTGGCATCGCGCCGCACCTGGACGCTGGCCCGCAATCCTTTGAGGCCGAGCTCACCGCCGGTCTGTGGCAGGCTGCGATTGGCATAAATGGCCCCGGCGACCGCCAGCAGCAGCAGCAACAGGGCCACGCCCCAGGATGTTCTTATCAACCAGCGCATGAATGTCTCCTTGAGGGTCGCCATGTTGCCACGGCGTCCACCGCCCCACCGTCATCGGGGCGACGAAGGTGGGGAGACTCAATCGCGCAGGGGACCGTGACCCAGCAGCATGTGCCCGTCCACCAGCTTGAAGCTGACGGTGGGTGTGCTGATGTCGGTGAACGGCGCGCCCAGCGCGAACTCGCCATCGCTGTGCAGCAGACACTCCTGGCGGCGCAGCGCAATCACGTTGTCACCCCCGGAAAAACGCACCCAGGTGCCGTAACTGCTGGTGTCTTCAAGCAGGTAGTTGCCCGAGCGGATGTCGATGCTGGCGTGCAGGCGAGAGACGCGCGGATCGTTGATCACAAAGTCGGCTTCGGGCACACGACCGATCTTCACGGGTAGATCGGTCAGGTTGAACGCGTGGCTCGCATCGAGCCAACCCAGTTCGATGCCACCGTAGACCGACTCGGTGGATTTGCGCAAGGCGTGCAGATCGGCCGGCAGGGTCAGGAATTCGGACAACATTTCCGACTGCCACTCGATGCGGAACACCTCGCAGGGTTCGACCCGGCCCTTGATGCGCATGGGCCCCAGGCTGCGGCTGCGCACGCCATTGCGCGCACCCAGCTTGCGGATCACCGTGCTGGTGACCAGGATCTGCTCGGGCCCGGCCAGGTCACTCAATCGCGACGCCACATTGACGGCATCGCCAAAACAATCGCCGTCGACCTGCACCACCTGACCGCGGGCCATGCCGATCTGCATCATGAGTTTGAGCCGGTTGGGCCAGCGGGCCACACGTTCCGCGTGCTCCTGCTGGATCTGGCTCATGCACTCGACGGCCAGCCGGTTGTTGGTGAACGACAGCAGCACGCCGTCACCCAGCATCTTGACCACCTTGCCGCTGTGCGCCAGCCCCACCGAACCGATCCACTGGGTCAGCTTGGTCACGGCTCTCGCCGCACGGTCATTGCCCAGTGTTTCAAACACGGACACGCTGCCGGTGAGGTCGACAAAAGCAATTGTCAGTTCAGCCATGAAGGATCAACATCTGTCTGGAATTACAACACACCGCTGTCAACCGCCAATGGCCCGGATTCGGCACGGGTCTCGCCAAGACTGCGTGATATTTATCACAAGAGCTGACCACCCAAGGACCGGACAAGACCCCGATTCGACCCGTTATTCCCATGGTCGAGCCAGGTAGCGCAAAAAGGACTTAATGTCAAAGTCAAACCGGGACGCGGGTGGTGTTTTTCTATCGCAAAGGTATTCATAAAGCGCATCCAGTATCTTAAGCATTTCTGCTAAGCACATGATTTGCCTGTTGTTTTCTTGACTTTGGTCAAGTTGTCGGGATTGCATACAACGTGTTGACTGGCGTATTCTGAGAAGCAATAGAAAAAACCAGTCGTTGAGGTCTCACCATGCGTTGGATCAAACCCGCTTTGAGGAACAGCATTTCAGCCCTGTTGGGCAATGAGGTGCGAAAGCATTCTCCGGAATCGCTGGAACCCGTGCGCCAGGCCATGCTCGCCGCGCTGGGTGAAGACGGCGCACGGCTCAATCCACGCCTCAAACACCGACTGCAATACCTGCACGATGCCCATGGCCTGTGGTACGCCCGTTCGGAAATGGTGGCCGTGCTCAGCAGCCTGCACGGCGAGGCCCATGCGGTCGACGCCGTCAAGAACCTGTCACACGTGTTTCAGGGCTTGTTGCCCAAGAGCCTGATGGACGCCTGCCGCGCGCGCCGCTGAGCGGCGATACAGCCCGGCACGCTTCCCTGTTCAACCCCAGAAAACCAGGGCGTCCCGGCCCTGCACCAGCAGCTCCACCTTCTGCCCCACGGGCAGCATCACCTTGGTGGGCACATGACCAAAAGGCAAGCCGGTCAGCACCGGCGTTTTGGTCTTGCTGCGCAACCAGTCCACCACCGTCTGCAACTTGAAGCCGCGGTCGTGCGGGCTGACCTTGTAGCGATTGAATGCGCCCAACAGCACGGCTTTTTGTTCGCCCAGAATGCCAGCATGCAGCAACTGCGTGAGTTGGCGCTCAATGCGGTAGGGGTGCTCGTTCACGTCTTCCAGAAACAGGATGCCGCCCTTGACTTTGGGCAGCCAGGGCGTGCCGACCAGCGAACACAGCACCGACAGGTTGCCACCCCAGAGCGTGGCATTGCGCACCTGCAGTGGCGGCACTTCCTCGACCGGTTTATTGATCTGCTTAGCCAGCGCCGGCAGATCCGATTTCGGCAGTTGCCAGCCGGTGCCTTCGCCCTGTCCACAGACCAGGTCGTCGAAACAGGCCTCCATGATGTCGTCGGGCGTGTCTTCGGTGCCGAAATCTTCCCCCAGCGCCGGGCCGGCCCAGGTGGAGGCGCCCGTCTTGGCCAGCAGCGCGCACTGCAGCGCGGTGAAATCACTCAGGCCCACGAACTGCGTTCCTTTTTCGACGGCTTTGGCAATTTTTTTGTAGGGCAGCTCGGGCAGGATGCGCGTGAGTCCATAGCCGCCGCGCGAGGTGAGCGCCACATCGGCACCGCTGGCAGCCGCGCGGGTGATGGCCGCCAGACGCGTGGCATCGTCACCGGCAAAGCGCATGTGGCTAGCGAGAGCCGCCTCGTCAATCTCGACCTCATGGCCCAAGGTCTTGAGGCGGGCCACGCCGCGCTTGAATGCAGCCTTGTCGCGCACCGCGCTGGACGGGGAATAGATGTAGATGTGGCTCATGTGAAAAGATCCAAAGCGGTCAAGGACAGGATCATCGCGCAAAAAATGCGCAGGCCTCGCGGGCAATGCGCTCACCGTGCTCCTGGACGAAATGCCCGGCCTCGGGCAGCAACATGGGCTCGGCGCAATCCCGGATGTCACGCTGCAGCGCACGCATCACCGGTTCGCCCAGCACCGGGTCCTGCTGGCCGATGGCCATGAAGGCCTGATCCTGCCAGTCATGGCGCCAGAACTCGCGTGCCTGGCGCGAGACGTCTGCGCCGTCGTCGTCGGGCTGTTCGGGAACCAGGGCCGGGAAGGCGCGCAGCGCGGCGCGGTGGCCCCGATCCGGAAAAGGAGCGTTGTAAGCCGCGCATTCTTCGGCGCTCATCTGCGGGTTGCCACGCGCAAAAAGGCGGGCGACGTCGAATTCGGGGTTCTTGGTGCACATCTCTCGCCAAGCTAGAAAACCGGGCGAGAGCGGGGCATCGCCAGTCGCCAGCGTGGTGTTCATCACCAGCAGGCCGCGGTAGCGCTCGGGCGCGGCCATGGGCAGCGTCAGGCCGAGCAGGCCGCCCCAGTCCTGCACCACCAGCACCACGTTGCGCAGATCGAGCCACTCGACCAGCTCCAGCAGCACCTGCCGGTGCCAGGTGAAGCTGTGAACGCTCTCCTTCTTGGGTTTGTCGCTTTTTCCGAAACCGATCAGGTCGGGTGCGACCACCCGGGCGCCACTGGCGACAAACACGGGGATCATTTTTCGATAAAGGTAACTCCAGGCCGGGTTACCGTGCAGACAGAGCCAGGTGGTGGGGGCATCGCTGGGACCGGTATCGAGGTAGTGAAGACGCAGGCCGTTGAGCGATGGCAAGTCGCTGACGTGGTTCGGTGTCCAGGGGTAGTCGGGTAAGCCGGCGAACCTCGTGTCGGGCGTGCGCAGGGCGTCTTCCCGCAACGGATGCACAGCGCGGCGCTGATCTTCGCGCCGCTGCCGGAAAAAGTCGCTGAGCAGAGAGCCGCACTCGTCGGCCAGCACCCCGCCCTGCACCGCCGTTTGGTGGTTCAGCCGCGGTTCGTCAAACAGGTTGATCACCGAACCGGCCGCGCCGGTCTTGGGATCGGCCGCACCAAACACCACGCGCGGCAGCCGCGCATGCAGCATGGCGCCGCTGCACATGGCACAGGGTTCCAGCGTGACATAGAGCGTGCAGTCGTCCAGCCGGTAGTTGCCCAGTGCCCGGGCCGCCGCACGCAGCGCGACGATCTCGGCGTGGGCGGTGGGGTCGAGCCCGTCGATCGGCGCGTTGCGACCGGTGGCGATCACGCGCCCGTCCTTCACCACGACCGCACCCACGGGCACCTCACCAGCCTGGGCCGCCAGCTGCGCCTCGGCCAGCGCCTCACGTATGAAACGTTGGTCGGAAACGGACGTGTCGGGCATGCGGCGAGTGTAGGCCAGGGCCTGCCGGCTCTGGCATGATCGCGGGTTCTTCTGGTTTACCCTGATGTCAAACGCCTCTCAACGCCGCTGGGAGCTGGACGCCCTGCGAGGCCTCATGCTCGTTCTGATGACGCTGACCCACATGCCAACGATGTATTCGTTGCCATCGGGTCAGCCATTCGGCTTTGTCTCGGCCGCCGAGGGATTCGTGTTCCTGTCAGCCTACATGGCGGGCCGCGTGTACGGCAGCCGGGCCCGGCGCGACGGTCTGCCGGCCATGCAGGCCGCTTTTCACAGCCGGGCGCTCAAACTCTATGGGTGCCAGGTGGGCCTGTTGCTGCTGGCTTTCACACTGATCGCCTGGCTCGGTGTGCACAACCAGCAAGGCGGTGTGACCGGGTTGCTCGAATTTTTCTTCATCGATCCCGGCGCCGCGGTGGTGGGGGCCTTTCTGTTGATCTACAACCCGCCGCTGCTGGACATCCTGCCGCTGTACATCGCACTGATGTTGCTGAGCCCCTGGTTGCTGCGCCGGGGCTTGCAGCGGGGTTGGCACGGTGTGCTGACGGTCAGCGCCCTGCTCTGGCTGGCGCAGCAATGGGACCTGGGCCTGGCGCTGTACGAACTGACCGGTCAACTGATCCAACAGCCCTTTCCCTACAAAGACCTGGGCGCCTTCCATGGGTTTGCCTGGCAGGCGCTGTGGGTCGTGGGTCTGTCGCTCGGCGCGCGGCAACAGCCGTTGCCACGTTTCCCGTGGTGGCTGTTGGTGCCGGCGGCGCTTTACGCGCTGGGCATGCTGCTGTGGCGCCACATGGTGGGCCAGGACCCGATGCCCGGTGTGCCTGCGGTGGGCCAGTTGCTCGACAAATGGTCGCTCGGGCCGCTGCGGGTCTTGAACTTCGCCAGCGTGTTCGTCTTGCTGGTGTCGGCCGGCACCTGGCTGAAACGGGTGCTTCCGCGCCCTTTGCCGCTGGAACTGCTGGGGCGCAACTCGCTGTCGGTGTTTTGCGCACACGTCGTGATCGCACTCTTCACGCTCGCCTTTTTCGGCTCCACCGAGGTCGTGAGGCCTTGGACCACCGATGTCGCCTTGCTGGCCAGCGCATTCGCCGGTCTGTTCGCCGTCGCGATGGTGGTGGAAGCTCGCGAGCGCAGCAGCTGGCGTCCGGTGCTGGTGTGGCGCTCAGGGCCGCAGATGCGCTGAGACGACCTGGCGCCAGAGGCCATAGCCCTCGGCGCTCAGGTGGAGCTGGTCGCCCACGTACAGCTCGGGTCTCGGCCGCCCATCGTTGTCCAGCATCGCCGTGTGCACGTCGATGTAGTCGAGCCTGTCGTGTGCCAGCACATGGGTCTGGATCAACAGGTTGGCTTCGCGCATGGCCGCCATGTGTGCCAGCCGCGAAGGGCTGGGTTTGATCGACAGGTAGGCGATCTGCGTGTCAGGCAGCGCGGTGTGCACCTGCTGCACGAACCGTACGAAGTTGGTCAGCAGATCCTGTGGACCGGCTCCCTCGGTCAGGTCGTTTTCACCCGCGTAGAGCACCACCAGCCGCGGCCAGTAAGGCAGCACGAGGCGGTGCACCTGGTCGGCGCAGTCCGACAAGCGTGAGCCGCCAAAACCGCGCCGGAGTACCACCGGATGTTCGGGGAAGGCCTTCTCCAGGCCGTTCCACATCCGGATCGACGAACTGCCCACGAACAAGAGGCCACCCTGCCCCGGCGGGTTCTGGCGGTCAGCCGCGGCAAACGCGTCCAGCTCGGCTTTCCAGCGCAGTTCGGAGGGTCCGCCCTGGGCCTGCGCCCGAGCCCAGGACATGGCCGCGAGTCCGGCCATGAACACGCGCCGGTTCATCTGGCCCGTCATGGGCGCAAGGGCCAGGTGCCCAAGCATTCGTAGTGGCTTTCGCCGACGTGACTGTCAATCAATGCAAATTCGGTGGCTGTCCAGCGAAGGGGTTCAATGGCCAGCTCGGGGACGAGCTGGCGGTCGTACAGCAGGGTCATGTGCGGGTTGAAACCGTGGCTCGTCAGCAAAGGCAAACCCGAGCGCCGGATTTCCAGGTGCAGCAGTTTGTGCAACCGATGCAGGTTGGTCAGGGAGCGATGGTCCGAATGGCTCAAGACAAGCGGATTGTCACCTGGGCGATGGCTCTCAAAGCTCTGCATACGATCAAACACCACCTCAAAACACGGTGAGTTCACACGTGTCGCGATGAACCGCGCTGCATCAACAGTCAGGGGAGAAACATCCGGCGCCACGCCATGCAGGGACACGTGCAATCTGTCCGCACCAACCAATTTTCCGGTCAACCCGTGGGCAAGGCGCCACGACATTGCAGCCCTGTAGACCTGCTCGGCGACAGCCGGAGGCGGCATGAGCGCGAAGAACAGGTTGTGCCGCTCGTGCCCGGGCGGATCCTCAGGTGGGTCAAGGAAGGAAAGCTGGTGACTCATGGCCTCGAAAAGATATCACCAACGGTGGCTTTCCATGAAGATGGCCCCTTGGCCCATGGTTTCATGATCCCAAGAGCGCTGCGCCTGGCTCACTCCCACTCTATTGTCAACAGTCGGTCGCGGCTCAGAGGGAAAGCGCGTTGCGTGACAGCCGCGAACGGGCCCGATACCGACAGATTTACCGTCACCGGTCGAGAGCCCTTCCCGGGGCTCTTTGCTTTCGATCTTAGTCATAGATGGTTTGCGGCAGCGATGGGAATTCGAAAGTGGCATGTTTGTATCGCAATGACGGTATCAGGAGCTCGCTCCCGAGGGCGATGACGGTATCCAAGAGTGACTTGACGGTATCACCACCTTTCTTGATGAGATTTGACTTTGTACGCCTGTTGTACTAACATAATTCGAACAATCCCTCCGAGGCCCTCACATGCCTACTATTGTCTCCACGTCCAACAGTCGCTCGGCCAGACTCGGCTTTCGCGCCACACCTGAGCAAGAGGCAGTAATCCGTCGCGCTGCCGAGGTGGCCCACAAGTCGTTGACTGATTTCATCCTCCAGAGCGCCTATTCGGTCGCAGAACAGACGTTGCTCGATCAACGCCTGTTCGTCGCCTCGGGCTCGAAGTGCCAGGAGCTGCTGGAGCTGCTGGACCGTCCTGCACAGCCCAATGAAGGTCTGCGCGACCTGTTCTCTCGCAAAGACCCCTGGGAAACCCGTTGATGCCGAGGGCTCCAGTCCCGCTCAACACATCGCACCAACTCGACAGTTTCGAATGTGGCAAGTCGGCGCTCAATGAATGGTTGGTGAAGCACGCGATCCAGGCCGGCAGCAGCGGCTCAGCTCGGACGTTCGTCGCAGTGGATGGTCCCGACGATCGGGTAGTCGGGTATTTCAGCCTCACGGTGGGCCAGGTTGACACCACCGACGCGCCCGACCGCATACGCAAGGGAATGGGACAGTTCCCGATTCCGGTGATCGTCCTGGCCAGGCTGGCCGTGTCCACACAGGACCAGGGCAAAGGCATCGGCACCGGAATGCTCAAGGAGGCCATTCGCCTCGCCTTGTTGATCGCAGAGCACGCCGGTATCCGCGCCTTGTTGACCCACCCGATCGATGAAGACGCCGCTCGCTTCTACTCCCGGTTCGGCTTCATCAGGTCCCCGTTGCGTGAAGATCAGTTGTTGCTCCTCTTGAAAGATGCTCGCGCTCAGATTCGATGAGTTTTCAGACACGACAACAACGCGGCAGCCCAGCGCCACAACGACCGACCCGCACCCAGCTTTCTGACGCTCGCTACCAGAGCCTGTTGGCCCAGGCCAGCGCGTTCTTCTCAGTGGCTGAAACGGACAATGACGGTCAGCGCCTTCTGGTGATTGAGGACATCCTGGCCACCATGCAGGCCCACGGCGTCACCGTCGAAGACCTGGCCTGAGTTTGGAATCGGTCTGGTGTTGTGCGCGATGGTGCATCACTTTGATTGAATGGCTGTAAGAGGACCGACTGGACCTGGCGCTGCTCTTCCAGGGGCCACCCGACACAGGGTTTGAACAGATTGGCGCCCGCTGACTTTTTTGCGTTCTGGGATCACCGTATCCAATAGTTTGGGCAGACAAGCCTTGCCCAGCCGACTACGTCCGGATGTCGACTCGCACCACGCGGGTCTTTTCCGGTCGTGTGGGGCCACGCAAAAAACTCAGCGACCCGCCTGCAAATCCAGCGCCAGCCTACCCAGTGTCTTGATGGCTCCGTCGAACCGCGCGTCACCCGGATGCCCCACGTTCAGCCGCAGGTGGTGCGTGAATCGGTGATCGGCCGAGAACAGCACGCCCGGCGCGGTGCTGATGGCGCAGGCCCTGGCCCGCTGGTGCAGCGCGAGCGCGTCCACTTCGGGCGGCAGCTCCAGCCAGAGGAAGTACCCGCCCTCGGGCCGGGTGACGCGGGTGCCGGCCGGGAAGTGACGCTCCACCAGCTTCAGCGCATGGGCCTGCTGGGTGGCCAGGGCCTCGCGCAGTCGGCGCAGGTGCCGGTCGTAACCACCCTGGGCCAGGTAGTCGGCCACCGCCAGCTGCGGCGGAATGGCGGTGGCCAGCGAGGTCATCATCTTCAGCCGCTCCACCTGCGGTGCGTAGCGACCGGCGGCAGCCCAACCCACACGGTAGCCCGGCGCCAGGCACTTGGAGAACGACGAGCAGTGCAGCACCCCGCCTTGCTGGTCGAACGCCTTGGCTGGCGGCGGCCGGCGCGCACCCGCGTGCAGCTCGCCGTACACATCGTCTTCGATCAGCGGCACGCCGTGCTGCGCCAGCAGCGCCACCAGCGCCTGGCGTCGCGCCACCGGCATCAGCGCGCCCAGCGGATTCTGGAAACTGGGCATGAACCAGCAGGCCGCCACCTTCTGCCGCGCCAGCAGCTCGCCCAGCGCAGACAGGTCCACGCCCTCCTTCGGATCGGTCGCCACCTCCACCGCCTTCAGGTGCAGGCGTTCCAGTGCCTGCAGCGCGGCGTAGAAAGTGGGCGACTCCACCACCACCACGTCACCCGGCTTCGTGACCGCCTGCAGGCACAGGTTGAGTGCTTCCATGGCACCGTTGGTGATGATGAGTTCGTTGTCGGCCAGCGGCACGCCCTGCAGCGCATAGCGTTTGCGCAGCGCCAAGCGCAGGCCCTCGTCGCCTGCGGTCAGCGCGCCGGTGATCTGGCTCGCCTTCAGGCGGCGCATGGCGCGCGCACCGCTGCGCGCGAGTTCATCGAACGGGAACAGGTGCGGTGCCGGAAAGGCCGAGCCCAGCGGCACCACGTCGGCATCGCGCGTGGAGCCCAGCAGGTCGAACACCAGCTCGCTGATGGCCACCGGCGTGGCCTCGCTGCGCGGGGGCGCCGGCTCGGGGCCGGCCCGCAGCGGGCGGCGTGTGGCGCGCACGAAGTAACCCGAACGGGGGCGCGCCTCGATCAGCCCCAGCGACTCCAGGTGGCCGTAGGCCTGGAACACGGTGGACGGGCTCACGCGCCGCTGCTCGCAGGTGACCCGCACAGACGGTAGACGCTCGCCCGGGCGCAGCAGGCCGGCGCGGATCGCGTCAGCCATGTCTTCGGCCAGTTGTTGGTATCGGGTCAGGCGGGCGCCGCTCATCTGATCTTCCCAGGTCCAGTTTCCCGAGAATGTTACAGCGCAGCCCGTAGAAGGTGAGCCCGGAGTCCCAGCCGACTCCGACGGTTCGTCCGTCGGCGGAACGTCCCCACGCGGCATCTTCACAACCAGCGCGACAACACGGCCAGCACCAGCGCGGTGGCAACCCCGTTCAGGCCCATGGCCAGGGCGGCGAAGGCCACACTGCCGGGGTGCGTTTGCAAGACCCGCGCGACGCCGATGGCGTGCGCCACCAAGCCGAGCGTGAAGCTGCGCACGATCTCGCCGTCCGCGCCGCCCTCAGGTCCTTCCTCCACCCGCAGCCAGCGCAGCAGTGGCCCCACCAGCAAGGGGCCCAGCACGCCGGTGGCCACCACGGCCATGGCCGCCACCGCGGGCACACCACCCGCGCGCTCAGCCGCCAGCATGGCCATGGGCATGGTCGCGGCCTTGGGCGCCAAGGAAAGCGCAAACGACATGGGCGTGCCCATAAGCCAGCACACCACCAGGGTGCCCAGCACCGACACCAGGCAACCCGCCACCAGCGCGGCCAGCAAGGGCACGGCCAGCCGCCGCAGCAAGGCCGCCTGCCGGTACAGGGGCACGGCCAGAGCGATGACGGCCGGCCCCGCCAGCCAGCGCAGCACCCGGGTGGCCTCGGCGTACACCGGGTAGCCGGTGCCGGCCAGCGCCAGCGCAGCGAGCACCAGCGCCGTGCCGGTGAGCACGGGCAGGCACAGCAGGTGGTGGCCGCTGCGCCGGTACAGCCACAGCGCGGCCAGGTAGGCCGCCAGCGTGATCGCGGACCAGAGCATCAATCCGCCGCCCGCTTCAGAAGCCGCTGCAGGGTCCAGGCGGTGACCCCGATCGTCAGGGCCGTAACCCCTACGGACACCAGCAGGAACGCTGCAGCGTGTTGCGTCAGCAGCCCGGCATACAGGCCCACCGCCGCCACCGACGGGATGAGTAGCAGCATCAGATGGCGCAGCAGGGGGGCACTCACATCGTCCAGCGCCTGGGGCACGCGCCCCCGCAGCACCAGGCCCGCCAGGAGCAGAAGCAATCCCACCAGTGAACCGGGGACCGGCCAGCCGGTTCGCGCCACCAGGGCATCACCCAGCCACTGCAGCGCCACCAGGCCCGCCAGGGCCAGCAGGGTTTTGGTGGGACGGGCGATCCGGGGCCCCCGGCGGGTGTGTGAATCAAACATGGAACGAGTATCCGCGCGCCGCTCATGCCGACCCGGCTCAGAAACGGCTCATTTTTTCCGAAACAGCGGATCAGATGCGAAGGCCACCACCATCTGATCCGGTCTGATTTCATTTCAACTGAATCT
>Ga0209262_10000554_pt1 | contig 16532 bp, 14 predicted proteins | sample Lowcelwee11metaG_FD_187171 | JGI IMG/M metagenome (GOLD analysis project Ga0209262, IMG submission 187171) | Freshwater pond sediment microbial communities from the University of Edinburgh, under environmental carbon perturbations - Low... | ecosystem: Environmental > Aquatic > Freshwater >...
AAATCGTAGAGTTTTTTTCCTTGGACTTTTTTCGCAGAAAACATCGGAGGTGTTTGCATGATTTCTCCCTGAAAAGAGAGGAGAGCTTGTTCAATTTGCGATAGGGAAGGGATGAAATCAGATTTTGCTACGATCTGCCCATCGATATCATAGGTATCTGTAGTAATCCCTAAGAGGAGTGTTGCTCGGTATTGTTTATCGCACAAAAGAAATTGATTAGATTGTCTGGTATATTGTTGCCCAATTAACATCACCATAACCCCTGTTGCAAAGGGATCTAAGGTTCCTGCATGGCCAATTTTTTGGATTCTTGTTAGGCGGCGAAGGAGGGAGACGAGGTGGAAAGATGTTGATCCAACCTCTTTATTAATGAGTAGAATACCCTCGTTATTCATCATGAGGACGAGACTGGCGTTCTTTTTCGATGTCGGCGAGAATTTTTTCGATCTTAAAATGTTCTTCGGCCGCATTATCTAAATAAAAAGTCAGAGAGGGAAAATGTCTCATTTCTACTTGTTTAGAGGCGTTGACCGCAATAAATCCAGCGGCCGACTGCAAGGCGGCAACTACTTTTTGCTTTTCTTCTTCTGTCCCAATCAAACTGACGTAGACTTTTGCATGGTAAAGATCTGTCGATGTGTCCACTCGCGTAACAGATACAAACAAATTAACGTGAGGATTCCGTACCTGTTTTTGGATGACATCAAACAGGACTTCTTTGAGTAGTGAATTAATGCGTTGGATTCGATTTTTTTTCATGAAATTCTGTTTACAAATCCTGTTCTAAGAAAGTGATGTCATAGGCTTGGATAATATCTCCTTCCTTGACATCGGGTTGTCCTTCTAAAACGATTCCGCACTCGAAGCCTTTGAGGACTTCTTTAACATCTTCCTTCACTCGCTTTAAAGAGGCCATTTTCCCTTTCCAAATGACTGTTCCTCCACGAATTTGACGGATATGGCTTTGTCGCTTGATCACCCCTTCTGTCACCTGAGATCCTGCAATGTTTCCAAGGTGAGAGGATTTAAAGACAGTTTTGACAAGGGCTTCTCCTGAGTTAGTTTCCTGTTCTAGTGGATCGAGAAGCGAACGCATACGATCTCTGACTTCATCAATCAAATGGTAGATAACATCTTGTGTGTAGACAGAAATCTTTTTTTGTTTAATGAGGTCGGCAGCATGGCTTTCAACGCGAGTATGGAAACCAACTATTGTCGCTTTTGATGCGGCGGCTAATGCGATATCAGACTCAGAAATCTCTCCAACGCCTGTATTGACAATTTCAATGCGCACTTTGTCTGATTGAATTTTCCCAAGAGAATTTTTAAGGGCTTCGAGGGATCCTTGCACATCAGCACGTAAAATAAGAGGGAGAATTTTTTTCTCTCCGCTTTCTTTTTTTGCGAGCATTTTTTCCATGCTGCCAATTTTTGCAGCAGATTGGATCGTCCTTTGTGCTCCCTCAGTACGGGCAGTGGCGAGGGCTCGTGCTTCTTTTTCATTTTTTACAACAATGAATTCAGATCCAGCTAAGGAGAGTTCGGAAAGACCTGTGATTTTGACAGGGGTAGACGGTCCTGCTGTTTCTACTAGGCGTCCATGATCATCTTGCATGGTTTTAATGCGACCGGAGAAATGTCCAAAGACAATGGCATCGTTTTTACGCAAAGTTCCGTTTTGCACGAGAATCGTAGCGACAGCGCCGAGACCTTTATGCATTTCTGATTCGAGAATCGTTCCTCGAGCCCGAGTATTGTGATTGGCTCTTAATTCCAAGATCTCTGCTTGAAGAGCGATCATTTCGAGAAGTTCAGGGATTCCTTTCCCGGATACAGCAGAACAGGGGACAACAATAATTGTTCCTCCCCAAGCTTCTGGGAGAAGATCTCGATCGGCAAGTTCTCGATAGATTTTTTGTTCATCGAAATTTGGCTTATCGCATTTGTTCAAGGCGACAAGGATTGGGACTTGAGCTGCGCGGGCCTGTCGAATGGCTTCATCTGTTTGTGCGCGAACTCCTTCATCTCCTGCGATGACAAGAATTACAATGTCTGTAACGTTTGCACCGCGAGAGCGCATTTCAGAGAAAGCCTCGTGCCCCGGGGTGTCTAAAATTGTTACATCTCCTGCGTCTGTATGCACCTTAAACGCGCCAATATGCTGCGTGATAGCGCCAGCTTCTCCAGCAACTCGATTCGATTTTCGGATGGCGTCAATAAGACTTGTTTTGCCGTGATCGACGTGACCCATGAAGGTAACCACAGGAGGTCTTAATGTCATGTGTTCATTTTCTGCGGTTTCAATCTCTTGTCGAATCGTTTGCCCGGTAATTTGAATCCGTTCTTGTTCTGTTGTATCGATTTTGATATCACATCCAAAATCATGACCAAGAAGTTGTACAGATGTTTCATCATCTAGATAATCGTTGAGAGTAAATGTCATCCCTTGCATGAGGAGTTTAGCGATGAGTTGAGAAGCCTTGAGCTTCATTTCCTGGGCTAAATCCTTGATAGTGATGGGAAGACGGATAGACAGATTCTTAGGACGAATGACCTCTTCTTCTTGCGTGTATCTTTTGGGCTTATGGGCACGGCGTTTGCGCCAGGCTTCATTATCAATGTCTCGAAGTCCTTGGCGATCGCGAGCATCAAAACGGACTTCTTCTTTCTTTTTTGGGAGTCGCAAATCTTTAGGACGAGGCGTTGCTGTTGTTGCCGCTGCCGCTGCTGCTGCTGCTGGCCGAATCACTCCGGATGGGGATGGAGGAGAAGAAAAAGGAGCTTCGGGAGGTGTTGGTGAGGAAAAAGGTTTTGGTGATGGGGTTTCTGTTTTTTGGGGGGGGATTTCCTGAGGAATGGAGGCGGGAATCTCCTTTGCGATTTCTTTCTCAATTCTGAGTTCTTCGCGTTCCTTAGCCCACATATCTGAAGGGGCTGAAACCTGAGTCTCTGGCTCTTCCGTAGGAATTTCTGGAGAGGGAGCCGCATCAGGATCTGAAATAAGGCGCGTCTTTCTTTTTTTGGGAAGATGGGCTTCCGCTTCTTTGTCTCGCCCAGCTAGCGTTTTGTCTGCTTGTTTTAGGGCAGAAGAAATTCCAGCATCTTCTTTAAGACGACTTAACCGTTGTTTAGATTCCGCTTGAGGAGCTTCTTTTTTAACGGGACCTGCGGGTTCTTCCGCGGAGGGCGTTTTTGTTTTTAAAGCACCAGCAAGCTGGAGGTTTTTGATATTAAATTTGAGATTCTTGGCCAAAGGTCAACTCTTTCTTTTACGCATTTGTTCTATAATTCTATCAGAGAGATCGTAATAATTCACGCCAGGTACTTTTGTAGGGATTTCAGCAGGATCCGCTTTCATGAATTTACGTAAAGTGTCGTATCCGGAAGAGATCAAACTTTCGTTAATTAATCCGCTGACACCCTCTATTTTTATTTTTTCGTCCAGGTACGTGTCAGGACTTTCTCCAAGTTCTGCCATCTGTATCCCGAGGAGTTTTTGATATTCACTCAATTTTTGTACGTCGATCTCTTTTTCTATCATTTGTCCGATGAGACGTGCATTCATGCCTCTTTTCCCGATCACAAGAGGGTATTCCTCATCGGCAACTAAAATCCAAATCCGATGCTCGAGAACCTTTAATTTACGGGGTTCAATTGGCGATAATAGATTTCTAAGTAGTTGAATTGGATCTTCAGAAAAAGGGACAACGTCAATTTTTTCGTTATTGAGCTCTCGAATAACATTTTTGATCCGTGTACCGCGTACACCAACGCAGGTTCCAACAGGGTCTACTTTTGGATCAAAAGAACGGACCGCTAATTTTGTCCGATATCCGGGATCTCTCGCGATTTTTTCAATAGCGATCGTTTTGTCATGAAGTTCAGGGACTTCTTGGATAAACAAAGAAGAGACAAATTCTGGATGGCTGCGCGTTAAAATAACCTCAGCTCCGCCTCCGTCTGTATCTCGCACTTCGAGAAGAAGCGCTTGAACTTTATTTCCTACATCATATCGTTCGAGTTTTGGATAGTTTCTCTCAGGTAAAATCGCTTCTACTTTTCCAAGGTCTACAACTAAAGTACGGCCCCGGATAAATCGTTTGATTGTTCCTGAAATCAATTCTCCCGTCCGATGGCGGTATTCTTCATAAATCACATCGCGCTCAGCCCCTTTGAGCTTTTGCGCGATGATTTGTCTTGCTGCTGCTGCAGCAACACGTCCGAGATCTTGCGGAGGAATTGAGATCTCAACCCATTGTCCAATCTGGCACTCTGGCTCGAGAGTTCTCGCCTCTTCAAAAGAAATTTCTTCTGAAGAATTTGTAGCCTTTTCTACGATTTTCTTTTGTGTGTAGACTTCGATTTCTCCCGTTTTAGGATTGATCTCCACATTGACTCTTTCGCCAAGTCCTTTCACGCTTTTGCGGGCAGCTGTGCGCAGAGAATCTGCGATCGCATTAATTACGATCTCTCGTTTAATTCCCTTCTCGCGTTCAAGATATTCAAAAATGGCAATGAGGTCTTTATTCATGTGGGGCCTTATCCTTACTCGTTGTCGTCCATGTCTTCGTCATGTTTTTTCTTGTCTTTGATCTTTTTGCTTCTTTTCGCTTTAGATCCGACGAGAATATCATCATGATTTTGTTGGTTTTTCTCGATCAAATATTCTTTGACAGAGAGAGCCACTTTTTTATGCTCAGGATCGAGTTTAATGACCTTTGCAGTGATCTCGTCTCCTTTGGAGACAACATCTTCTACTTTTCCAAATGGTTGGTCAGAGAGTTCTGTCACGTGGATGAGAGCTTCGATGCCATTGTCAAGTTGGACAAAGGCTCCGAAAGCAGTTGTTTTTGTGACTGTTCCATGAACAATTGTGCCAATAGGAAGCGTTCTTTCTAAAGAGTCCCAAGGATTTGTTCCGAGCTGTTTAACGCCAAGTGTAATTTTTTTGCTTTCTTTATCCACAGAGAGAATAACAGCTTCTACCTTGTCGCCTTTTTTCAAGACTTCGGAAGGATGGGAGACTTTTTTAATCCAGCTTAGATCAGAGATGTGGATCAATCCGTCGACGCCAGGTTCCAATTCAACAAAAGCACCATAGTTTGTTAAGCTACGAATTTCAGCGTTTACGCTGCTGCCGATAGGATATTTCTTTTCAACATCTTCCCATGGATTTCTTTCGGTTTGTTTGATTCCCAAGGAAATTTTGCCTTCTTCTTTTTGTACAGAAAGAACGATCGCATTGACTTCATCTCCGACGCGAACCATCTCACTTGGATCTGTGATGTTTTTTGTCCAAGACATTTCAGATACATGGATAAGGCCTTCGATTCCCGGCTCAATTTCAATGAAAGCACCATAGGAAACAAGGTTAACAATTTTTCCGTGTACACGAGTCCCTTGAGGGTATCTTTTCTCTATTTCTTCCCAAGGATTTTCTTCTTTTTGTTTGAGGCCTAGAGCAATGCGTCCTTTCTCGCTATCGACATGGAGAACAACTACTTCTAATTCTTGGCCAAGGCGAACAACTTCTGAAGGGTGTTTGATTCTTTTCCAAGTCATGTCGGTAATGTGGAGAAGTCCATCGATTCCATCGAGATCTAGGAAGACTCCGAAATCTGTAATATTCTTCACACAACCGGTGAGAATTGCTCCTTTTTGAATGTGCTCAAGAATTTCAGCCTTACGGGAAACTCTTTCTTCTTCAAGTAGTTCACGACGGGAAACGACAATATTTTTGCGGTCGATATTGATTTTTAGAATTTTAAAGTCGTAGGTTCTTCCGATGAAATCATCGAGATTTTTAATTCGTTTATTGTCGATTTGTGAGCCCGGGAGAAATGCTTCCATCCCGATATCCACCATAAGTCCACCTTTGACTTTCTTGATGACTTGTCCTTTGACAATAGAACCTTCTGTGCAATTTTTTACAATATGTTCCCATTGACGGAATTTACGTGCCTTTTCTCGAGACAGAACAATTTGGCCATCTGATCCCTCTGTTTGATCCAGATAGACTTCAACATCTCCGCCTAAAATAATTTCATTCGGCTCGATAAATTCTACGGAAGGAACCAGGCCTTCTGATTTTAGACCCACATCAATCACAATGTAATCTTTTGTGATTTCAACAATGCGCCCGTTTAAAATTTGGCCAGCATTTAGGTGGGAAAGGGATCCTTCTCCATTTTCTTTCCCTTTTCCGTATAAAAGGTCTCGGAATTGGCGTGCTTCGTGTTCTTGAAAATCGACATCATCGAGAATGTTGCTGGAATTCCAGTCATGAAAATTGGATGTGAGGTGTTTAGAGGACATGGTTGAGGGTTTCTCCTGTTTATAAATGCACGAATAAGATCCAGTCCAAAGATAGGATAGGAACTAGGTTAAAGGGGACAGGTTATCAAATTCTCTTGAATAATAGCAAGAAGCTTCTCTGGGTATTATACCGGTTCCTCTCCAATTGCACCCCACAATGGATTGATTCAAAGTCTCGCGATTGAATCAATCCGAATGGGTGCTATTGAAGTGGAACCGGTATGTGGATGAACATCATTAAACTATGAAATAGTCCTTATTTATTTTTTATAAGGATTAATATTTTTAATTTTTTATACAATTTTTGTCCATGAAAACAATGGTGTAATATCTTGTTTTTAAGTGGCTTGAGAAGTTGTGTAGTTAGTTATTTTAAGGTTTATTTATAAAAAATATAAGTTTTATCTTTGTTTTTTTTGACATGTTCGCTAGATTGAAAATTTCTTGTAACTACTTAAATATTGACTTATGCGGGCGGGAAATAAAGAGATGGTTCTAATTAAAGAAATAAAAGAGCGACAGTTAGAATTTGATTTTGAGTTTGGATGTCCAAATATTGGTTCTGAGTATTATCGGGATGGAGCACAGGATTTGATCCGAAGACTTGTCCCTCATGAGCTTCTTCAAGAAAAGGGAGGGAGACTCCCTGTGGAGAGGGCTCGTTTTGCTGATATGCTTCCTTTGATTTCTTGGTCAGATTTATCGAAGGGCCCTTGCACTTTGTCAGTTCTTCTTCTTTGTAAGTATCGCCTGAATGCTTGTAATTTTTTCTATGATATGATCAGTCGCTGGCTTCTGCCTCAGAAAAGAGTGAATGTGGAAGTGTTCTTTGCTTCAGATGTTCGTTTGCCTCATCTTTCGGAGGATCTTTTAAGTGTTGCAGAAATCGTAATTTATTTAAAAAGCGTTCAGGATGTAGAAGAGGTTCGTCGGAATTTGCAAGCCATTGAAACAGAGATTCGATTGGGGGTTGTGTCCAATTATCATGCACGGCGTATCTTGGAATTCAAAGGATTGTCCAGCGATGGAAAGACAGCGATGATTCAAGAAAAAATTGGGTCTTTAATTCATAGTCACTCGAAAGATTTTGATCGAGGAATGTTCACGCAAATGCAGCAGTTTTTGGTGACCTGTCAAGAAACATTTAAAAATGAAAGGGATTATCACCATATTAGTCGAATTATTTCCAACCTCTATTCTTTGAGAAAGTTGCTCAAACAAAATATTGATGTAAGTCCAACAAAAAGGCATATCCATTTAAAATTTTTGAAGACGCAGATTGCTTCTCGTAATTCAAAAAATGTGCTGGGTATTTTGGTGGGGTTGAATTTTTTGCGTGACCATGAAGTATTTGAAACATCTCACTTAATCAGTGCGATGAAAAAGCATTTTCCGCAGGTCCGTCCTGTAGAGGGGTCTTATTTTATTGATCGCGCGCCAGATGCCCCTTTTCAAGCTCTCTATTTAGAAATTGAAAAACAAAATGGCGTTGATTTTGTCTTGGAAGAGATTCAGTTACTGCGCACAACGTTACCTGATCAAATCAAAAATCACATTGAGCAGCTTGCTCATCCGATTTTTATGCCGCGCAATGAAGAGGAAGTCCTTCGTAATATTATGGCTCTTTCGCGGCAGTTGCGCTTTGTGAATGACATGCCGCAAGTGACTATTTCTTTTGATGAACAAAAGGGAGAAGGTCTTTGCTTTACAGTGATTTTGCTTCGCGTACAGGCTGCGACAGCTCCGACTGTCCAAGAGTTGTTTTCCAAGTCAAAAACAGATCTTAAATATATTCCGGATCGCGTTCGTAGGGTGGGACATTTAAGAAAAAAATATGTGAAAGAGGCAACCGTTTTTCGAACGCTCGTGCACAGTGCGCCTTTTCTGCGTAGAGATTATTCGGTGGATCTATATAAGGCTAGGCAGCATGTACTTTTACAGCTTTGCAAAATTGTGGGAGAAGTCAGAGATTACAATGGTGGCATGATCTACAAACAGAGTCAGCTTTTGGAATTATTGAAAAGTTCTCTTGGGAAAGTTGCGGAACAGCACAACCTTTTACTTGAAAAATTTTATTACGCCTTAAATCCGATTGAAATGCGCACAGCGATGGAAATTGATCATTTAAAGCAGTTTTTTCTTCTGCTTTTACAAGCAGCAAAGACAGATTTCAATGTGCATAAGAAAAATGGGGATTTTCTCTATAAGCAAGATGCAAAAAAGGCATTGGCAATTGTTCCTGTTGATGCGCCGCAGAAAAAAGCTCTCTCAGAGCGAATTGCTCAAGTAGGTCTTCCTGTCCATCAATTCGCCTCCTCAATTTTAGAGATTGAGGGGACTGTGTATGTAGGTTATCTACTCCTTTCTGAAGATAAAGTGTTGCAGCAGCGGTTTTTGGCTGCGCTGGAACTATAGAGCCATCCTCTCATTAGACGTATTTATGAGAGGAGGCCATGAATGTTTGCAGAAGGCTCCATTGCGTTGCTTACTCTAAAACTTATTCTAGAAAGTTTATCTAAAACCAGCCCAGCAGATTTAAACATCGTTCTAAGAAAGGGTTTCGCCTCTTCGAATTGACGTGTTTTACTTTCCTTGTGTTCGTAGTATAGGTCGACAAAAGGGGTCGTGCCGTCTTGTAGTATTTCGGAGCCTTGGACCATCATCCTTTCATCGAGAGCCATCCATTCATGATAAGAAGTCTTGGGCTCGGGAATAATGAGCTCAGGAATAATCTCTGTTATTGTGGGGAGGGGGGCTACTTCTGCAGGATCTATAAGAAGAAGGCTATTTATCACTTCTTCAGATATATGTGTTTGTAGGGCTTCTTGCGTTGCGAGAGTGTTGCTGAGTTGTGATCGTAGTTCTTTCCCCTCTTTTATTGTGTTTTGAATAAAGGTGGCTCCTTTGTATGCACCATAAATGATGCCGGCAATGGCGAGGATTCCTCCTGCAATTTTTGCTGTTTTGTAGAGGGTCTGTTTGTGGTTTGTGCAAAACGTTTTAGTTGTTTGTACGGCACCTTTAATTCTTTTAGGAATCGCCAGGAACATCGCGTTCGTCCGTTTTTGTCCGAGGGCTGCGTAGATTCCTAGTGGAATAAGGGACGAGACAAGAGCGCATCGGGCTGCAAGTGGGGATTTAGGAAGAGAGAAGAGTTTTGTAGCTGCAGCTCCGGCAACTGTCGCAAAAAACATGAGAGGGAGCTGCCCTATTTTAGAAGGTTGTGGGTTGAGGCTTTCTGTGAGTTCATTCCGTGCATTAGGAGACAAATTGTTTGCCGTTATGAACGCTAGATTTTGTTGGTCTTCTTCAGGCATTTGATTTGCTAAATTATGGACTAGTGCAAGTGCGTCGGAGATCTCATTCGGAGAGCGAAACCCTTGTGGAAATCTACTGATCCTCATGGCGTCTGCAAATGTGGGATATGACATCTGATTTATTAGAGGGACAAGTAGATTTGTTTGTGTTTCTGGATTTAACTGTGCAAAATGCGGGGCTAATAGAGGCAGGAGATTGGTTGTTTCTTCAATTGTGCGGATGGCATCTTCGAGCGCATGCGCTGGATTGCGATAGGCGGCCATTTGCAGATCTTCAGCTGTGAGTATTGGGGCTGATGGTTGTATTGTCATGATAATTTCCTTTATATTTTTGTATTATATTTCTGTACCTAATCCTGCATGGAAATCGAGGACAAGTTCTCGAGCCGTATCTGGGTTTTTGTATGTCATGCAAGCGAGGGCTGCGACAGGGAGTCCAGCAAATAAGATGGTTTTTGGGTGGTTAATCATCCATTGCGCAGTTCTTAAGCTTCCTCGAGCCACTCCGCTTACAGTTTGGGTAATAACAGAGAGTGTTTGTCTTGGATATTTAATGGCGGTCGCGCCAGCAAGAATAAGTCCAGCAGTGAGTTTCGGATTTTCTTGACCGAATTGCCAGATTGTTCGAGGGGGTGCATAATGCAATAGAGTTGTATATGCAGTTTTTGCAGTGTCGACCGCTATTGCGGTTAAGTTCTGGAGAATCGGTAGGGTCGCTGTATACGTTTTGTGTGCAGCCGCGTACGCGGCGCGTATGGGGCCTTCCACTCGAGGAAAGACATAGAAAGCGAGGGTTGCTACTGTTGCTACTGTTGCTCCTTTGCAAAAGTGGATCCAAGAATCTTTGTCATCGCGTGTTACTTGGCGTTTAATAGCTTCTGTGCTGGGTCCCGAAATTGTGACTGTTGTTGCCATAATGAACCTCTTTCTTTTGTGTATGCTTATATTATATTACTTATTCTGTTTTAATGTGCATATTATTGTTTTTTTAATACGTATTTTAAATTGTTTTTATTTATTTAATTTTAAATTATTACAATATTGAAAATTTATCTTTCGTCTAGCTGTTCTCTTAGCACATAGAACACTCTTGTGTAGAACGTCCTGTCTCGGGTATACATTTCGAAGATTATGGAAAAATGTAAAATTAAAGTTTTCCCTTCTATCTTGTCAGGGGATTTTGGATGTCTTGCTGAGGAAGCAAAACGCCTTGAGCAGGCGGGCGCTGATGGGATCCATATCGATATTATGGATGGCCATTTTGTGCCTAATTTGACCTTGGGGCCACGCGCTGTGGGTGCGATCAATCGTGCGACAAATCTATTTTTAGATGTTCATCTCATGATCTACAACCCATACGATTATATTGAACAGTTCATTCAGGAAGGTGCGGATCGGATCACTTTTCATTTCGAGGCCACCGAGGATGTCGATGAGACGTTGGAGTTTATTCGGAAATGCGGTAAAAAGGCCGGACTGGCCTTTTGCCCAGAGACATCCTTTGAAATGATTCCTAAATATCTGGAGCGCTGCGATATGGTCCTTTTAATGACAGTCAGTCCCGGGTTTGGGGGGCAGAAATTTATGCCGGATGTATTAGAAAAAATTAAATTGACAAGAGAGTATTGCGATCGGGTGCATATCCGCCAAGGGGGTATTATTGTGAAAGAGGGTCTGCGCTCAGAATCTCTTCCTCCCTTTGATATTCAGGTGGACGGGGGAATTGTTCCTGAGACAGCTCGAGAGTGTGTAGGCGCTGGTGCTAACATTTTAGTGAGTGGCAGTTATCTTTATACGAAAAAAAATCTTGCAGAGGGGATTTTGTCATTGCGAAAGGACTCATGATTCGAGCTGCATCGAAAAAAGTAGTTGTAGTTGGGGGGGGGACGGGTAATTTCGTTGTTCTTCGAGGCTTGAAAAAGTATCCTCTCGATCTGACGGCTATTGTTTCGATGGCGGATGATGGAGGAAGTACTGGTGTTTTGCGCGATGAGTTGGGCGTTTTACCTCCAGGCGATGTGAGGCAGTGTCTTGTGGCTCTTTCGAATTCGAGTCGACTGATGCGATCTCTTATGAATTATCGATTCGAAAACGGGGGGCTTGGCGGTCATTCTTTTGGGAATTTGCTCCTTTCAGCTTTGGAAAAGGTCACAGGGAGCTTTGAGAAGGCGGTCGAGGAGGCCGGGAAAATCCTCTATATCAATGGGAAAGTCATTCCTGTGACGATGAATCAGGTGCGTCTCAAAATGATTTTGAGAGATAAAAAAGTGCTTGAGGGGGAGAGAGAAGTCTATCTTTCTCAAGAAATTGATAAGGGGTATAGTTCCATTTATTTGGATCCGTATCCAAAGGTCAATCCAAAGGTCATTGAAGAGTTAGATAGTGCGGACTTGATTGTGATCGGCCCCGGTGGTTTGCATACTTCTTTGATACCTAGCCTTTTAGTTGAAGGGGTGAGTGATGCAATTTGTCGGAGTCATGCAAAAAAAATATTCGTGCTTAATTTAATGAATCGAAAAGGACAGACGACGGGCTTTAAATCGAGTCATTATTTAAATGAACTGGTTCGTTTCCTTGGGAAAGATGTTTTTGATCATATTTTAATTAATATTGAACAGCCCCCAAAGGCATTGATCGATTTCTATGCCAACGAGGGGGATATCGTAGAAAATGATCTCGATGATGATCGGGTCTTGTCTTCCAATATGCTAGGTTCGTTAGCAAGAGCTCCTAAGAAAGATCTTTTGAAACGTAATTTAATTCGTCATGATTCCAATAAGTTAGCTCAGGAGTTAATGAAAATTGTTAATAGTCTTTGATCTAGATGATACCCTGATCGATACATCCGGAGCTGTGACTCCATTTAAGATGCAGGAGTGTTTAAAAAAATGTATTGCGGTGGGGTTGCCTATTGTAGATTTTTCAAGTGCTTATCAAGAGCTGCTCTCTATGAATAGGAATTCGCTTAAATCTATTGATGCTTTGAAAACATTCATGACTCCTTATCAACCTATTTCTTCTCAGATTGACGAGGTATTGGAAGAGTTGTTTTCTCCCTTGCCGGAGAGTTTCTGTATTCCTACGACGCCTTGCGCTAAGGAGATTTTAGAATTTTACAAAAAATTATGCCCAATTGCCCTTGTCACGGGAGGAGATCCTTCCTTTCAATGGGAGAAGTTGAAAAAAGCTGGTATTGATAGTTCCGTTTTTAGTATGATCGGCATCCCGGAAGATTCGATCAAAAAACCTTATTACCAGGCCGTGCAAAAAAATTTTGCAATTCCTTCACGGGAGATTTGGGTGTGTGGAGATCGAATCGAAATGGACTTAAGGCCTGCCTTCGAGCTGGGATTTCGTACAATCCATATGCGGTGGGGGCGAGGCACTTTAACAACATCGGAAAAATGGATCGATCATTCCATTTCCGAGCTTTCTGAATTAAAGGAAATCATACGATGACGACAGCGAATCAGATCTCTCCGGGCATGACCCTCAATTTGGATGGAAAAATTTATCGCGTCGAGTCCTGCGTGAAGGTCACGGTCGCAAAGGGAACTCCCTTTGTTAAAACAAAATTGCGTAATTTGGTTGATGACGAGATCATTGAAAAAAACTTTAAGCCGGAGCAAACAGTTCAAGAAGTTTCTTTGATCGAACGCTCTCTGGAGTTTCTATATCCGGAAGGCAAAGAATATCTCTTTCTTGATGTGGGCAATTTGGAACAAGTATTTGTTCCCTCTTCTGTCTTGGCTGAGAAAGTTCACTATTTGAAAGAGGGTATCCAGGTAAAAGCCATGTTTTATGGAGAATCGATCTTTGGTGTTGAATTGCCTCAGTTTCTCGAAATTATGATTGTAAAAACAGAGCCTGCTAGCCCTGGAGCGAGCGTGAAAAAGGGTGTTTTGGAGACAGGAGCTAAGCTTGATATTCCTTTGTTTATCGAGAGTGGCGATGTCATTAAAGTAGATACGCAAGTAGGCGAGTATATTCAAAGGGTTTAATGCATGGATATTGAGCAAATTAAAGAATTAATGGCATATTTGGAACAATCCAGTCTTTCTAAGGTCGTATTTAAGAAAGGGGATTTTGAGCTTCAACTTGAAAAACAAATATCTTTTGCTGCGGCACCTCGACACATAGAGACGTATGAAGAAATCGCTGCACCAAAATCCAAAAAAGAGATGTCCGGGACGCAATCAGAAGAGTCTGTTGGATCTTTTGTTACATCTCCAATGGTCGGTACTTTCTATGCATCACCTTCTCCGGACCAATCTCATTTTGTGAAAGTTGGAGATAAAGTACATGAGGGTACAATCATTTGTATCATCGAAGCGATGAAGGTGATGAATGAGGTGAAAGCGGGCATTAAAGGCACTGTTGCTGAAATTTTGATTCATAATGGGCAGCCAGTAGAATTTGGTAGCCGTCTTTTTCGGATCGTATGAAAAAAATATTGATTGCAAATCGCGGAGAGATTGCCGTACGGATTATTCGAGCTTGCCATGATTTGGGATTGCAGACCGTTGCTGTTTATTCTAAAGCGGATGCTGAGGCGATGCATGTTTATCATGCGGATGAGTCCATTTGTATTGGAGACCCTCCATCAGTAAAATCTTATTTAAAAATTCCCAATCTGATTGCCGCATGTGAAATTACCGGAGCGGATGCTGTGCATCCTGGATACGGTTTTTTAAGCGAAAATGCGAACTTTGCATCTATTTGTGAAAGTTGCGGGCTTAATTTTATTGGGCCTTCTTCTCAGTCCATTGCTCTTTTAGGGGATAAAGCAAAAGCGAAAGCGACTGCAAAAAGCGTTAAGTGTCCCGTAATTCCAGGGTCTGATGGGGTTGTTCGTAATGTAGAGGAAGGCTTAAAGGAAGTCAAAAAATTTGGTTTCCCTATTTTTATTAAAGCCGTTGCTGGGGGCGGGGGAAAGGGGATTCGAATTGCTTACAGCGAAGAAGATTTTGTGAAGCAATTTGTTGCTGCGCGAACGGAGGCAGAGGCTAGTTTTAATAATGCTGATGTATACTTAGAGAAAATGATTGTGAATCCCCGTCACATTGAAATGCAGGTTGTTGGAGATAAATATGGGAATTATGTCTATCTTGGGGAGAGAGATTGCACTCTGCAGCGGCGTAGGCAAAAACTGATCGAAGAAGCCCCGAGTCCAAAATTAACGCCCTCAATGCGTAAAAAAATTGGAGAGAGTGCCGTCGCACTTGTTCGCGCTGCGAAATACCATTCAGTCGGAACTGTAGAATTTTTACTCGATGAGAATGGGCATTATTATTTTATGGAAGTCAATACTCGTATTCAGGTTGAGCATACAGTCACAGAAGAGTTGACTGGGATCGATCTTGTAGAATGGCAAATTCGGATTGCTCGCGGTGAAAAATTGACATTTAAGCAAAAAGATATTGAGTTCAGGGGGCATGTTTTTGAGTTCCGTATCAATGCGGAAGATCCTCTTAATAATTTTGCTCCTTCTCCTGGGTTGATTGAGCATTATATTGCTCCAGGAGGGCCTCATGTGCGTGTCGATAGTGCTTGTTACGAGGGATATCGCATTCCGCCGAATTATGATTCAATGATCGCAAAGTTGATCGTCAGAGGGAAAACAAGGGAAGATGCAATTGCTCGAGCAAAAAGAGCTCTAAAAGAATTCCATATTACAGGTGTTCATTCGACGATTCCATTTCATCAATACATGCTGCAGGATCCTCGATTTTTAACGCACAATTATACGATTACCACAATTGATCAGTTGATTGCCGAGGGGTTTATATTTTCCTTATCTATACACAAATGAATTCAAAAGTTGGTTTGTGTACAAATAGAGGTATCGGGACATGAAGGGAATTATTTTAGCGGGAGGTCATGGAACGCGGCTCCACCCTGTCTCTGCGGTAATTTGTAAACAGCTTCTTCCCGTCTACGATAAGCCGATGATCTATTATCCTCTCTCAATTCTGCTACTTGCGGGCATTCGGGATATTTTAATCATCTCTACACCAACGGATCTTCCTCGTTTTCAAACACTTTTTAGCGATGGCTCTCATTTGGGGGTTCGTTTCTCTTATAAAGAACAATTGGCGCCCAAAGGGCTTGCGGAAGCTTTTTTACTGGGAGAAGAATTTTTACAAGGACAGTCTGTTGCTCTTATTTTGGGGGATAATCTCTTTTATGGACATGATTTGCCGGCAATTCTACAAGAAGGGACCTCTATTCAGAGTGGGGGCCTGATCTTGGGATACCGAGTGAAGGATCCTCATCGTTATGGAGTTGTTGAGTTTGATGAACGCATGCAGGCCATTCAGATCGAAGAAAAACCTGTCCATCCCAAGTCCTCTTATGCGGTACCCGGTCTTTATTTTTACGGACCGGAAGTTGTAGAGATTGCTAAAGCTTTAAAACCATCGCCTCGAGGAGAGCTTGAAATTACAGATATCAATCGGGTCTTTTTAGAAAAAAAACAACTCAAAGTTCGTCTTTTAGGGCATGGTCATGCCTGGTTAGATACGGGTACTTTTGATTCTTTGCATAAGGCATCGTCCTTTGTTCAAACAATTCAGGAAAGGCAAGGAATTAAAATCGCCTGTATCGAAGAGATTGCTTATAAAATGGGTTATATTGATAAAAAACAATTCTTGGTTCTTTCTGAGCGTTATGTAAAAAACGAGTACGGGGATTACCTGCGCCATGGTGTATGACTATCTTATCATTGGCGCTGGGATTGTTGGTCTTGCTACGGCATATCAAATTCATCTTCGCGATCCTGGTTGTTCAATTGCGATTCTTGAAAAAGAGGTAGCTCCTGCTTTGCATCAAACAGGGCGCAATAGTGGTGTAGTTCATACGGGCATTTATTATAAACCACAGTCATTGAAGGCGCAAAAT
>Ga0209262_10000555_pt1 | contig 16514 bp, 14 predicted proteins | sample Lowcelwee11metaG_FD_187171 | JGI IMG/M metagenome (GOLD analysis project Ga0209262, IMG submission 187171) | Freshwater pond sediment microbial communities from the University of Edinburgh, under environmental carbon perturbations - Low... | ecosystem: Environmental > Aquatic > Freshwater >...
CGCGAACATGAAACCCATGCCGGTGGCCTCGATGCACGCGGCCACCTGCGGCGCCTGCAAATCGATTTTCACGCCGAGCGCTTCGAGCACATCGGCGGCGCCGGACTTCGACGAGACGCTGCGATTGCCGTGTTTGGCGACCGTCGCACCCGCCGCCGCCGCGACGAAAGCGGATGCCGTGGAAATATTGAAGGTATGCGAACCGTCGCCGCCGGTGCCGACGATGTCCACGAAATGAGCGCTATTCAAGGAGGACGGCATCTCGACCCGGGTGCACAAATCGCGCATCACGCTCGCTGCGGCAGCGATCTCGCCGATGGTTTCCTTCTTCACGCGCAAGCCGGTGAGGATGGCGGCGGTCATCACCGGCGACACCTCGCCGTTCATGATGAGCCGCATCAGATGCAGCATTTCGTCGTGAAAGATTTCGCGGTGCTCGATGGTGCGCTGGAGCGCTTCCTGGGCGGTGATCATGTCAGCGGGCCTTGAGAAAATTGGCGAGCATGGCGTGGCCATGCTCGGTCATGATGGATTCGGGATGGAACTGCACGCCCTGGATATCGAACTCGCGGTGGCACACGCCCATAATCTCTCCGTCGTCGGTCCAGGCGGTGACTTCGAGGCAGGCCGGCAGGGTATCGCGCCGGATCGCCAGCGAGTGGTAGCGCGTGGCCTTGAAGGGATTCGGCAGACCGGCGAAGACCCCGGTATCCAGATGCTGCACCGGGGAAATCTTGCCGTGCATCGGCTGCCGCGCATGGACAATCTCGCCGCCGAAGGCATAGCCGATGCTTTGATGGCCGAGGCAAACGCCGAGAATGGGCAGCTTGCCGGCGAACTCCTGGATCGCCGCCACCGAAATGCCCGCCTCCTTCGGCGAACAGGGGCCGGGCGAAACCACCAGCCGGTCCGGCGCCAGCGCGGCGATCTCTTTCAGCGTGATGGCGTCGTTGCGATACACGCGCACCGCCTCGCCCAACTCGCCGAAATACTGCACGAGGTTGTAGGTGAAGGAGTCGTAGTTGTCGATCATCAGCAGCATAAAGCGCATATCCTTTTCAGTTTCTTCCACAACGCGTTGGCGAGCGACCGCCGGACTATTCCCGATGGATTTCTGTGCTCGCCGCGCCGGCAGGCCGCTATTGTCGCGCAGATTCGGGCTCCAAGGAAACGCCATGCCGATCCGCTCCCACGCGGGAAAGTCGGCGCCGGCGGGACGGCGAAACGCGGCGGTGCTAGAGTTCGGACTGTCAGCCCCCACAGGAGCAGCGCGATGTACCCGCCCGTCAGAAGCTTGCGCATGTTTTTCGCCGCGCTCGTCCTTGGCGTCTGGTCGATTTCCGCCTTGGCGGAAGATATCTATAAGTTCTCGGTCGTGCCGCAATTCGAACGGCGGCAGTTGTTCGCCATCTGGCAGCCGGTCATCGACGAACTCCAGAAGCGTACCGGCTTGCGCTTTCAGTTGCTCACGGCCTTGTCGGTGAGGGACTACGAAAACGCGGTGCGGGAGGGGCAATACGATTTTATTTACCTCAACCCCTACACCATGCCGCAGGTGGCCGAGAAGCCGGGCTATATACCACTGGTGCGCGACAGCAAACCCTTGCGCGGCATATTGGTCGTGCGCCAGGACAGCCCCATCCAACGCATCGAGGACTTGCGGGACAAGACGCTGGCCGTGCCGTCGCTGACGGCGCTGGGTGCCAGCCTGTTGCTGCGCGCCGAACTTGACCGGCAATTCAAGGTCAGGCCGCGCGTCGTGGAAGCCAAGACGCACAGCTCGGTGTTCCTTCACGTCGTCAATGGGCTGGCCGACGCGGGCGGCTCGGTGCAAAAGGCGTTGGCCGAACAGGATCCGCGCGTCAGGGATGTCCTGAAGGTGCTGCACCAGACCGTCGAAGCGCCGTCCCATCCGGTCGCCGCCCACCCGCGCGTGCCGCTGGCGGCGCGCGAAGCCGTGCGCCAGGCGTTCATCGACATGTCGGCCGACGCGGCCGGGCGCAAGCTGCTCGCCGAGATTCCGATGCAGACGGCGGTCGCCGCGCGCATCGAGGATTACAAGGTGTTGCAGGCGCTCGACCTGGAGAAATACGCCGTCCCATAAACGCGAGTACCGGGCAATGCACGCACTGTCGTTACGCTGGAAGTTGTTGTTGCCGCTGTTGGTCGCGGCGGGCCTGCTTGTGCTTCTGATGGACCGTTTCTGGCTGCAACGCAGCCTGCACCATATCGAAAGCGTCCAGGTCGAGTCGATGCGTCGCCATCTCGACAGCATGGCGGAAGGCTTGGTGCCCTTGGTCATGGGACAGCAACTCGACATCATCAACGAAAACCTCGATGCCTTGCTGGCAAAGAACCCGGATTGGATAGCGATCACGCTGACGGACAAGCGCGGTCGCCAGTTCTACCCCTTGCGGCTGGCCGAAACGGCACCGCGCAAACCGCGTTTCGCCGATCCGCGCATCATCGAGATCCGCCTCGCGCATGGCGATCAGGAGCTGGCCCGCCTCGTGGCGGAATACGACATCGGGCCATATATGGCGCAAGAGCGTCAAGCCTACCGCGAGACCGGCGCGATACTGCTGGCGATACTCGTGGGCAGTGTGCTGGCCCTCTGGATCGCCATCGAATATGTGGTCTACCGACCTCTGCGCCATCTATCCGCCGCCGCCGGCGAACTGGCGCAGCAGAACTATGCCGAACCGCTGCCGCCCGCCAGCGGCGACGAGCTCGGAACCCTGATCCGCAGCTTTCGGGAGATGCGCGAAAAACTGCAAACCTTCCATGGCGCATTGAGCGGCGAAATCGCGGAGCGCAAGCGCCTTGCCGAGGAACTCGAACGCCATCGCGATCATCTTGAAGAACTGGTGGATATCCGTACCGCCGAACTGGCCGAGGCCAAGCAGGTCGCCGAAGCGGCCAGCCGCGCCAAGAGCAGCTTCCTGGCCAATATGAGCCACGAGATACGCACCCCCATGAACGCCATCGTCGGACTGACGCACTTGATGCGCCGCGATGCCGTGCTGCAGCGCCAGTTCGACCATCTCGACAAGATCGACGGCGCCGCCCAGCATCTCCTCGGCATCATCAACGACATCCTCGACTTCTCGCGCATCGAGGCCGGCAAACTCACGCTGGAAGAAGCCGACATCGACCTGGATGGCCTGTTTCGCAGCATCAACGTGCTCATCGGCGACAAGGCCACCGACAAGGATATCGAGGTCGTGACCCGTATTGATCCGGCATTGCCCGCCGCCATCTGCGGCGACCGCATGCGGCTCGGACAAATCCTGCTCAACTTCGCCAACAACGCCGTGAAATTCACCGCCGCCGGTTGCGTAACGCTGCGCGCGCGCCGCGTCCCCGCACCGGATGACGCACGCATCGGCATCCGCTTTGAGGTCGCCGATACCGGCATCGGCATGAGCGCCGAACAATCCGGACGCCTGTTCCAGGCTTTCGAACAAGCGGACGTGTCGACGACGCGGAACTATGGCGGCACCGGTCTCGGTCTGGCGATTTCCCGGCAGTTGGCCGAATTGATGGGCGGCAAGGTCGGAGTCGAAAGCGTCGTCGGCGCAGGCAGCACCTTCTGGTTCGAGGCGACGTTCGCCCCGGCGCAGGAAAAAAATGCGGCCCGGCCCGCCGCGCGCAAGATCGACAGACATCTGCATGTGTTGGTGGTGGACGACATCGCCGAAGCGCGCGAGGCGGTTTGCGACATGCTGCGCGCGTTTCACGCCGAAGCCGAAAGCGCCGACTCCGGACGCGCCGCGCTGGTCGCCATCGCCGCCGCCGCGCATGGCGGTCGCCCGTTCGACCTCGTCCTGCTCGACTGGAAAATGCCGGCGATGGACGGCATCGAAACGGCGCGCAATATCGCCGCCCTGCATCTGGAGCATCCGCCGGCGCTGATTCTGGTGACCGCCTACGGGCGCGAGCATCCCGAAGACAGGCTGGCGGAAACCGGCGTCGCTGCCACGCTCGACAAGCCGGTGACACTCTCCTCGCTGCACGACGCCATCGTCGAAACGCTGACCGGACAACGGACCCAGCATGCCGTCACCAGCAGCAAGGCCCTTGACCTGAACCGGCTCAAAGGAAGGCGCATCCTGCTCGCGGAAGACAATCCGATCAACCAGGAAGTGGCGCTCGACCTGTTGCGCGATGCCGGCCTGAACGTCGATCTCGCCACAGATGGACTGATGGCGGTCGAATTGGTGCAGCAGAACAACTACGATCTGGTGCTCATGGATGTGCAGATGCCGCGCATGGACGGCATCGCCGCGACCGCCCAGATTCTGCGCCTGCCCGGTCGCGCCAAGCTGCCGATTCTGGCCATGACCGCCAACGCTTTCGCCGAAGATCGCCAGGCCTGCCTGAACGCCGGCATGCGCGACCATGTGAGCAAGCCCGTCAATCCCGACAATCTGTTTTCGGCGATCCTGCGCTGGCTTCCCGACCAGCCGGCGACCGCACCGCCGGACAGCGCGACCCGCCCCACCGGAGCAGAACCGGAGGACGCGGCGGCGCGGCGTCAGCGCGAGGCCATGACCACCTTGGCGGCGATCGATGGACTCGATACCGTCGCTGGCTTGCTCACCGTGCGCGACAAGCCGGCCACCTATCTGCGCGTCATCCAACTCTTCGCCGCCAGCCACGCCGACGACGCTCGGCGCTTGGCCGACCTGGTCGACAGCGGCCAGTTCAAGGAGGCGGAGTATGCGGCGCATGCCCTCAAGGGCGCCGCCGGCAACCTCGGCGCAAGCGCCATTCAGCAGCTTGCCGCCGGCATCGAAGCCGCGCTGCGCCGTGGCGCGGTCGCGGAATTGCGCACCTCGCTCCTTGCGCTCGACGCGAAACTGCCGGCCTTGATTCAGGCCCTGCGCCTGGCGCTGCCGCCGCAAGCCGACGCGCAGGACATTTAGTTCTTCAGCGCGACCAAGACTTCGTCGAGCATCTTCTTGGCGTCGCCGAACAGCATGCGGTTGTTCTCTTTGTAGAAGAGCGGGTTGTCGACGCCGGCATAGCCCGAGGCCATCGAGCGTTTCATGACGATGGAAGTCTTGGCCTTCCACACTTCCAGCACCGGCATGCCGGCGATGGGACTGGTCGGGTCGTCCTGTGCCGCCGGATTCACAATGTCGTTGGCGCCGATGACGATCGACACATCGGTGGCCGGGAAATCGTCGTTGAGCTCGTCCATCTCCATCACGATGTCGTAGGGCACCTTCGCCTCGGCCAGCAGCACGTTCATGTGGCCCGGCATGCGACCGGCCACCGGATGGATACCGAAACGCACGTTGACGCCCTTCTCGCGTAGCAGCTTGGTGATCTCGAACACCGTGTGCTGCGCCTGCGCCACCGCCATGCCATAGCCCGGCACGATGATGACGTGCTTGGCGTCCTTCAGCAGTTCGGCGGTTTCGGTCGCGCTGATGGCGACCACCTCGCCCTGAGGTTGCGCCGTGCCGCCAGTGCCGACTTTCGCGCCGTCGCCGGTGCCGAAGCCGCCCGCGATGACGCTGATGAAGTTGCGGTTCATCGCCCGGCACATGATGTAAGAGAGGATCGCGCCGGAGGAGCCCACCAACGCACCGACGACGATCAGCAGGTCGTTCGACAGCATGAAGCCGGTGGCCGCTGCCGCCCAGCCCGAATAGCTGTTGAGCATCGACACCACCACCGGCATGTCGGCGCCGCCGATGGCCATCACCATGTGGATGCCGAACAGGAGGCCGATGGCGGTCATGACGATCAGCGCGGTCGCGCCGTCGGCCGGCGTATGGGCCTGGAGGAAAACATAGCCGAAGTAGATGACGACCAGCGCGGCGATGCCATTGATGACATGGCGGCCCGGCAGCAGCATGGGCTTGCCGCCGATCTTGCCCGAGAGTTTGCCGAAGGCGATGACCGAGCCGGAGAAAGTGACGGCGCCGATGTAGATGCCGACGTAGATCTCCAGTTCGTGGATCGCCTTTTCGGCACCCAGGAGGACGACCGACGTATCGATGTAGCTGGCGTAGCCGACCAGACAGGCGGCGAGACCGACGAGGCTATGCATCAGCGCGACGAGTTCGGGCATCTGCGTCATCTGGACTTTTTTCGCGGCGATGAGGCCAACGCTGCCGCCGACGACGAGGGCGCCGACGATCCAGGGGATGCCGGCGAGCGTCACGCGCGGGCCAAGGACGGTGGCGAGCACGGCGATGGCCATGCCGACGATGCCGTAGAGATTGCCGCGCCGGGCGGTTTCCGGGTTGGAGAGGCCGCCCAGGCTGAGGATGAAGAGGATGGTGGCGCCAATATAGGCGACGGCGGAGAGGTTCGCAGTCATGTTCGTGGCCTCCTTATTTGCGGAACATCGCCAGCATGCGCCGCGTCACCGCGAAGCCGCCGAACATGTTGACCGCCGTGAGCACCAGCGCAAAGACCGCCAGGCCGAGGATCCAGCTCGTGGGCCGGCCAGCGGCGGCGGCGTCCAGCGGCGGGGCGATTTGCACCAGGGCGCCGATGGCGATGATGCTGGAGATGGCGTTGGTGACGCTCATCAACGGGGTGTGCAGCGCCGGGGTGACGTTCCAGATCACCATATAGCCGACGAAGCAGGCGAGGACGAAAACGGTGAAGTGGGAGAGGAAGGAGGCCGGGGCGAAGGCGCCGACAAGCCAGAACAGCAAGGCGCCGAGACCAAAGACCGTGGCGAGCGTGCTGCCGCTCATCGGCGCGCCGGCACCATGGCCGTGGCCGTGGGCTTTCTTCTCGACCGGGGCGGCGGCGGGCTTGGGGGCGGGGGCAGGCGCCAGCTTGGGCGGTGGGGCCGGCCAGGTGATGGCCCCGTCCTTGACGACCGTCAGGCCGCGGATCGCGTCGTCTGCCATATTGACGTCGATGACACCGTCCTTGGTCTTGCACAATTCTTCGGTCAGCCGCAGCAGGTTGTTGGCGTAGAGGGTCGAGGCTTGCCGGGCGAGGCGGCTGGGTAGGTCGGTGTAGCCGATGATGGTGACGCCGTGCTTCACTACCGCTTGGCCGGGTTCGGTGAGTTCGCAGTTGCCGCCTTGTTCGGCGGCCATGTCGACGATGACGCTGCCCGGCTTCATGGTCTGGACCATTTCTGCGGTGATGAGCTTGGGCGCGGGCTTGCCGGGGATCAGCGCGGTGGTGACGATGATGTCCGCGTCCTTGGCTTCGCGGGCGTACATTTCGCGCTGGGCCTGCAGGAAGCCCTCGCTCATGACCTTGGCGTAACCGCCGCCGCCGGAACCCTCCTCCTCATAGTCGACCTTGACGAATTCGCCGCCCAGCGATTTGACCTGGTCGGCGACTTCGGCGCGGGTGTCGTTGGCGCGCACGATGGCGCCGAGATTGGCGGCCGTGCCGATGGCGGCAAGACCGGCCACGCCGGCGCCGGCGATGAAGACCTTGGCCGGCGGCACCTTGCCGGCGGCGGTGATCTGGCCGTTGAAGAAGCGGCCGAAGGCGTTGGCGGCTTCGATGATGGCGCGATAGCCGCTGATGCCGGCCATCGAGGTCAGCGCATCCATCTTCTGCGCGCGACTCAGCATGCGCGGCAGGCAATCGATCGCCAGCACCGTGGCGCTTTTCGCGGCAAGCGCCTGCATCAGTTCGGGGTTCTGCGCCGGCCAGACGAAGCCGATTAGCGCGGCGCCCGTCTTCATCAGCCCGACTTCGGCGAGACTCGGCGCGCGCACCTTGAAGACGATGTCGGCCTGCGCCCACAGCGTCGCGGCGTCCGCCACAATCTCGGCGCCGGCGGCACGGTAGCTGTCATCGGAAAAGTTCGCCGCTTCCCCTGCCCCGCTAGCCACCACCACGGAAAATCCCAGTTTCTTCAGCTTCTCGACGACTTCTGGAACGGTCGCCACGCGCTTCTCGCCCGCGTAGACTTCCCTCGGTATTCCGATGGTCAGTGACATGATTTACCCTCTCGTAATACGGTTCGCTCTAGCGCGAACTCGATCTCATCCCGGTATATTACCGGATGCTTATTTTTTCGGCTGCTTCCAGAGCAACTCCGCCGGGGCCGGCTCAATTTCCTTGAGTCGGACGATGGCGAGCGAACAATTGTCGCCCCGCCCCTTGGCGCGATCGCGCGCCGTATTGATGAGAATTTCCGCCGCTTGGCGCACCGGAAACTCGTGCAGCACCCGCCCCAGTTCGTCGTCGGGGAAGTAGGCCCAGAGGCCGTCGGAACACAGCAGAAAACAATCGCCGCCGGCCAGCGGCATGGCCTCGCCGAAGTCGATCTGCGGCGCCGCTTCGTCGCCCAGACAGGAAATCAGCAGGTTCTTTTGCGGATGGGTTTCGGCCTGTTCTTCGGTGAGATAACCCCGCTTCACCAGACTCATCACATGCGAATGGTCGAAGCTGCGCGACAGCTTGACGCCATCGCGATAGTGGTAGATGCGCGAATCGCCGCAGTGCGCCCAGTCGGCGCGTCCCGGCTGGAGGATCAGCATGCAGGCGGTGCTATGGGGGTCCTGCTCGCTGGACAGGGCCGTCAGACGGATGGCGGCGTGGGCATCTTCGATGCCGGCCGTCAGCATCGCGCGAATGTCGGCGGTGGCGGGTGGGCCGGCCAGAAAACTCTGTTTGGCCGATTGCACGACCTGCTCCGCCGCCAGGGCGCCGCCGGTATGGCCGCCCATACCGTCGGCCAGCACGGCCATCAGCGTGCCTTTCTGGGCGGGATGGGCGAACAGGGCAACGCGGTCCTGTTGCTCCTTGCGGTCGCCGATGTGCTGCGCGGTGCAGGTTTCGATGGAAAAGGGCATCAGGCGCCCGCGCGGTCGAGGAAGCGCGAGCTGATCAGATCGTAGAAGTCCGACTCGTCATCGGCCCCGAAGCCCAGTTCGGACAGTACGCGCAGGCCGATCTTGTCCCAGAGCGGATCGTCGACGTGATGCAGCCGGTGGTAATAATGCGCCGCCAACTGGATGATGGCGATCAGGGTCGCGGTAGCGCCGATGCTCTCGTCGGGCAGTTCGTGGTGGAACCGAATGGCCTCGCAGACGAAGTCCGGCAACCCCCAGTGGCGCGCCACCAGATAGCCGACCGAACAGTGGTCGACATGGAACTTGGCGTCTTCCTCCGACAGGTTTGGCCAACAAGTGGCGTCCTCCAACTTCAGCGCCGCGCAGTATTTCGGGAAGCGCATCATCAGCACCGGCACGCCACATTCGTGGAAAATGCCGGCCAGATAAGCTTGGTCGGGAAACACGTTGCAGACCGCGACGCGGTCCTCGGCGATGATCGCGGCCATCTGGGCGATCTCGTGGGCACGGTTCCAGAACACCTCGAAGGCGCGCCGCGTCTTGTCGTTGATGGTGGTGGACAAGGAGGCCGCCTGCACGAGGTTGAACACCTGCTTGATGCCGACCACCATGAGAATCTGTTCGAGCGACTCGATCTTGCGCCCGCGCGAAAACGCTGGCGAGCGCGCCAGGCGGAACAACAGGGCGACGATGCCCGGGTCCTGGCCGATCACCTTGGAAACCGAGCGCATCTCGTAATCGTCCGACGCCAGGAGCTTCTGCAATTCCATCAGCACGCGCGGCTGCGGCGGAATCTTGACCCCTTGTTTCGCCAAACGCTCCAACGCCTCTTTCTCGTTAGCCTGCATGTTTGCTCCTACGCCTTCCATCGCTCGTCTAGCCATTCTATCCAATGCCTTACCTGTAAATCGGTATTCGCTTGTAAATGTGCGATACAACCGATATTCGCGCTGGCGATGCCCGCCGGCCTGCCCGCCGATAAGGCGGCGAGTTTATTGTCGCGCAGACGCGCCGACAACTCGGGCTGGAGGATCGAATAGGTGCCGGCCGAACCGCAGCACAGATGGCTGTCGGCCACCGGCGTAAGGTCGAAGCCGGCCGCCGCGAGCAGGCTTTCGACGCCGCCGCGCAGCTTCAGGCCGTGTTGCAGGGTGCAGGGCGCATGAAACGCCAGCTTTTGCCGTTCCGCCGGCGCCGAGTTTGCCAGCAGTTTCAGCAGCGCGTCCCGTTCGGCCGCCACGACTTCGCCGACATCGCGCGTCAGCGCCACGATGCGCGCGGCCTTCGCCGCGTAGGCCGGATCGTCCTGCAACAGGTGGGCGTAATCCTTGACCTGCACGCCGCAGCCCGAGGCCGTCATGACGATAGCCTCGATACCGCTCGTTTCGCCCGAGTCGATGTGGGGCCACCAAGCGTCGATGTTGCGCCGTGCGTGCTCCTGAGCACCCGCCGCGTCGTTGAGGTGCAGCTTAACCGCGCCGCAGCAGCCAGCGCTTTGTGCCTCGAACAGATCAATGCCCAGACGCGCCAGCACGCGCTTTGCCGCGCCGTTGATGTTCGGATACATGGAAGGTTGGGCGCAGCCGGCCAGCACCAGCATCTTGCGCGGCAGGCTGGCGGGCGCCGCTGCGGGCAGCGGGCCGGCGGAAGTGAGCGGCGGCACCTTGGCCTTCAGCACGCTGGGCAACAGCAGGCGCACCATCTGCCCCATTTTCATCGCTGCGCCGAACAGCGTCGGACGCGGCAAAGCCTCGCGCAGGACGCCGCGCAGCAGGCCATCGACGCCCCGGCGCGGCACGCGTTCTTCGACGAGGGCGCGGCCGATGTCGAGCAGGCGCGCGTATTGCACGCCCGAGGGACAGGTGGATTCGCAGGAGCGGCAGGTCAGGCAACGGTCGAGATGCAGTCGGGTTTTCTCGGTCGGCGCCGCGCCCTCCAGCACCTGCTTGATGAGATAGATGCGTCCGCGCGGCCCGTCCAACTCGTCGCCGAGCAATTGATAGGTTGGACAGGTGGCGGTGCAAAAACCGCAGTGCACGCATGTGCGCAGGATCGCTTCGGCTTCCCGGCCCACGCGGGTGTCACGGATGAAATCGGCGAGATGGGTTTCCATCAGAGCTCCGCGTACAAACGACCGGGGTTGAAGACGCCGCGCGGGTCGAAGGCGGCCTTCATGCGACGGTGCAGGTTCATCAAGGGCGCGGGCAGCGGCGCGAAGGCGCCGGCGGCGGCTTTCGTCACGGCATCGGCGCGGTAGAGCGTGGCACTGCCGCCGACGACCGCCGCCGTCGCCCGGATGGCCGCCGCCGAGGTATCAGAACGCAGCCAGCGCAACGCACCGCCCCATTCGACGAGCGTCGTGCCCGGCAGGTCGAGCACCGGTACGACCGAGGGCAGCGAGAGCCGCCATAGCGGCACGTTGTCGTCTGCACCGGCGAAGAAGGGTATGCGCTGGTCGCGCAAATCGTCCCAATAGCCCGCTTCCGCCGTGTCGCCATTGCCGAGTTTGCCCTGTGCCGCCGCCACCGCCGCGCGTGCGCCGGCAAGCTTCAGCGTCAACACGCCGTCCTGCCAGCAACTCGCAACGATGGGCAGCGGCTGCCCGGCCCAGCGGTTGAGCTTGTCGAGCGCTGCCGCCTGCGTCATCTCGAAACGCAGCGTCGCCGCCGCGACGGGCTTGGGCAGCACCTTCAGCGTGACTTCGAGGATCAGCCCCAGCGTGCCGAGGCTGCCGGCGATCAGACGCGAGACGTCGTAGCCAGCAACGTTCTTCATCACCTGGCCGCCGAACGTCAGTTCGCGCGCTTCGCCGTCGAGCAGCTTCACGCCCAGTACGTAGTCGCGCAAGGCGCCTGCGCTGACGCGGCGCGGACCGGACAGGCCCGCCGCGACCGCGCCACCGACAGTGGCGCCTCCCATTGTTCCACCGATAGTCGAAGCGGCGCCGAAACGCGGCGGCTCGAAGGGCAGGCACTGGCCGCGTTCCGCCAGCGCCGCCTCAATCTCGGCGAGCGGCGTGCCACACTTGGCCGTGACGAACAACTCGGTCGGCTCGTAGGCAACGATGCCGGCATATGCCCGCGTATCGAGCATCTCGCCTCGCGGCGCGTTGCCGTAGAAATCCTTCGTACCGCCGCCGCGAATGCGCAGCGGCTTGCCCGAGCGAATGCGCTCCTTGAACTCGTCGATCATCAGAAACGCTCCAATTCGGGATGTTTCAACTCGCCCTGGTGCACGTGCATGCGGCCGAACTCGGCGCAGCGGTGCAGGGTCGGCACGGCCTTGTCGGGGTTGAGCAGGCCTTGCGGATCGAAGGCGCTCTTGACGCGGTGGAAGGCGGCCAGCTCGTCGCTGTCGAACTGCGCGCACATCGCGCCGACCTTCTCGAAACCCACGCCATGTTCGCCGGTGATGGTGCCGCCGAGGGCAACCGAGAGTCGCAGAATCTCCATGCCGAAGGCCTCGGTGCGTTCCAGCTCGCCCGGCACGTTGGCGTCGTACATGATGAGCGGATGCAGATTGCCGTCGCCGGCATGGAAGACGTTGGCGCAACGCAGGCCGTATTTCTTCTCCATCGCCGCGATGGCGGTGAGCATCTCGGCGAGGCGCTTCCTCGGGATGGTGCCGTCCATGCAGTAGTAGTCCGGCGAGATGCGGCCGACGGCGGGAAACGCCGCCTTGCGCCCGGCCCAGAAACGCAGGCGCTCGGCCTCGTCGGCCGACACGCGGATGTCGGTGGCGCCGCTTTGTTCCAGCACGGCGCGCATCGCGGCGATCTCCTCCGCCACCTCTTCCGGCGTGCCGTCGGATTCGGCGAGCAAGATCGCCTCAGCGTTCAGGTCGTAGCCCGCCTGGACGAAGGGCTCGACCGCTGCCGTGGCCGCCTTGTCCATCATCTCCAGCCCGGCGGGCACGATGCCGGCGGCGATGATTTCCGCCACCGCCGCACCGGCCTGCGTCACGGCGTCGAAGGAGGCCATGATGACGCGCGCCAGTTCGGGCTTGGGCACCAGCTTCACCGTTACCTCGGTGACGACGGCGAGCAAGCCCTCGGAACCGATCATCAGCGCCAGCAGGTCGTAGCCGGGCGCATCGAGCGCCGCGTTGCCGAACTCGACGATCTCGCCATTGATCGTCACGCCGCGCACGCGCAGGACGTTATGCACGGTGAGTCCGTACTTCAGGCAATGCACGCCGCCGGAGTTTTCGGCGATGTTGCCGCCGATGGTGCAGGCGATCTGCGAGCTGGGATCGGGCGCGTAGTAGAGCCCGTGCGGCGCGGCGGCCTCGGAGATGGCGAGATTGCGCACGCCCGGCTGCACGACCGCCGTGCGCGCCAGCGGGTCGAGCGCCAGGATGCGCTTCATCTTCGCCAGGCTAAGGACAATGCCATGCTCGATGGGCAGCACGCCGCCCGACAGACCCGTGCCCGCGCCGCGCGCGACGACCGGCACGCCGAGCCGATGGCAGGCCTTGAGCACGCCGACGACCTGCGCCTCGTCCTCGGGCAGGGCGACGGCGAGCGGCAGGCGGCGATAGGCCGAAAGGCCGTCGCACTCGTAGGGTTTGAGATCCTCGCGGTCGGCCAGCAAGGCGGCGGCGGGCAGCACAGCGGCTAGCGCGGCCAGCAGCGCGGCACGGTCCACATCGGAGAAATCCTGGTCGCGTTCGTGGGAGTGGATGCGTGTGCTCATGGCTCGATCAATATCGCCCGGAAGTCGTTGACGTTGGTGCGCGTGGGACCGGTGACGACCAGATCGCCCAGCGCGGCGAAGAAAGCATAGGCGTCATTGTCCATGAGCCGCGCCCGCGCGTCCATTTCCCCCGCGCGCAGCAGGGTTTCCGGCCCGAGCAAGGCGCCGGCGTTGTCCTCGGAACCGTCGATGCCGTCGGTGTCGCAGGCGATGGCATGGATGCCGGGCGCCCCGCGCAGCGCGACGGCCAGCGCCAGCAAAAATTCGGCATTGCGTCCGCCACGCCCGCCGCCCTTCACCGTCACGGTGGTTTCGCCGCCGGAGAGGATGACGCAAGGCGGCCGCAGGGGCAGCGAGGCGGACTGGCTCGACAACGCCATGCCCGCGAAGGCCTTCGCCACCTCGCGCGCCTCGCCCTCGATGCGGTCGCCGAGGATGATGGGCATCACCCCCTGTTTCATCGCCGCCCGCGCGGCGGCGCGCAGCGCATCCTCCGCCGTGGCGATCACCCGCGTTTCGCAATGCGCAAAGGCCGGTTCGTCCGGCGCCGGCACCGTCGGCCCGGAAGCGATGGTGGCTGGATCGTCGCCCGGCACATCGGAAATCGCCAGGGTCAGCACGCGCGCCGGCATAGCGGCGGCGGCGAGCTTGCCGCCCTTGATCGCCGACATCGCCTTGCGCGCCGCGTTGATCTCGTGGATGGACGCGCCGTTTTTCAGCAGCTCCCTTGTCTTCGCCTGCTTTTCGGCCAGCGTGACGCCCGGCGCCGGCAGCGCCAGCAAGGCCGAGCCGCCGCCCGACATCAGCGCCAGCACGAGGTCGTCCGCGCCCAGGCCCTGAACCAGCGCCAAGATGCGCCGCGCCGCGTCCTGCCCCGCCGCATCCGGCACCGGATGCGCGGCCTCGACGACCTCGATCTTCCGCGTCGGTGCGCCATGGCCGTAGCGCGTCACCACCAGACCCGCAACGCGGTCGAGCCGCCCCGCCCAAGCGGCTTCGACAGCCGCCGCCATCGCCGCCGCCGCCTTCCCTGCACCCACCACGACAATGCGCCCCTTCACCGTCGCCGGGTCGGGCAGATGCGGCGGCACACAGACGGCGGGATGGACGACGGCGAGTGCCGCGTCGAACAGGCTCCGAAGAAAGTCGCGAGGATTCATTGGCGTGCCGTCGGCGCCGAGTTTTCGCTCTGGACGCCGGTCAGCGTCTCGACCCGGCGGGACAAGTCCGCGAAAACGCCTTCGACATCCCGCATGACATCGCAATTGGCATAACGCACCACCCTCAGTCCGAGAGCGTTCAGCAAGCGGGTGCGTTCGGCGTCGTATGCGACTTGCCCGACATGGCTTTCGCCATCGATTTCGACGACCAGACGCAGTTCGGCGCAGTAAAAATCGACGATATAGCCGGCGATAGGTTTTTGTCGCAGGAACTTGTAATGCAGAAACTGCCGCGAGCGCAGTACCCTGTGCCAGATCAGGCTTTCGGCAGGCGTGGGGTTCTTGCGGTTTTCGCGGGCGAGCGCGGTGAGTTTTTTGTTGTAGGGGAGGAAGGCGAATTCCGCTCCGGTCTTGCCTCCCTTCCCGGCCCTCTCTAACCCCTCCCCGGCCCTCCCCTTGTCAGGGGAGGGAGCGGTGGGCACTCCCCCCCTGACAAGGGGGGGCTGGGGGGGGTTGCCTTCCTCCCCCCCGACAAGGGGAGACCGAGGGGAGGTCGCGTTATCCGCCATCCTCATAGCTCAACTCCACGCGCTCATCCAACCGAGGCTGGCAACAGTCTCCCCGCTCGGCCGGTACTCGGCGCCCACCCAGCCGGCATAGCCAAGGCGATCCAGCCGCGCGAATAGGTAGTCGAAGCGGATCTCGCCCGTGCCGGGTTCGTGGCGGCCGGGGTTGTCGGCGAACTGGAGGTGGCTGATTTGCGGCAGATGGGTTTCCAGCGTGCGGGCGAGGTCGCCTTCCATGATTTGGGCATGGTAGAGGTCGTATTGCAAGCGCAGGTTTTTGCTGCCGACGGCCGCGATCACCTGCATGGCCTGTGCCGTGGAGGAAATCAGGAAGCCCGGATTGTCGCGCGTGTTGAGCGGCTCCATGACCAGTTCGATCCCGGCGCGCTGGGTCACGGCGGCGGCGAAGCGCAGGTTGTCGACGAGGGTTTCGAGCGCCTTGTCGCGTGTTCCGACCGGGACGCCGGCCAGGCAATTCAAGCGCGCACAGCCCAGCGCCTCGGCGTATTCGATGGCACGGCCGACGCCGTCCTGAAACTCGGCCTTGCGCGTCGGCAGACAGGCGAGGCCGCGCTCGCCGGCATCCCAGTCGCCGGCCGGCAGGTTGAACAACACGACGTCGATGCCCGAGGTCAGCGCCACTTCGGCGAGGGCGGCCTTGTCGAACTCGTAGGGAAAGTGGAACTCGACGCCGGCAAAGCCCGCGCGCGCGGCGGCGCCGAAGCGGTCGAGAAAGCTGTGCTCGGCGAAGAGGAAAGAGAGGTTGGCGGAGAATCGGGGCACGACTAGCTCCGGCCTTCGATGTAGAAATCCACCCGCCCTTGCGGCGCCAGATACTCGACGACCTCGCGCGGCAGGTCGCGCGGCGAAACGGTACTGGCGATTTTCTCGTCGGCGGCGCGCATGTCGAGCAGCAGGGCTTCGTTGCGCGGCACGCTGGCGTCATAGAGCATCAGCAGCGGGCGCAACAGGTCGCGCGAACTCGACTCGATCACCAGGCCGTAACTGCCGTCGGAGAGCGCGACGAAGGTGCCGGGCGGATAGACGCCGAGCGCCTTGACGAAGGCGCCCAGTATCTCCGGATCGTGCGCGCCGCCTTCGTGCTTGAACATCTGCGCGACCGCTTCGGCGGGCATCAGCGCGGCCTTGGCATCGAGGGGGTTGCACAGGTTGTCGTAGCGGTTGGCGATGGCGACGATGCGGGCGAGCCGGGGCGTCTTGGCGCCGACCAGACCGTTCGGATAGCCCTTGCCGTCCCAGCTTTCGTGGTGTCAAGCGATGACGTTCTTGACGCTC
>Ga0209262_10000556_pt1 | contig 16508 bp, 12 predicted proteins | sample Lowcelwee11metaG_FD_187171 | JGI IMG/M metagenome (GOLD analysis project Ga0209262, IMG submission 187171) | Freshwater pond sediment microbial communities from the University of Edinburgh, under environmental carbon perturbations - Low... | ecosystem: Environmental > Aquatic > Freshwater >...
CGTCTTTCTTGTGCAGTAAAGCCCTCAAAAGAATCAAGAACCAATAGGCATACATCCGCCCTTTCAATCGCCTCTTCAGTTCGAATTGCAGCAAACTTATCAACGACCTCTTTTTCTGCCTTTTTTCTTCGGATCCCCGCTGTATCAATCAAAAGATATTTCTGTCCGTCTTGCTCAAACAAAATATCGATCGCATCACGGGTTGTCCCTGCAATAGGACTTACAATAGAACGTGTTTCATGTAAAAGTTGATTGAGGAGCGTTGACTTCCCGACATTCGGCCGTCCAACAATTGCTACCCTGATCGTTCCTTCCGGGACAGGAGGCTCTTCATATTCTGAAATATTTGCAAAAGCAGCTTCTAACAATTCCGCAATCTGGTGCCCCTGGAGGGCAGACACCCCGAATATTTGCTTAATCCCTAGAACATGAAAAGGATGTACTCTTTCGTTATCGTCCAAACGATCAATTTTATTGACCGCGACAAAAACAGGTTTTTTTGATCTTTTTAGCCTCTTAGCGACTTCTTCATCGTACAAGCTGACTCCGACCTGGCCATCTACGACCAAAATGATCGCATCAGCCTCTTCAATAGCAATTTCCGCCTGTTTTTTCACAAGCTCAGCAAAAGGAATTGTCCCTGAAAAATCAATCCCGCCCGTATCGATCAAAATAAAAGGGCGGCCAAACAGCTCTGCCTTTGCATAGAGACGATCGCGAGTAATTCCCTCTTGTTCATCGACAATAGAAATTCTTTTTTGACAGATCCGGTTAAAAAGAGCAGACTTTCCCACATTGGGTCGGCCTACCAAAGCAATTTTTGGAAGCATAAGTGGGAATGAGTATACGCGATCGTCCCCTTCTACTCAAGTTTCAAACATGTGTTTGAAAACCTGGAGGAGTTCTTCCCTATTTAAATAATTAATTTGATCATCGGTACCCACAATTTGCTCAAGAAGCCCCTTCTTTTTTTCAATAATTTCATGGATATGCTCTTCAATAGTCCCTTTCGTTACGAGTTTAAAAACCTGGACACCACGGCTTTGACCAATGCGGTGAACACGGTCTGTCGCTTGATTTTCTTTTGCAGGATTCCACCAACGATCATAATGAATAACAATTGAAGCGACCGTTAAATCAATCCCGACACCTGCCGCAAGAAGCGAGGCCACAAATACTTCGCAAGCAGGGTCTTCTCGAAACTTTCGAAGCTGCTCACTTCTGTCTCGAGTAGAGCCCTTAATCGAAGCGTAACCAATCCCCTTTTTCTTAAGATATGATTCAATGATTGCAAGCATTTCAAGATATTGGGAAAAGACCACCACTTTTTGACCACTTTCGCGCGCTTCATAGAGAAGCTCAACAAAAAGATCCCATTTACCCGATGCATGTTTTTCATACTGCTTTGCATCTCCCAGACTCAAAGCCGGATGATTACAAATTTGTTTCATTTTTGAAAGCGCTGCAAATACATGTAAATAAGGGACCGGCTTAGATTCATCTTTCAACTCTTGATAGACAGTTTCTCTCATTTGCTCTGCCACTTGTATATAAAGCTGTTTTTGCTCGAGAGACAAATCGCAATAAGAGATTTCTTCAATTTTTTCTGGTAAATCGCGCAGCACTTCACTTTTTTTTCTACGCAAAATAAAAGGTTTAATCAATTTTGTAAGCAACGCTTTCTTTTCTGCATCATTGTTTTTTTCAATGGGGATCACAAAAAGATCTCGAAAGTTTGCATCCGACGGCATATAAGAAGGGAGAACCACATCAAAAAGAGATTTGATTTCACGAAGCCGATTTTCAATTGGAGTTCCTGTTAAACCGAGCCGCATTTTTACATTCATACAACGAAGCGCCTGATGCGTTTGTGAAGCCTCGTTTTTTGCTACCTGAATTTCATCAAAGATGGCCAACTCAAAAGAGATTCCACGCAGCTCTTCACGCGCCGAACGAAGAATCCCATAAGAAGTGAGCAAGAGATCGTAATCGGCATCAAAATTGTCTAAGCTGCGAGTCAAGCCATAATAAGTACTGACGCGAATATTTGGTAAAAATCTCTTTAAAAGCTCTTGCCAGTGATAAATCACTGACGTTGGACAAACAACAAGATATTTATTTCGTTTATCTGTGTCCGCATTAATGACAGCCGCCAAAAGAGCCATCGCTTGATGTGTTTTTCCAAGGCCCATATCATCGCACAAAAGGCCAGACAGTCCATGGCAATAAAGAAACCAAAGCCAATGGACTCCCGCCTCTTGATATGGTCTCAGTGTTGATTGCAACCCTGAAATATCGAGCATCCGATTCGTTTCAAAGCGAGAGAGCTCCTCTAATAGAAGCCTTGTCTCTGTCGAGCTAGGATCTCCTCCTTTGGGAGCATCTATTTCTTCAAAAGCGCAAAGACGCATCCATTCTAAAGTATTTAAGCGAATAACGCCCCTTCTCCGATCAAGTCTTTTTTTATGCAGTTGACGAAGCCAATTAAATCGAGGATCTTTTAAAAAAAGCATCCCGGCATCAGAAAAAAGATGGCGCCGTTTTTCTTGCACTGCATCCCAAAGAGGGAAAATCGAAGCAGAACCAAACTCTGATTCGTATACCAAATCAACCAACCATTCTTCTGAGCGCGTTCGCGCATTGCGCGCAATTTTTTGAATCTTCAATTTCAAATGAGTTGGTTTTTTTAAACGCGAGTCAATATCAAGAATATAAGGTTTTAAAGGTTCTAGTTCATAACTAAAGAAAGAGGACTCCTGCAATATTGGAATCACTTGGGGACTTCTATAGCGCTCAGGGACCGATGCAGAGAGAGGAATTGAGGAAAACCCCCTCCCTTCTACATAGAAAAAATCACCAAAAGACTTCACTTTCTCAGGATCTACGCCCACCGCATACTGCATTTTTGGAGTCACAACAATAAGACCCTCTTCATTTAAAGAAATAGAAAGTCCCATCTGCTGAATCGGCGCTTGCGTGCTAAAAAATCCATGCACTTGCTCTAATTCTTCAAAATGCCCCTGAATGAATGAAGAAATTTGCTCTTTTGGCACACGGAGACCCGGATGCAAGGGAAGCCTTCCTCGGCTTTCCTTTTTCATATAAAATCCTTGCCCCCGAACATAAATCCATTCTTCGAAATTCACCATGTCTTCTTCTGGTAAATTCAATTCGACATCAAAAAAAAGCTCATCTTCACGATTTAAACCATAAGTTAAATTCGATTCCAAACTCCCCAAATGTGTTTGAAATCCAGGGAACTGATGCAACCAAAGACGATGGCGATTGATAAATTCTGCAACATCTTGTTTTAAAACAACTTTTTCAGTTCCCTCAAACAGAAGATTCTCTAACAAATAGAATCCTAAAGAAGGAATATAAAACCACGGAGAAAAGCAAGCCGCCCCCTCCCTCTGAACATCTCCCCTCTCAAGGACATACATCTGAATGTGAAGATTTGAAGCTTGATCAAACGAAAGGAAATATTGCGCTTTTTTTGCTTCAGGATGAATCGGGAGGAACGACTGCAATTCCCGTCTTGATTGCGTTAATACCTCCGCAATTTTATCTGCATGAATCTCCCCATTTTTCAAAAGAGGCGATGTCTCTAAACGATAAAACCCCTTTCCCGCAACATAGCGCCAATCTGCAATAATCGGTCCCTCTAAAGCCCCTCCCCCTTCTAGAGCGCCTTCTTTGAGCACAACTTGTAATGAATGCGCCTTTTCGTCGTAGCGCACACTTTGAATCATATCCCACTCAGCATCAATGACCTGAAGATTCGAATGCATCGTATTCAGAGTTGGGATTAACTCCGGCCAATGCACCTCTGCGATATACGCCCATATCTCGACATCACCCGCTTTGAGCTCCACCTCACTCGGGATCGGGCTTCCCTTAAAAACAACCGCAAGAGATCCTTCTAAATTCATGAGCCATTTTGCAAGATCTGCCCAAAAGGATAACTCATAACGAAGCAAGAGACTTGCTTGTCCCGCTCGATATTGAGAAATTTCTTCCGCAGATAAATTCGAAAATTTGATCGAGGTTTCCTCGGTCTCCTCGACTCGTTTATCAATGATCGCATGCAATTGTTTAATTGCGCCCGCAGTCATTGGTTTGATAGAGAAAAGAAGCTTTTTTGTATGAGAGATGCAATGATAAGATCCATCTGACTGTTTTTTCAAACAATCAATGGTATCTCCATTACGCTTTGATTCCATCTGGAAGAGGCTATTCCAGAATGATTTTTTAAACCGAACATGCAAAGGCTCTTCATATCCGTTAAAGATACGCAAGTAAGAAGCGGCCAAGTGAATACATCCCTTTCCACTTTCCGACTCTTTGCAAGAACAAAAGCAGTCACTTACCTCCCCATTTTCTTTCATTTGAAGGAAAGAAAACGCTTTTTTCTTTCCTTTCTCTTGAACCTCAACATGATACGTGCCACGAGAAAAGACAGGCGGCTTCACAGCTCTCGCTTTAACAAGGGCTTTTGCTGCGAAAAGATAGTCCAAAAGAAAATCGGGGACTTTACCCATATGAGCCTTCCCCTCATTCTATCTGGCTCTCTCTTTTTTTGCTTGGGAAGAAGAAATTTTACACAATTACAACATCTTCCATATTCAACAATCGAGCAGACGACAATACCCAGCTTATGTCTTCTCCTTCCCGAGCGCGCGACCATTCTATTCGAGCTAATTGCAATAGACTACCAGAAAGAAGAGCAACCCCCGACGCAAGGATCCCAATACCTACTAACTGATTCTTTGAATAACCATTTCTTAAAAAAGCGCCCAATACCGTCAAACCAGACCCTAATAACACATCCTGAATTGCAAAAATCTCATCATCCAGACCTCTCCTACCTAGACAGTAAGGGATGACAACATCTTTCATCCTATTTCCAGACGCAATTTCATGATATCGTGTAGAATTTTCTAAAATATGCGCCAAAGAAAAACTCCCACTCCTTACTACTTTACGAAAAATCCTCTTTAAATCTGCGCAAGGAATCCGAGCAAAGACCTGAGAATCTACCAACAATTGCATACATTGTTCTCTGTGAATAAAAGAGGCATTCCATAGGGTCAACGCAAGAAATTTAGACTCTATCTCATCCAAGCCTTCCATCTTAAGTACAGTACTAAGACTTTCTGGATCGTTCAATTTGACTGCAGAGAGCACTAATCGAAATAAATATTTAGAGAAATTATCCTTTAAAGGATCTATCTGCATTAAAGCTTTTAAATCTCTTACCCTGCAGAATTTCGCAGCATACCACAATATTCGATTAAACATTTCCTTAGCTCTTGTTCCTTGCGGAGAATCGGCCAATATTTGACAACAGCTATAGCTTACAGACTGAAGGGTTTTAGCAATAAGATCGATATCCTGTGATGACAGTCGATCTATCTGCTGCGTATCAATTACTGTTTTTATGATCTGCGCGGCATCCAATCTTAAAGCCATGGAAATCACTGTTCGTATTTCCTCTGGAGTTAAATGCGGTTGCTGCAAAATTCTATTGCATATCTCGCAAAATGAACCTCCTTCGCGAATCAAAGGCGCTCGATTTGGCAATTTTTCTTCCAAAATTGAAATCGCTTCTGACTCGATAAGCGTCACTCCCTCTTCTACCTTTCTCAAATCTTCTATAGACAAAATATGCCGATTCAGTTGACATCCATCAAAAGCCATTCTCAATGCTCTTATTTCATAAGTTTTTCTACAAACATCCGTGTACATCCCCCGAAAAATCCGAATAAGCAAAGATCCCATAGAAAGCTTTTCTGGCAACTGTAGAGAAATTCTCGCGCAAACTCGATCTACCAGATCACAATCCTCAATTCGGGAAGCAAGGCTCTTAAATATCCCCTCCACAGCTCTATTCCATTTCCGGCTTATCAAACGCAGTGTTCCCACATCTTCTGGGCCTACAAATCTAACAATATCTCCAATCGAATCAAGACAAATATTATTCATATTAAATAACCAATGTTAATTATGTTATTTATATTATATAACAAAACTATATAAATAAAAATTAATTTGTTTTAATTTAATCGTTTTATTGAAGTATCCTCTTTTACAGTAATTACAAGGCATTGATTATCAGCAATGAGGAAGCTTGACGAAAGGACACATAGCAATGATTATAAAAGAGTTAGGGCGAATACAAGCTTTGATGACGGTTAAAGAAAAAACTTTATTTTCCATCAATAGACTCCCCCCAAATCCCCCTATCCGAATAGAGGACAAGAGACTCAACATCTTCTACAGTGAATTTTTGCTATAGTATTTTTTAAAGAAAAATCCAGCACGGCCAACAAAAATGCCTGTAACAACGGCTGAAGTCATCGTATCAGCAAGATATATTCCATAAGAGACCTCCATATGCGTTGCATAGATGGTTCCCCAGATAAATTTTAATACAAAGACGAGAAGGACCAAAATAAGTGTAGAATAATTCCCAGGGATTGTAATCAATCCCTTGGTTTGATCTTTGTGAAAGTGCCAAGAATACACTTCTTTCACACCTAAATATGCACCCAATACAAGACAAACTATCCAGTAAAAAACAAGAGAAGGAAACCCCATGGCAACTTTGATATAAAGATCATAGACAGACATGGCGATGAAAAAGCAGGGAAATAAAACTACCCTCTGAATCGTGATCGTTCGAGGACGAAATGATAAAATCCCAAGACGCACAAGATAAATTAAAAGCAGGTATACCCACCAAGGAGCACTTGTAAATATTTTCCATAAATTGTCCATATCTACTCCTTCGTAAGGCTACGTCCAGACATACTATTGAGAATAATTTAAAATCAATTAGATACTTAGGGCAAAATCATCGACAATAGCAACCTTAGAAGGAACCATTGCGCTGATTGCCGTTTTGAGGAAATCTAAATGAATCTCTTCTTTTGCGGAGATCTCAAAAAGCGTGGAAGGATCGAAAGGATACGAAGCACGGAAAGAGGAAATTAAATCAGAAACCTCTTCTTGATCGATTTTATTAAGAGCAACAAGAAACGGTTTGTCTAACATAGTTGGATTATACGCAGCGAGTTCGCGACGAAGCATAAGGAATTCTTCAAATGGATCACGCCCTTGATAAGGAGCTAGTTCAACCATAAAAATAAGCGTAGAAGTCCTCTCTACGTGTTTAAGAAATGAAATTCCCAACCCTTTATTTTGCGAAGCATTTTCAATCAGACCCGGAATATCGGCAATGAGAAGTTTTCTTCCATCGTCACTATGAATAATCCCGAGGTTAGGACGCAATGTTGTAAATGGGTATGGGGCAATTTTTACTGCAAGGTAGGCTAGCTTTGAAATAAGTGTAGATTTGCCAGCATTAGGCATGCCAACCAAACCAATATCAGCAATCAGCTTAAGCTCAAATTCAACATGAAGAGTTTCCCCCTTTGTCCCTTCGGTACAAATAAAGGGTGCTTGGTGAGTTGAGGTTTTAAAGCGACTATTTCCCTTACCGCCTTTACCACCTTTGCAAATCTTTAGAGTCTGGCCTTCCTGCGTAAAATCAAACAAAACCTCTTTAGTCCTCGCGTCTTTAACGAGAGTTCCTAAAGGCATTTTTATGACGCAATCCTTTCCATTTTTCCCCGTACGGTTGTTGGCTCCGCCAGGCATACCATTTTCTGCTTTGATGATCGTAAGATTGCGTAAATGCTCGAGGGATGGGACTTGAGAATCGGCTTCTAAGATAATAGAAGCTCCGTGTCCGCCATCCCCCCCGGCCGGACCGCCTTTGGGGATATATTTTTCACGACGCCAAGCAATAACGCCATTGCCCCCTTTGCCCGCCGATAACTGAAGTGCTGCTGTATCAACAAACATAGGGGATAAATTTATTGTTCCAAAGTAGGAACAATCGACACATAGGTCTTGTTCACTTTGCGAAATTGAACAATCCCGTCTTTAAGAGCAAATAAAGTAAAATCTTTACCTACACCGACGTTCTTGCAAGGATGCCATTTTGTCCCGCACTGACGCACGAGGATGCTACCTGTAGTTACAAACTGTCCCGCGGTTGCCTTAATTCCAAGGCGCTGCGAATTCGAATCTCGTCCATTTCGGGTAGACCCCTGACCTTTCTTATGTGCCATTTGTTAACTCTTTATTTTTAAGCGACTGCGATTTTAATAATTTTCACGCGGGAATAATGCTGTCTATGACCAACAGTGCGGCGGTAGTTTTTACGTCTCTTGTATTTAAATGCGATGACTTTAGGACCTTTTGTCTCGCCTAAAATATCTGCATGCACCTTGCAATGAGATACATGAGGCTGTCCAATATGCGGGGTCGTCCCGTCTGTAAAAAATAAAACTTTATCGAATGTTACAGCACCGTCCACGCCAAGAAGCTCAACATCAAGTTCATCTCCCTCTGCGACCTTATACTGTTTTCCACCGGTTTCGATGATGGCGTACATGTTTCCTCCGAAATAATTGCAGAGATATTACTCAATAAAGGGCTCTATGTCAAGATCCTTCTAGAGCTGCCACTTCTTAAGGAGGGGCTTTATCTTTTTTTTCTTTTGAAGGTGCTCAAGGCTTTGATTAAAAGCTCGTAAAAATGTCTCTCTCTCGTCTTTTTCTGCGACCAGATGGATTCCCTGATCGGTCATTGGAGCAGAAACAATTTTTAACTTATCTGCATAAAGATCAGAAACGTAATTAACGGCCGGGATTTTATCAAGAAGAGCTCCAACAATCGCCCCTTCTTCTATGGCATCGAGAAGATTAGGGATAGATGCGTAGTTCCTTAAAATCACATTCGGATAATTTTGAAGAATCAGACCTGCTGGATCTCCTGAAATAAATCCAACGGCCCCCTCGTTGATTTCTTCAAGTTTTGTGTATGGACTCTCGGCACTAACAACAAAGACAGGCCCTAGATTCAAAATATTATGAGAAAAAGAGTAAACAGCTAGATGAAATGGATAAGGAGGTAAAGAAGTGAAGATCGCATCATATTTTTTTGTTTTTAATCCAGACAAAAGATCCCCGGAATTATCCAGTATTTTTTCTAGTTTCAGTCCCGTATACTGAGCCACTTCCAGCAAAAGATCCTCGGTAAACCCGTTCACATAAGTAGTCTGTGAGCCTAAATTCAATGGATACCAGCTTGGATCCAGACCGATACGAATCGTTTTTTTTGAAGCCTCTTCACTCGAACACCCACACAAAAACAAAGACAAAAGAGCCAATTGAAGAACTCGCATTGAGACATAATATCGATACATTTGCGACTCCTTCTTCATTTAGATCTGCTTATTTTACATCGATCGTGTTCAGCATACTCTGTACGGACTTTATTTAAAATTGATGAATCGGGAAAACAAGGGGTCAAATGCCAAATTTCTTCAGCATATTTACGGATGGCTATATCCACAGAAAACTGACCCATCCCTGCTATATTATGTATAGCTGTTTCCGCCCATACAGCAGGCTGAACAAATAAGTGCGCCGCCTTTTTTTGCGTCTCATAGTACCCTCGCAAATCCTGCAGAACTCGATAATTATCCTGCTGTAAAAGATCATGATAAATCTGCATAAACAAAGAAGACTCTTCCTCATTTTCAGCAAAAGTCCCATCTTTTAATGCATCCATTGCCCTTCGAATTTGGGCATCTTCCATATACACATCCCAGGCTAGGTATGGTTTTTCGTTCTCAGCTGCGGTTGCCCCAAAACGAAAGGGCCACCAAAGATCCGTGACTGCCTGGCGCATTTCAATATTTGCGCCATCCTCTGTTCCGATCGTAAGAGCCCCGTTCATAGCCAACTTCATATTCCCTGTCCCGGAAGCCTCTTGACCAGCAGTTGAAATTTGCTCGGAAAGATCTGCAGCTGGGATAAGAACTTCTGCCCTAGAAACGTTGTAATTTTCAACAAAAATCACAGTCAGGTGTTTACGCACTTCCGGATCATCACGAAATTTACGAGAAAGAGCACATATCAACCTGATAATTTGCTTTGCCCTCTCGTAGCCAGGCGCAGCCTTTCCTCCAAAAATCGCAAAACGATGACAAGACGGCTTTCCATGATCTATAATTTCGTGATAGACCATAATAAGATGCAACACATTCATGAGCTGTCTCTTATATTCATGGATCCTTTTAATATGCAAATCGAAAAGAGCATTTTCATCGGGGAAAAAATAAGGAGCTGTCATTTTTCCTTGGGCATTACGAATACCGATGGCTGATCCCAAAAATTGCAAAAGTTTTGTCTTGTTTTGCCGTTTGATCTGCAAAAACGCCTCTTGACTCTGCTTGTCTGATGCAAAAGAAGCTAATTTATGTAGCTGTGTAAAATCGCAAATCCACTCTCGACCAATTCTTTGACTGATAAATGCAGCAAGAAGCGGATTACAATCTAAAAGCCATCTTCGCTGTGTGACACCGTTTGTCACGTTAATAAATTTTTCAGGAGACAAATCATAAAAATCACTGAACAACTTTGTTTTTAAAATCTCGGTATGCAGAGCCGCCACACCATTGACTTTATGAGATCCAAAAATGGCAAGATGAGACATTTTAATTTGCCCATGTTCCAAAATAGAAAGGCGACGCACCTTTTCTTCATCTCCAGGAAATTTTTCTCGGGCCTGATTACAGAGCTGCAAATTCAAGTGTTGAATAATCCTAAACTGCCGCGGCAAAAGATTCCACATGCGCTTCTCATTCCATTCTTCAAGCCCCTCTTTTAAAATCGTATGATTTGTATAGCTACAACACTCCTGACAGGTTTCCCAGGCTTTTTGCCATGAAAAATTATAATTATTTGTCAACGTATGGACCAACTCAGCAATCACAAGGGCTGGATGCGTATCATTAATTTGAATCCTTGTCTTGTCTGCCAGAAGAGAGATATCTCCATGTACTCGCAAATGACGTCGGATAATATCTTGAATAGACGCAGACACCAGAAGAAATTCCTGCTTTAGACGAACCCTTTTCCCCAATTCAGTATTGTCATTTGGATATAGTACGTCTGTCAGTGAAGTATTTTCTGCAGCAGAGTCCAAAAAACCAGCATTATAGCGCTGCAGCTGGAAATTCCGAGGAGATTCCTTAGTTGACCAAAGACGCAAAGTAAGAACAGAGTAATTTGCATTCTCGCTATAACCAATGATCGGACTATCATAGGGAAGCGCACGAACCTCTTCGAAATCTTCCAAAACACAGACTTCTTCTCCCTCTTGATTAAAAGAAGCTGTCGCACACCCCCCAAAAAGAACATTCGTAGAGAGTGTGTCTCGTCTAGATTCCCAAGGATTTGCATTCAAAAGCCAACAATCAGGCCTTTCGACTTGACGGCCCTCCCACACCTCCTGCTCAAAAATCCCATACTGATAACGTAAACCATAGCCGCGAGCTGGGTAGTGTTGTGTGACCAAAGAATCGAGAAAACAAGAGGACAAACGCCCAAGTCCCCCATTACCGAGCCCTGCATCTGGTTCGCAAGAAACAAGATCCTCAAAATTCCGCTCCATTTTCTTCAAAACAGCCCGGATTAACTCTGAGGCTCCCATATTGATAATATTGTGGCGCAAGTACCGCCCGGGCAAATATTCCATGGACAAAAAGTAGAGAACGCGTGCTTTCGTAGACTCCATTGTATCCAGAGATGCAGTCCAATTGATCATCATCTCTTCGCGAAGTGTTAAACAAAAGGCCTGATAAAACTCTTCACTAGACGCATGCTTGGTTGTGCGTCCATTCGTGATAATCATCAGATGCTTAATTTTCTGTGCAAGGACGTCTGCTTGGTAATCTATATCCATAGGTATATAAATACTTTGCTAGAAGAAAAATTGGAAGTTTTATTCGTGTTTTTTTATATATAGCGCTTCCACTTCAATGGCACCCATTAGGATTGATTCGAAGCTATAAACACATGATAAGAATGAGATTTTTTTCTGTTTTAAAACATCTTGTTTTAAGACATAAGGATCTAGATCAATATCTTTCCCCCAACAGACTGTATGACTTTCAAGATTAACGTGAACAGATTTCCAAAAATCTATATCTTCCCATGCTTTAAATACACCTTGGCCTACAAGGTAAGACAAATCCACGTCTCCCTCAATACCATCATCAAACCGTACCCACAGAATATAATAGACCTCTTTCGATATTCAGGGTTCGTTGATTTGCGGGATTATTTTGGCCGCTTTTCGATTAAAATTTCAGGGGTAATATCGACATATGTATATTACCCCTGAAATTTTAAGTCGAAAAGCGGCTCAAAAGAACCTGAAAATCGACTGAACCTAAGATTTTAAACAGGTTCTTAGATTTTGAAGTGCATTACGGATAATTTTCAGAAATAAATATTTTTTTGAAAATTTCTTTAGGATTTATTTATATGCTTCAGTACAATCCGATGCTTTCGAAAAAGAACCCATCCTAAATAAGGGGGAGGAATGATCGAGCTGAAGTTGGAATCTTGCTTATTTGATGAAGAATTAAATCAGTCTATTTCTGTTTCTTTTCATCCGTCTTTTTACCCCACTTACAAACATCTGAAGCGTTGGCTTTCTCGATTTTCTTTATTTCTCGATGAATCTTTAATCAATGACCTTGTCCTTTTTTATTCTCTCGCTAAAAAGAAATATTTAGACCATCGCAATTCAGAGCACCTTTTTCGTTTAGTTCTTTCGATTTATCAGGTTCAGAGAAGACTTTTAAGTGCAGTTACACTTACTTCGCATGCACGCCACCTCGCGGTCCGATGGATTCCAACGGAACTTATTTTCCCTTTTTCTTCTAGGCCTGTTCTTGGATGTCTTGTTGGATTCAATCTCATGGATCGCTGTGAACTTTTCGACGAGGAAAATATACTGGTCGCTTTGCAAAAGCATTTTCCTAATATACAACTTGTTAAGGAAAGTTATTATCGTCACAATTCTCAGCATGAAAATATCAAGATTCTCTATTTTGAGATTGAAAAAAAGGACGGAACTCTTTTTTCTCTTGCCGAGCGAAAAACTTTGAAGAATAGTTTAGAAGAGAAGTTGAGAAATAGCATTCAGAAATTGATTCCTTCTGTTTTCATGAGACTAAATCAGGAAGAAGTTTATAAAAACGTATTAATTTTGAGTCAGGAGATAGCTTCTACTCAAGATATTCCTCAAATTTATATTACGATGGATCAACATACTGGGAAGGAAATTGTATTTCATATTACCCTGGTTCAGATAGCCCCATTTCATCGCTTTTCATTTAAAGAGCGTATGTTTGGTTGTGTGTTTGTTTTAGAGCGTGTGCTGCCTGTACGTTATTTAGAAGGTCGTCAAATCGAGGCCTATCTTTTTCGACTCCTTCTTCCTTTCGAATCCTCTCTTTTGCGCTCCGATGGATCTCTTGATTTTTATGCGGCGCGGAAGAAAGTTGTTGGATTGCTTTTTTCTGCTGTAGGAGAGTTTCGAGACTATAATGGAGGACTTCTCATCAAACAGCAGGAGCTTCTATTTTCTTTTAAAAAAAGCTTGTCTCAAGAAGCCGCGAGCGACCCTGAACTTATAGAAACTTTTTTTCATGCACTTGTTCCTTTAGAAAAACAAGCTTTACTTGATGTAAAAGTTTTGTCTTCTTTGTTTACTTATTTTTTAGAGCATCGCCAAGAGAAACTTATTGATGGACTCGGGATTAAGATTCATCGCGATGCGCAGCGCGTATTTGTTTTAGCTCGAGGTTGTGACGCTTCAATGGCAGAGGTGATTTCTTCTGTTCTTCGAAGTCATTTGTTAAATGCAAAAGATTGGGCATATAACATTTTGGAAACACAAGAAGGAACTTCTTTTAATTGCGCCCTTTTGAATGCATCTGTAGATCAAGTAGAGCCGTTTATTCAGGCTTTGCAAGATGCTCTTTACCGGTGGAGCCGAAAAAGAAAAAATCAGCAAAATTTACGGATAGCGCTTGGTATGACTATGTTTTCTTTAGATCCTCGAGTGGGGGGGGAAAACTCGTCTAGCAGCGTCTTGAGTTTTCTCTTTGAAGGTTTGACGAGATTTGGCGCAGATGGGCATGTAGAGAATGCAATCGCAGAGTCTATTGATATTTCGTCGGATCTGAAGTTCTATACGTTTAAATTGAGATATTGTCTCTGGAATGATGGCTCTTTAGTTTCCGCTCATGATTTTGCCTATTCTTGGAAGAAGACTCTATCGCCTGATTTTCAAACGAATTTTGCTGCTTTTTTCTATCCGATTAAAAATGCAAAAGAAGCGAAAGAAGGAAAGATTTCTACAGAACAAATTGGTATTTATGTTTTGGATGATCAGACAATTCAGGTGGAACTTGTTCGTCCAGCTCCTTATTTTCTCCAATTAACCGCACACCCTATTTTTTCTCCTGTGAATCGACTAGTAGATCAGGTATGCCCTCAATGGCCTTATCAAGCAGAAAAAAATTATCCTTGTAATGGTCCTTTTCAGCTTAAAGTCAATCGGCAGAATCAAGGTTATCAATTGGTGAAAAATCCTTTGTATTGGGATGCCTCGCAGATTCGATTGGATCGAATTACTTTGACGCCAATGGATGCTTTTCAGGCTACGCAAGCCTTTGCCAGAAATGAAATTGATTGGATGGGGAATCCTTTTGGAAGTTGGTATCCTTCATACGCTCCGAATAAAGATGCTCACATGCTTTCTCATCCAAATAGTTCTGTTTGCTGGTTCTTTTTTAATACATCTTTAGCACCATTTAATCATCGAAAAATTCGTCAAGCTTTTTCATTAGCCATTGATCGGTATGAAATTGTGAAAAATGCCTATCTTTCTTTGACTCCTGCTTATTCTGTATTGCATCCTCTCCATTGTGAAACAGGACATCCTGTTTTCCCGGAACATGATCAAGAAAAAGCCCTCCAGTTATTGCATGAGGCTTTGCATGAGCTAGGTTTGACAGCCAATGATTTGAAAATCCGTTTGATTTTTCATCAGAAGGGAATGCAGGAACACGCTGCGCATTCTTTGGAAAAACAGTTTAAAGAAAAATTAGGGATTGTTTGCCAATTACAACCCCTTTCTTGGAATGCGTTTTTTCATAAAGTGATAGAAGGTCAATTTCACGTCGGGTTAATTCATTGGACAACACCGATCGACGATCCTATTTATACGCTCAATGCATTTCGCTTTGCAAAAGAGGGTGTTAATTTTTCAAAATGGGAAAATATTGATTTCCAACGGTGTCTCGACTTAAGTGAAGAGGAGAATAATCCTTTTTTACGATCCTCTCACTTGTTTGAAGCGGAGAAAATTTTATCTCAAGAAATGCCTGTGACCCCTCTTTTTTATCAATCTTACCAGGCAACAGTGCGTAAAAATTTACAAATCAATTATAAACAAACGCCCTTTGGATTTTTTAATCTAAGGACATAAGAAAAGGCAGGTACTCAATGTCAGCTATTTTAAGAAACTCAATAGAAGATACAGTCATCCAAGAAATCGAGTGTCATAAGACATGGCATGGAAAAATGATAGGATTGGATGCTGAAAAGCTTATCAGAGATCATAAAGTTCCTTATCTTTATTTTCTTCGTGCAGGAGAAATTTCTGAAAAAGGAAATGCATTTAATTATTATGTGACATTTCTTCTTTCGGATCTTTCCGTGAGACATCAACCATTTGTCATTACGTTAACATCAGAAGGATGGTACTATGAACAAGGAGGAACCGGAGGTCCATACATCGATGCATCGATTGATGATGTTCTCTATGAGATTATGCATTGTCAAAGGGGCGAATGCACTCCTCTTCAAAAATGATGGTAGGAATGCGTCCAGCTTTTGTATCTAAGGGGGAATTAAGAGGATTGGTTCTTCTTTTTCTCCCTTTGTTAGGAGCGACATTTTCCAATTATCTGTTTTTACTTGTGGAGAAACTTTTTTTAGTAAGAGTTTTTCCCCATGCAATGGAGGCAGCAATTAACGTCGCCTATGCCTGTCAAATTTTTCAGGGAACAACTGTCGCCCTTGTAATGATGGCTCAAGTCTTCGTTGGTAGGTGTCATGGATCTAGGCAATGGAATGTGATTGGTCCCGGGATTTGGCAATTTATTTGGTTTTCTTTCCTTTCCATGCTGGTTACTGTTCCTGGAAGTTTTTTGTATGGGATGTGGTATTTTCATGGAACAGAAATTGAAGCATCAGCTCTTCCTTATTTCCATCTTTTAATTGGATCGAATTTTTTATATCCTCTAGGTGCTGTCCTTTCTTGTTTCTATCTGGGTCAAGGGAAAACGCGTCTTGTTTTGTTGGCTAATTTAGGGGCTCAAATTATTAAGATAGGACTCGCTTATTTTTTGATTTTTGGTTGGGGCTCTCTATCTCCCGCATATGGCATCATGGGAGGTGCTGTGAGCACGGTTTCTGCGCAGGGTGTATTTTGTCTTCTGCTTGGTGGCGTTTTTTTGAATCGGAGAAATAGAGAGATTTTTCACTCACATGAGTGGAAGTTTCGTC
>Ga0209262_10000557_pt1 | contig 16504 bp, 20 predicted proteins | sample Lowcelwee11metaG_FD_187171 | JGI IMG/M metagenome (GOLD analysis project Ga0209262, IMG submission 187171) | Freshwater pond sediment microbial communities from the University of Edinburgh, under environmental carbon perturbations - Low... | ecosystem: Environmental > Aquatic > Freshwater >...
GAGGCTCATGGTTCGCCTGCGACCTCCACGAATCCAGCAACGACCCGCGTGGCGTAGCTGCGCACGGGTTCATAGGCCGGCGGCGTCAACGCCTTGCCGGTGCGCAGGCAGAAGCGCGCGCCATGCCTGGGGCAGATGACCTGGTGATCCTGGACTTCGCCGCCGGCGAGCCCGCCGCCGTCGTGCGTGCAGACGTCGTCGATCGCGAAGTACTCGCCGTCGATGTTGTAGACGGCGACGAAGACACCGTCGACTTCCGCCGAGGCGTAGTCACCGGGCGCGATGTCGGCGGCCGGCGCGACGCGGATCCAGGTTGACTTGTCGTCAGTCATCATGAATGCGATGGATGATGAAGCAAGCACGATGCGACGACTCTGAGGCGATCGAGGTGCCGCGCGCGGCACCGTACAGGCGCCGGATACCCGGGCCAGATTCGATTCGCCGGGCTGTGCGAGGCATGGACGCCGAGCCCAGAGCCCCCATGGATGGGTTTACGGCGTCCCGGCGAATCGCAATGTGGCCCGGGGTGTCCGCGCGCCGCACTTGCCGGCAATCGCTCCGCGCTCACATCATCCCCGTCTGCAGCCGCGCTGCCTCGGACATCATCGACTGGTCCCAGGGCGGGTCGAACACGAGTTCGACGTCGGCGCGCTTGACCGTCGGGATCACCTCGACCTTTTCCTTTACGTCGGCGACGAGTACGTCGCCCATGCCGCACCCCGGCGCGGTCAGCGTCATCTTCACGGAGATCACGCGGCCATCGCCCTCGGGTACCACGTCGCATTCATAGACGAGGCCGAGGTCGACGATGTTGATCGGGATCTCCGGGTCGTAGCAGCCCTTCATGCGTTCCCACGCCAGCGTGCGAACGTCGTCGTCGCTCGCGTCGGGCGGCAGCTCCGGCGCCTCGTCCCGCTCCTTGCCGAGCGCGTCGGCGTCCTTGCCGGCGATGCGGAAGAGGTTGCCTTCGACGTAGACGGTAAAACTGCCGCCCAGAGCCTGCGTGATGTAGCCCTGCTGGCCCTGGCGCAGCTTCACGTTGACGCCCGCAGGCACGATCACCGCGTCCACGTCGCGGGTGAAGTTCACGGGCTCGTTGTCGGCTCGGTACAAGGCGGGCTCCTGTCGATTATTCCGTCGAGACCTGGTCCTGGCTGTGCAGCGCCGCGTCGAGCGTGTGCCAGCACAGGCTGGCGCACTTCACGCGCGCCGGGAACTCGCGCACGCCGGACAGCGCGGCCAGCTTGCCGAGGCCCGGCACGTCGACGGCGGCGTCGTCACGCGTCAGCAGCTGGTGCATCTGCGAAAACAGGCCCTCGGCCTCGGCGACGCTCTTGCCCTTCACGCTCTCCGTCAGCAGCGACGCAGACGCGACCGAGATCGCACAGCCACTGCCATTGAACGAGACGTCAGCGATGCGGTCGCCGTCGAGCTTCACGTACACGGTGAGCTTGTCGCCGCAGAGCGGGTTGAAGCCGTCGGCGCGGCGGTCGGCATCCGGGATCTCGCGGAAATTCCGCGGATGCCGGTTGTGGTCGACGATGACGTCGCGGTAGAGGTCCTTGAGGTCCATCAGCCGAGCATCTCCCTGGCCGTGTGCAGGGCGTCGACCAGCCGGTCGATCTCAGCCCGCGTGTTGTAGAAGGCGAACGATGCACGGGCCGTGGCAGGCAGACCGAAGAATTCCATGACCGGCATGGCGCAGTGGTGGCCGGTGCGGATCGCCACGCCCTCGTGGTCGAGGATGGTGCCCAGGTCGTGCGGGTGCACCTTGTCGATCGTGAACGACACGACTGCCGCCTTTTCAAGCGCGGTGCCGACGAAGTGCAGCCCTGGAATCGCAGCGAGCTTTTCGTTGGCGTAGACGAGCAGCTCGTGCTCAGCCGCTGCGATCCGGTCCATGCCGAGCGTCTCGAGATAGTCGATCGCCGCGCCGAGGCCGATGGCACCCGCGATGTCGGGCGTGCCCGCTTCGAACTTGTACGGCAACACGTTGTAGACGGTCTTGTCGAACGAGACGGCGAGGATCATGTCGCCGCCGCCTTGCCACGGCGGCATGGCGTTCAGCAGCGCCTCGCGGCCGTACAGCACGCCGATCCCGGTCGGACCGCACATCTTGTGGCCTGAGAACGCGTAGAAGTCGCAGTCGAGCGCCTGCACGTCCACCTTGAGGTGCGGCACGGCCTGCGCGCCATCCAGCAGCACCGGGACGCCATGCGTGCGCGCGGCGGCGATGAACCTGTGCACGGGGATCACCGTGCCGAGCGCGTTCGAGACGTGCGCGAGTGCGACGAGTTTAGTGCGCGGGGAGAGCAGGGCGGCGAACGCTTCGAAATCCACCTCGCCCGTGCGCGTGATCGGAGCGACCTTGAGCGTGGCGCCGGTCTGCTCGCACAGCATCTGCCACGGCACGATGTTGGCGTGGTGCTCGAGCCACGACACCAGGATCTCGTCGCCGGGCCCGAACCTCGGGCGCCCGTACGACTGCGCGACCAGGTTGATGGCCTCCGTCGTGCCGCGCACGAAGATGATTTCCCGGCTCGACCGCGCATTGATGAAGCGGCGCACCTTCTCGCGCGCGCCTTCGAACAGGTCGGTCGCCTCCTGGCTCAGCGTGTGCACGCCGCGATGCACGTTCGCGTGCGAGGTCTCGTAGTAACTCGACATCGCGTCAATGACGGCATGCGGACGCTGGCTCGAGGCGGCGTTGTCCAGGTACGACAACGGGCGGCCGCGCACCATGCGCTCGAGCACCGGGAAGTCGCGCCGGATCGCGGCGACATCCAGCGTGCCCACGGCATGCCGCGAGGCGGGGACGGCGCTCATGCAGCCACCTCCAGCAGGCGCACGAGGCGCCGGTCGAGTTCATCGTGGACGTGCATTGCCAGTGTCGGCTCATCCACCTTGGCCAGCACGGCGCCGGCGAACGCGCGCGTGAGCGCGCTGCGGGCCTCGGCTTCATTCAGGCCGCGCGAGCGCAGGTAGAACAGGGCGTTCGGGTCGAGCTGCCCGGTCGTCGTGCCGTGGCTGCACTGCACGTCGTCGGCGTAGATCTCGAGGTCGGGCTTGGTGTCGATCTCGGCGCCTGCGGTGAGCAGCAGGTTGCGGTTGGTCTGCCGCGCGTTCGACTTCTGCGCGCCTTCGTGCACGATCGTCTTGCCGTTGAACACGCCCCGCCCGCGGTTCGCGGCGACACCGCGGTAGTCCTGCAGGCTCGTGGTCTCGATGGCGCGATGCTCGATGAGGACGTGCGTATCGAGATGCCGCGAGCCGTCGGCCAGGAACACGCCGGTCACTTCGGCGTTGGCGGCGCGGCCCTCGAGGCTCACGTTGACGTCCAGCCGCGCGAGCGAGCCGCCGAGCTGGGAGTCGCGGAGCACGAAGCTGGCATTCGCGGCGACCCGGGCCTCGATGCGCTCGATGTGGAACGCGCGTTCGCACTGGTGCTGCAGGCGGTAAACGGTGAGGTGGGAACCGGTGCCCAGTTCGACGTCCAGCACCGCATTGGTGAAGTGCTCGCGTGCGCCATCGTCGGCGTGATCGAGCAGCAGCCGGCCACGGCTGCCCGGGGCCATTCTCACCACGATCCTCGGGCTCGAGAGTGTGGGACTGGCCCCGCCCGTCACCAGCGTGAGTTGCAGGACTTCGTCGCTGTGCTGGTTGGCCGGCATCGACAGCAACAGCGGGCCAGTGCTGAGCGCAGCATTGAGCGCTGCGAAGCGTTCCGTGCCGCCGCCGATCAGTGGCTGCAGCAGCGGGTCCTCGGCAGACGCTGTGAGTGTTCCGATGGCGAAGCCGGCCATGCCGGCAGGCAAGGCTTGCGCCGCCGAGCCGTTGACCAGCACGAGGCGATGGGCGACCAGCGCCGCAGGCGCGGCGACGTCGCCCGCGCCCGGTGCGGCCGGCACGAACCGGCGCGACTCGAGCCGGCGCAGGCTCGTGTATTTCCACGCCTCTTCGCGCGAGCCGGGGAACCCCAGTTCGGCAAATCGTTGCATGGCGGTTTCGCGCCGCGCCGGCGCACCGGCAAGCAGCGGCCGCAAGAGCTCGAACGCTTCGCGGTAATGCACGGTGACGGCGGAGAGGGCGGTCGCGCTCATGCAGCGCTCGCCTCCTGGCGCACCCAGTCGTAGCCGCGCTTCTCGAGTTCGAGCGCCAGCGACTTGTCGCCCGTGCGCAGGATGCGGCCGTCCGAAAGCACGTGCACGAAGTCGGGCTCGATGTAATCGAGCAGGCGCTGGTAATGGGTGACCATGACGATCGCGCGCTCGGGCGACCGCAGGCTGTTCACACCCATGGCGACGACGCGCAGCGCATCGATGTCGAGACCCGAGTCGGTTTCGTCGAGCAGCGCGAGCTTCGGCTCAAGCACCGCCATCTGCAGGATCTCGTTGCGCTTCTTTTCGCCGCCCGAGAAGCCTTCGTTGACGCCGCGGCCGAGGAAACTCTCGTCCATCTGCATGAGCTTCATCTTGTCCTTGATGAGCGCCAGGAACTCGAACGCGTCGAGTTCGGGCAGCCCGCGCTGCTTGCGCACCGCGTTGAGCGCCGCCTTCAACAGGTAGGCGTTGTTCACGCCGGGAATCTCCACCGGGTACTGGAAAGCGAGGAACACCCCGCGGCGCGCGCGCTCCTCGGGTTCGAGCGCCAGCAGGTCCTCGCCCAGGTACGTGGCGGTGCCCTTCGTCACTTCGTAACCGGCGCGGCCGGCCAGCACGCTCGCGAGCGTGCTCTTGCCCGAGCCGTTGGGGCCCATGATGGCGTGCACTTCGCCGGGCTTCACCTCGAGGTTGAGCCCCTTGAGGATCTTGCGGGCGCCGATCTGGGCGTGCAGGTCGCGGATGCTGAGCATGTCGAATACTTCCCTGGTCTGGTCAGCCGACGGAGCCTTCCAGGCTCACCGCCAGCAGGTTCTGGGCTTCCACGGCAAACTCCATCGGCAATTCCTTGAAGACCGCCTTGCAGAAGCCGTTGACGATCATGTTGACCGCGTCTTCCTCGGACACGCCGCGGCTGCGGCAGTAGAAGAGCTGGTCGTCGGCGATCTTCGAGGTCGTGGCCTCGTGCTCGACGACGGCCGACGGGTTCTTGATCTCCATGTAGGGAAACGTGTGCGCGCCGCACTTGTCGCCCATCAGCAGCGAGTCGCACTGCGTGTAGTTGCGGGCGCCCTCGGCTGACGGCAGCACCTTCACGAGGCCCCGGTAGGTGTTCTGGCCGCGGCCGGCGGAAATGCCCTTGGCGACGATCGTGCTGCGGGTGTTGCGCCCGATGTGGATCATCTTGGTGCCGGTGTCTGCCTGCTGGTAGTGATTGGCGAGCGCGACCGAGTAAAACTCGCCCACCGAGTTGTCGCCGGTGAGGACGCAGCTCGGGTACTTCCAGGTGATCGCCGAGCCGGTCTCCACCTGGGTCCAGCTGATGTGTGAATTCGCGCCGCGGCACTCGCCGCGCTTGGTGACGAAATTGTAGATGCCGCCGACGCCGTTCTCGTCGCCCGGATACCAGTTCTGCACCGTGGAGTACTTGATCTTCGCGTCGGCGAGCGCCACCAGCTCGACCACCGCCGCGTGCAGCTGGTTCTCGTCACGCATCGGGGCCGTGCAGCCCTCGAGATAACTCACGTGGCTGCCTTCGGCCGCAATGATGAGCGTGCGCTCGAACTGGCCGGTGTTCGCCGCGTTGATGCGGAAATACGTCGACAGTTCCATTGGACAGCGCACGCCCTTCGGCACGTAGACGAACGAGCCGTCGGAAAACACTGCGGAGTTCAGGGTTGCGAAGTAGTTGTCGGTGTAGGGGACGACGGAGCCGAGGTATTGCTCGATGAGTTCGGGGTGGTTCTGCACCGCATCCGAGAAGGAGCAGAAGATGACGCCCGCCTTGGAGAGCTTGTCCTTGAACGTGGTCGCGACCGAGACGCTGTCGAAGACGGCATCGACCGCCACGCCGGCGAGCCGCGCCCGCTCGTGCAGCGGCACGCCGAGCTTTTCGTAGGTGGCGAGCAGTTTCGGATCGACATCGTCCAGGCTCTTGGGTCCGTCCGTCCTGGTTTTCGGCGCCGAGTAATACGAGATTCCCTGGTAGTCGATCGGCGCGATCCGCAGGTGGGCCCAGTCCGGAGCCTGCAGCGTGAACCAGTGCCGCAGTGCCTTCAGCCGCCAGTCCAGCATGAACTGTGGCTCACGCTTGATGCGCGAGATGACCCGGACGACGTCCTCGTCGAGTCCCGGCGGCAACGTGTCGGACTCGACATCCGTGACGAAGCCGTGCTGATACTTCTGTGCGACGAGCGCGTCGAGATCGGTCGGCGTGCTGGACATGACTCTGACCTCAGAACCGGCCGGGGCCGCGCGGCGCGGCGGTGGTGCGAACGGCGGCAGCCAGCGGCGGATGCCAGGCGGCAACCACTTCCTGGCCCGCCAGTTGCGCAAGCGAAATCTCGTCGAGCGAACTGCGAATGGCGCCGTTGATGCGCTGCCAGGCGTTGCCCGTGCTGCACGACACTTCGAGGTCGCAGGCGCTGTGGTTGCCGCTGCACTCGGTGATGGCCACCGGCCCCTCGATGGCGTCGATGATGGCCGCGGCGCTGATGGCGGACGCGGGCCGGGCGAGCTGGTAGCCGCCGCGGGAACCGCGGGTCGAGGTCAGCAGGCCGGCGCGGTGAAAACTCTTCAGCAGCTTGCTGACCGTGGGCAGGCCGAGCCGGGTGCGCTCAGCGACCTCGGTCGCTGTCAGGCGTTGGTCCGGGGTGGCGGCGAGGCAGGCCAGGGTGACCGTGCCGTAATCGGTGAGTTTGCTGATGCGTAGCATGGTTTTTTCCAATTGGGACGATTTTAGTCCTATACGGGTCCCGCGCCAACCCTCGGCGCCCCTTCGCCCGGGTAAACGCCACGAATCTGCTAGAATCCGCGGCCCTGTGTCGGCCGAGGAGACGATCTTCGGCAGTGACAGACCCGGGAACTCGACCGGACCAGCGCGGTCCGTTGCCTTTAAGCGACCAAAACGACGATTTCGTGAACAACCAAACCGGGCCTGCCGGCGTTTCCGCTCCGGCCGCCCAATCCCCATCGATTGCTGTCCTGCGCGACGTCCACTATGCGGTGGACTCGGGGAAGCAGGTCTTCACCGGGCTCGACCTCGAGATACGCCGGGGTGCCGTCACGGCCATCATGGGCCCCAGCGGCACCGGCAAGACCACCTTGCTCAAGTTGATCACCGGGCAGGTGCTGGCCGACCGAGGCCAGGTGCTGGTGGACGGGCTCGACATCGCCAAGCTCAAGCGCCGCGAGATCTTTGCGTTGCGCCGCCGCATGGGCATGCTGTTCCAGAACGGCGCACTGCTCACCGACCTCGACGTGTTCGAGAACGTAGCTTTTCCGCTGCGGGAGCACACCCGGCTGCCCGAGCGCCTGATCCGCACGATCGTGCTCACCAAGCTGCATGCGGTGGGGCTGCGCGGGGCGGCTGCGCTGTCGCCGCAGCAGCTGTCGGGCGGCATGTCGCGCCGCGTTGCGCTGGCGCGTGCCATCGCCATGGACCCCGACATCCTGATCTACGACGAGCCGTTCGCGGGCCTCGATCCGATCTCGATGGGCGTGGTGCTGCGCCTGATCCGTTCGCTGAACGACGCCCTCGGCATCACCAGCATCGTGGTCACGCACGACGTGCGCGAAATCTCGCAGATCTCCGACTCGAGCTTCATCATCTCAGAGGGCAAGGTCGTGGCGAGCGGCACGACCGCGGAACTGCGCGATCATCCGTCGCCGATCGTGCACCAGTTCGTCGAAGGACTGGCAGACGGGCCGGTGTCGTTCCACTATCCGGCCCCGGAATATCACGAGCAGCTGCTCGGCGGACACGCATTCGCATGACGATCCTGCGCGAGCTGCTGCAGAGCTTCCTGACGTTTCTCGAGCGTGTCGGCCTGCTGGCGCGTTTCGCGCTGCAGTTGCTGGTCATTACGCCTGCTGGACTGCTGCGCGTCCGTCCGATCATCGAGCAGGTCTACAACACGGGCGCGCTGTCGCTCGTGATCATCATGACCTGCGGCCTGTTCGTCGGCATGGTCCTCGGCCTGCAGGGCTACGACCTGCTCACGCGCTTCGGTTCGGAGGAGTACCTCGGCACCGCGACCGCCATCAGCCTGCTCAGGGAGCTCGGCCCGGTCGTGACCGCGCTGTTGTTCGCAGGCCGGGCCGGCACGGCGCTCGCGGCCGAACTGGGCCTGATGCGCGCGACGGACCAGATCGCCGCGATGGAGATCATGGCGGTCGATCCGATGCGCCGCGTCGTGCTGCCGCGCTTCCTGGGCGGCGTGATCGCGATGCCGCTGCTGGTTGCGATCTTCGTAGTGGTCGCCCTGTTCGGCGCACAACTGGTCGGCGTAGAATTCTTCGGCGTCGATTCCGGCAGCTTCTGGTCGCAGATGCGCAGCTCGGTGGAACTCTCCGACGTGCGTGAGGGTCTGCTTAAGGGCGTCGTGTTCGGGATCGCCTGCAGCCTGATCGCGGTCTACGAAGGTTACACTGCACTGCCCACGGCCGAGGGCGTCGGGCGTGCGACGACGCGAACGGTCGTCATTTCCGCGGTCGTCACGCTGATCCTCGATTACATACTCACGGCACTGATGCTGTAGGACGGAACATGCGTTCAACGCGCACCATCGACATTTCGACCGGGCTGTTCGTGCTGCTCGGTTTCGCGGCGATCCTGTTCATGGTCACGCAGATCACGAACCGGGAGTTTTCGCTGACCAGCGATTCGTACCGGCTCAAGGCCTTGTTCGAGAACATCGGCGGGCTGAAGCCGGGCGCGCCGGTCTCGATGGCCGGCGTCACGGTCGGGCGGATCGAGGACATCTCCTACGACATGAACCTGCTCAAGGCCGTAGTCACGCTGCGCATCGACGGGAGGTACAATGCGATCCCGAACGACAGCGACGCGAGCATCTTCACGGCCGGACTGCTCGGCGGCCAGTACGTGGCCCTGACCCCTGGCGGCTCGGAAGAAGCGTTCAAGAACGGCGACCAGGTCGAGTTCGTGCAGGATGCGGTCGTACTCGAGAACCTGATCAGCAAGTACCTCTTCGATTCGGCGGCGAAGAAGTCCGGGGCGGCGGCTGCGCCCGCGCCGGCCCCGGCCGCGCAGGAGTGATATTGGCCATGCGAGCGTTTCGTGGTTTGCAGGTAATCCTTGTCGCACTGCTTGGCCTGGTGCCGGTCGTGTTGCCGGCGCAGACCGCGCCAGCCAAGTCGGCCGTGGCCGTGCCGGGCCCGGGGCCTCAGGAACTCATGCAAATGAGATCGCAGGACATGCTGCGTGAACTCGACGCGAACCGCGCGGCCATCAATGCGGACCCATCGAAGCTGCGCGTGCTAGCCGACAAGCACCTGTTGCCGCACTTCGACGCCGACTACGCCGGGCGCCTCGTGCTCGGCAAGCACTGGCGCACCGCGACGGAGGCGCAGAAGAAGCGCTTCATCGACGCCTTCTACCAGTCACTGATGCGCAGTTACGGCGACGCCGTAGCCGAGTTCACGGCCGACAGGCTCACCTTCCTGCCGTTCAAGGGCGACCTCTCGTCGGGCGTGGCCACCGTGCGTTCCGAGGTCAAGCGCAGCAACGGCACGCCGGTGCCCGTCAACTACAGCCTGCATGCGACGCCGCAAGGCTGGAAAGTCTGGGACATCACGATCGAAGGCATTTCGTACGTGAAGAACTACCGCACCGACTTCGGCGCCGAGATCGACCAGAAGGGCATCGACGCGGTAATTCAACGGCTCGAGGCTCAGAACGCGGCCGGCATGCCCGATGCCCCGGGCACCGCGCCGACAAAGCCCAGGCGCTGAGCCTGGACGCCAAAATCGTGGCCCAGTTCAGCATCCAGCGAGTAGCGGAAGGCCGCTTGGAAGCGAGCGGGGCGCTGGGCTATGAAAATGCCGGCAAGGCATTGCCCGCGGGCCTGGCGCTGATCATGCCGGGTCAGCCCTGCACGATCGATCTCTCGCGCGTCACGGAAGCCGATAGCGCGGGGCTCGCCGTGCTGGTTGAATGGCTGGCAACGGCGCGTAATCGCGGCGCTCAGATCCGTTACCAGTGCATCCCGGCGCAGATCCTCGCCGTCGCGCGCATTTCCGATCTGGAAAGCCTGCTCGTCGATAGCCGCTGAGGATGAGAGAGGCGCGAGGCGGCACTGAAGCCTGGTCGCTGCCGCGCTGGCACCATCGCTTCGCTCCCGGTCGAGCAAGGATCGCCGTGAATCGCGCGGTTCCTCCGCGTGATTCACGAAGCGCGTGAGACCTCGGAACGCCGGGAAAGGACCAGCCGTCTGGACTTGCGCAAGCACATAGGCGGGCCGCGAGTCACTGCTTCTCGGGCGGACTCGCTGCGTCGGCAGGCGTTTCGTCGGCGGGCGCGGCGGCGTCTTCCTCTAGCGCTTCCTCGGCCCAGCTCGTCTCGTCGTCCTTCGGGTCGACGGGCGGATTTCCATCAAAGACGGCGTACTGACGGCGCTGCAGATAGGCGTTGCGGATGAACGCGTACGGGTCGTAGGTCTGGGCGAGGGTCTTGTCGAGCGGCAGGTAGCGCGCGCGCCGGTCGACGAAGCTGAGGCCCAGCGAGAACCAGCGCTCCGCGCCGGAGTCGTACCAGCGGAAGGGCTGCGTGAAATCGTCGGCGATTCGCGCCGGCGTGTCGCGCAGCGTTGCCGGCCCGAGGAACGGCAGCATCAGGAACGGCCCGGGCGGCACGCCCCACCAGCCGAGCGTCTGGCCGGAGTCCTCCTCGTGCTTGGGCAGCGAGGTGCCGCCAGAGGCCACGTCGATGACGCCGCCCCAGCCGAGCGTGGTGTTCATTACGAAGCGCGCGGTGTCCTGGCAACCCTCCTTGAATTTTCCCTGCAGGAACTGGTGCAGGATCGTGGTCGGGGTGCCGAGGTTGAAGAAGAAGTTGCCGACGCCCTGCTGCACCAGCTTGGGCGTGTACTGGGCGTAGACCTTGGCGACCGGCCGTAGCGCATAGCGGTCGATCGTGTCGTTGAAGCGGAAGACGCCGCGATTGACCGGCTCGAACGGGTCGGGGTTCCTCTCGCGCGGCGTGCCGTCCGCATTGGTGGTCGCGCACCCCCCGAGCGCGAGGGCCGCCAAGGCAACGGCACCAGCAAGCCATCGGGTCAGCGGCCCCGACGGGCAGCTCATGTTGCGGAACATAGAAGAAACCTTGCAGTGGTGGCGGGCCGGCCCGACCGGCCGTTCGTCCGGCGCCCATTCTAACGGTTGCGCGCCCGTCAGCCCGGAGAACGCTGGCCTGACGGGCCCTGTTCGCCCGCTGGCTTCGACCGGTTGCGTTCTTTTGGCAACCATTCGCGCACTTCCTTGAGCCGGGCCACGAATTTCGAGCGCTGGACTTCGGTGATGCCGGGCACGGACAACGCGAGCTCGATCTGGTTGATGGCCAGCATGAGATCGCCGCCCATGAGGTGGTACTCGGCCATGTAGGAATAGGCGTCGGCCACGTCGCCTGCCGCGTTGGCAGCCATCGCCGTCAGGCGAATCTGTTCCTGCGTCGGCGGCACGTTGTTGAAGAGGTCGAGCAGCACTTCGTGAGCCCGCTTCGGTCGGCCCGCCTGCATCAGCGCCTCGCCGTAGCGAACGGTCACCGGCACGTTGCGCGGCGCGAGTACGCGCGCCCGCTCGAGCGTTTCCAGGGCCGCCTGGGTATGACCGGCCGAGAGCTGCGCCTGGCCGAGCCCCGTGTGGAACGCCATCACTTCCGGGTACTCGTGGCGCAACTTCTCGAACGTCTTCTCGGCGGCCGCAACCTCGTTGCCGTACAGCTGGGCAAGTCCCAGGCCATACGTCTGGGCGAGGGACAGGTCGGCCTGGTTGTCGCCGAGCGCCTTGTAGTACTCGCGCGCGTCGCCGTTGCGGTTGACCAGCAGCACGCGGATGCGCTCCTTCATCAGCGCGTAGCTCAGGCTGTCCTGCACGTTGGCCGGTGGATACTGCAACGCCCGGTCCTTGGACTCGGCGATGCGGTTGCTCGTGACCGGGTGGGTCCGCAGCAATTCAGGGACGCGGTCCGGAGCCAGCTGCGTGCGGCGGAACATCGTGTCGAAGAAAGCCGGCATCGCGTTGGGGTCAAACCCCGCGGAGGCCAGCACGCCGATGCCGATGCGGTCGGCCTCGTATTCGTTGTCGCGTGTGAAGTTGATGCTGCTCTGCGCGGCCATGTTCTGCGCCGCGGTGATGGCGCCCATCGTCGCATCCGAGCTGCCGCCGCCGACGGCGCCGACCAGGATCGCGGCAAGCACGGCGGCAGTGGACATCAGGTTGGCCCGCGACTGGGCTTCGAGGCCGCGCGCGATGTGGCGCTGCGTGACGTGCGCGACCTCGTGCGCCAGCACGCCGGCCAGCTCGCTCTCGTTGCGGGTTTCGAGCATCAGGCCCGAATGGATGCCGACGAACCCGCCCGGCAGCGCGAACGCGTTGATGGCGGGGTCGCGGACGACGAAGAAATTGAAGTTGCGGTTGCCGTCCTGGGCCAGGCTCGAGAGCCTGAGGCCGAGCGACTGGATGTATTCGTGGACTTCCGGGTCGTCCAGGACCAGCCCGTTTTCGCGCAGGTTGCGCATGACCATGCGGCCGATGCGGTTTTCGTCGTCGAGACTCAGGGCTTCCTGCGCGGCAGTGCCCATTTCTGGCAACTGGTCCTGGGTGGGTGCTTTCTGGGCGTGCGCCAGCGCGGGCAGCCCGGTCAGCAGGATCAGGGCGGCCAGGTGTGGCAGCAGCCGGCGCATGGCGTTATTGGGACTCATGTGCACCCTCTGACAACCAGACCTATCGAGGGTTCCTCGGACTTGCCTACAAGGTCTCGGACGCGAAATCCGCGAGCCGGGAGCGTTCGCCCCTCGTCAGCGTGATGTGCCCATAATGCTTCCAGCCGCGGAAGCGATTGACCACATAGGTGAGGCCGCAGGTGGTTTCCGAGAGGTAGGGCGAGTCGATCTGGGCGATGTTGCCGAGGCAGACCAGCTTGGTGCCGGGGCCGGCGCGGGTCACCAGCGCCTTCATCTGCTTGGGCGTGAGGTTCTGCGCCTCGTCCAGGATCAGGTAGCGGTTCAGAAACGTGCGGCCGCGCATGAAGTTGAGCGAGCGGATCTTGATGCGGTTGCGCAGCAGGTCGTTGGTTGCCGCGCGGCCCCAGCTGCCGCCTTCCTGGCTCTGGGTGAGGACCTCGAGGTTGTCCATCAGCGCGCCCATCCAGGGCTCCATCTTTTCCTCTTCCGTGCCGGGCAGGAAGCCGATGTCCTCACCCAGCGGGATCGTCACGCGGGTCATGATGATCTCGGAGTATCGATTCGTCTCGAGCGCCTGCGAGAGCCCGGCAGCCAGCGTCAGCAGCGTCTTGCCGGTGCCGGCGGGGCCGAGGATCGTCACGAAGTCGATCTCCGGGTCGAGCAGCATGTTGAGCGCGAAGTTCTGCTCGCGGTTGCGCGCGCTGATGCCCCAGACGCCGTGGCGCTCGCTGCGGTAATCGCGGGCGACTTCGATGACGGCGGACTCGCCCTCGATGGAGCGCACGATGCCCTCGAGGCCGTGATCGTCCGGCTGGTACACGAACTGGTTCGGTGCCCAGTTGGTGACGAGCTTGCCGCGCACTCGATAAAAAGTGCGACCGCCGCTCTCGTGCCAGGACTCGAGCTTGCGGCCGGCCTTGTCCCAGAAGTTCGCGGGCAGCTTCTCGACGCCGGTGTAGAGGAGGTCGGCGTCCTCGATCGTCTTGTCGCTGTAGTAGTCCTCGGCGCGCACGCCGAGGATTGCGGCCTTGATGCGCAGGTTGATGTCCTTCGACACCAGCGTGACGCGCGCGTCACGGTGTTCCTGCTGCAGCGCCAGCGTCTGCGCGAGGATGGCGTTGTCGGCGCCGTGGCCGGGCAGGGTGGCCGGCAGGTTGCCGTTAAGCTGCTTGGTCTGGAAATAGAGCCGGCCGGTCGGCGGCTTCTTGCCGCCGGGTGCGTACTTGGCCACCGGCAGTTCGATGCCGCGGTCGATCTGCAGCTTGTCCGTGTTCGCCATCAGCTCGTCGAGGAAGCGGCTGACCTGGCGCACGTTGCGCGCGCCCTCCGACAGGCCCTTCTTGCCGGCGTCGAGTTCCTCGAGCACCGTCATCGGAATGAAGATGTCGTGCTCCTCGAACCGGAAGATGGCCGAGGGGTCGTGCATCATGACGTTGGTGTCGAGTACGTAGATCCTGCGCGGTTCGATCTGCTTCCGGGGCTTGGCCAAGTAGGACTCCGCAATAGTCGGTGGGGGACGGGGAGAAGGTGGGCCGGCGTCAGAGTTCCGCCACGGCGGCGAGAACTTCCGCCGCGTGGCCGGGCACCTTGACCTTGCGCCATTCGCGGCGCAGCACGCCCTTGGCGTCGAGCAGGAACGTGCTGCGCTCGACGCCCATGCTTCCGGCCGTACATGCTCTTTTCCTTCCAGACGCCGAAGAGCTGGCACACGGCTTTTTCCTCGTCGGCGAGCAGCGCAAACGGGAAGTCGTACTTGGCGACGAACTTGTCGTGCGACGCGACGCTGTCCGGCGAGACGCCGACGATCTCGGCGCCAGCCTTCCTGAACTTCGCGTACAGGTCACGGAAGGCTTCGCCTTCCTTGGTGCAGCCCGAGGTGTTGTCCTTCGGGTAGAAGTAGACAACGAGGTTCTTGCCGGCGGCATCCGCCAGCTTCCACTTTTTGCCGCCGCTGGCGGGCAACGCAAAGGCGGGCACCTTGCGGTCAAGGCTTGCGGTCTTGTCGGTCATGGACGGCTCAGGGTTTGACGGGTTCGAGGATGGCGTCGAGGTTCATGTGATCGCAGAGATCCATGAATTCCTCGCGCAGCGCGGCGATGTGGATCCGCGTCGGCACGTGAATCACGATGTAGACGGAGAACATCGGCGCGCCGGTGTGCGCGGCGTTGTAGGTGCGGGTGGTGATATCGCCTACGTCGATGCCGCGCGAGGAAAAGAAACCGGACAACGCATGCAGCACGCCCGGTTGGTCGAGGCAGACGACGTCGGCCGAGTAGGTGACCATGTCGACGCGGGGCGGACGCTGCTCGGTGCGGCGCACCGTGATCGTGAGGCCCGAGGCCTCGCCGAGCTTGGCGAGTTCGCCCTCTAGCTTGGCGAGCGTGTGCCAGTTGCCCGCGACCAGCAGCAGCATCGCGAACTCGTTGCCGAGCGCCGTCATGCGGCTTTCGAGGACGTTGCCACCGCATTCGACGACGACCCGGGTCAGGTCGTAGACCAGCCCGGTCCGGTCGTTGCCAATGGCGCAGATCGCGATCAGTTGCTTCATGGATGCTCGAGCCCAGTTTAGCGGCGCGGCAGGCGCGCGTGAACCACGATTGTGCCTTGCTTCGCGGCTCCGCGCTTCAGTAGCATGAGCAGTCATCCCACCGAGGCCGCAGAATGTTCAAGGGCAGCATCCCGGCACTCGTGACGCCCATGCGGGCGGACGGGTCCGTCGATTTCCAGGCCTGGGACCGCCTGCTGGATTTCCACGTCGCCGAGGGCACGGATGCCGTCGTGGTGGGCGGCACCACCGGGGAATCCCCCACCCTGGAGCGTGACGAAGTGGTCGAACTGGTCCGGCGCGCCAAGGCACGGGTCGCCGGCCGCATGCCGGTGATCGGCGGCAGCGGCACGAATTCCACGGCCGGCAGCATCGAACTGTCGCGCGAGCTGGCAGCGGCCGGCGCCGATGGCCTGCTGACGGTCGTGCCCTATTACAACAAGCCGACGCAGGAAGGGCTCTACCGGCACTTCACGGCCATTGCGGATGCGGTCCAGGTCCCAGTCATTCTCTACAACGTTCCCGGGCGCACGGTGTGCGACATGCTGCCGGAGACCGTCGTCCGGCTTTCCGGGCATCCGCGGATCGTCGGCATCAAGGAGGCGACGGGCGACCTGTCGCGGGCCGAGTCGATCCTGGGCGCTGCAAAGCCCGGATTCCTGCTGCTGAGCGGGGACGACCCGACGGCGGCCGGACTCATGCAGCGGGGTGCCTGCGGCGTGATCTCGGTGACGGCGAACGTCGCGCCGCGCGCGATGCACGACCTGTGCGTCGCCGCGATGGCCGGCCGGCACGCGGACGCTGCAGCGATCAACGAAAAGCTGATGCCGCTGCACCTCGCTATGTTCCTCGAGGCGAATCCCATCCCCGTCAAGTGGGCCGTGGCCCGGCTGGGACTGATGGCGCGGGGCATCCGGCTGCCGCTGACACCCCTGTCCGAACGGCTCGAGGACGAGCTCCTGGCCGCCATGAAGGCGTCGGGCGTGAGCTTTGCCTGATTGCGCAACAGCACCGGTCGCGACGGGCTAGCCGCGTGGCCGAGGGCCGTGTACCCTTGCGCCCCCTGTCCGGAGAGGTGGCCGAGTGGTCGAAGGCGCTGGACTGGAATTCCAGTTACATCTTAACGGGTGTACGTGGGTTCGAATCCCACCCTCTCCGCC
>Ga0209262_10000558_pt1 | contig 16476 bp, 15 predicted proteins | sample Lowcelwee11metaG_FD_187171 | JGI IMG/M metagenome (GOLD analysis project Ga0209262, IMG submission 187171) | Freshwater pond sediment microbial communities from the University of Edinburgh, under environmental carbon perturbations - Low... | ecosystem: Environmental > Aquatic > Freshwater >...
GGGAATTAATAGAAGGAGCAGGTTGTGAGCTAAAATATTTACCATCTTATTCGCCGGACCTAAACAAGATTGAAAACTGCTGGTCATGGATAAAAAGTAGGATTCGCAAACAAATAAGTCAGTTTAACTGCCTTCGGGATGCGATGGAGTATGTACTAGAACAAGCGTCCTAACCACCTTGGCGACTGCTATAATATTTAACTTAGTGCGATTTTCTAAGGATTTAATAGCAGGTTCATTCAATATTCTACCCATAATTAAAGCTCCCTCTATTTTGCCCTGCTGTTGACTATTCAAGACAGGATGAGAAACTAATAGTAGCGGTTGATCTTGCACACTAATTATGCCAGCAATTGCCTGATTATTATTTTGATGACTAATCAGACGAGAACCCGGTTTTAATTGCTGTAATAAATCCAGCGGAATTTTCATAAATTCTGATGTCTGTAAATCAATAAATTGACTATAAAGTATTTGACCTGATGCTTGCTGAATAATCATGATGGTATTAACATTCAGATTATTAAAGACACTAGCATTAAAATTTTCTGTAATATATGCTGATTCTTGTTTATTGACAAAATTGTAAGTATCATCCCAGGCCGACCAATCCTTAGCAGTTCTTTGTAATTGTGCTATTTCTTCCTGAATAGCCGCTTGCGATCGCTCGACATTTTTCCTCACCTGATCCGTTTCTAATTGGGCAAAACTCCGCATCAGAATACTAGCCAAACTCACAGACAATATAGTCATTAGTCCCGTCAGGATCATAAATATAAAAAATAGAGCTTTGCGTCTGAGAGTCATGCGCAGGTTACAAGTTGCATTTGATTAGGTATATAGCAGTTTTCACCTACCAATTTATATTGTCATTACCCCCAAATCAGAAAAATCCGGCAATTCTCCGGTAAAATCAAGAATAGAGAGAAGGCAAGGTGGTTGCGGACTGTATTCAGTCTGAGGAAAGTCCGGGCTTCCGAAAGACCAGACTTGCTGGGTAACGCCCAGTATGAGCGATCATGAGGATAGTGCCACAGAAAAATACCGCCTCCCTGCATAAAATCAGAGAGGTAAGGGTGCAAAGGTGCGGTAAGAGCGCACCAGCAATATCGAGAGGTATTGGCTCGGTAAACCCCGGTCGGAAGCAAGGTGAAAGGAATCAAGGTTGGTCTTTTGCCGATTCCATCTCATATTAGTGGCTAGTCCTTAATATGGAGTGTACCGCTGGAGGCTTTTGGTAACAAAGGTCCTAGATAGATAACCGCCATCAGGTCTTTGGATCTGATAACAGAACCCGGCTTACGTCCTTCTCTCTTTCTCTTTCTCTCTTAATACTGTTAAACACAAAAATTAACGCAATTTATATTTTATTCAATAATATGGAAAATTCCGATCAATATATTAACGAGTTAGATCAACCTTTAGTGATTGCTGGTCGTACGTTTAAAAGTCGTTTAATGACCGGCAGCGGTAAATATAGTGACCTGGCAACTATGCAAAAAAGTATTATTGCTTCCGGTTGTGAAATAGTGACGGCCGCTGTACGGCGGGTACAAACCCAGGCTCCTGGTCATGAAGGATTGGCAGAAGCAATTGATTGGCAAAAAATTTGGATGTTACCAAATACCGCCGGTTGTCAAACCGCCGAGGATGCCATCCGGGTTGCCAGACTAGGGCGGGAAATGGCGAAACTATTAGGGCAGGAGGATAATAATTTTATTAAATTAGAAGTGATCCCCGATACAAAATATTTGTTACCGGATCCAATTGGTACTTTACAAGCAGCCGAACAATTAGTGAAAGAAGGTTTTGCGGTGCTTCCTTATATTAATGCCGATCCTCTATTAGCGAAACGTTTAGAGGAAATCGGTTGTGCAACCGTTATGCCTTTAGGTTCGCCGATTGGGTCTGGGCAAGGTATTAAAAATGCGGCGAATATCGCCATTATTATTGAAAACGCCAAAATACCCGTCGTGGTTGACGCTGGCATTGGTACACCCAGTGAAGCTACCCAAGCCATGGAAATGGGAGCCGACGCTCTATTAATTAATTCAGCGATCGCCCTAGCTTCCCAGCCACCAGTCATGGCAAAGGCGATGGGAATGGCGACAATTGCCGGCAGATTAGCCTATTTAGCCGGTCGTATTCCTATTAAAGAATATGCTCAGGCCTCTTCTCCTCTGACTGGGACAATTAATAAAAGTTAACCAAATATTATGGCCCAGCAATTAAATTAATTGCTGGCATCGATAATCGGTAAAAGTATTAATTTAATAGGCTTTTTGGCAAAACAACAGAAATAGTTAAATACTGATTGTGAAGACAAAAGGCCTATTTTTTATGAGAATTATAAATATTTTGTTAAAAATTGTAAATGTTTGTAAATATTTGTTAAGATATTGAAAAGATTGAAAAACAAGGAAATAAAAATTATGTCTTATACAAAAGAAGAAGATGGCCGTTTAAATAACTTCGCAATTGAACCAAAAATGTATCAAGCCGAGCCAGCTACTCAAGGAGATAAATTAAATTACGTTGTTCTGGCCGCCGGTAGTATTGTTTTATTAGTAGCCGTAATAGCTGTGGCCTTTACCGTATCTCTTTAATTAAGTTCGGTTAATTAATCAAAAGAATTTTTGTCAACTGATTGAACAGTTTTTTCTGAGAGTCGTTTTGTTTAAATAACTATTAATTAGCTCCTTTCTGGGAATACCAAGTTTTTAGTGAGAAAAATTTGGTATTTTTTTGTGTTTATAGCAAATTATTCATCTGAGAATAGTAGGGGCAATTGATCAATTGCCCCTACAGTATTTTGATTAGCAGTTTTTTGTATCTGAAGGATTGCTATATTAATCAGGTCAAATCATACTTTGATCGGGCAAAAATAATAATAACCGGAAGATTTGCCTAGATATTTTTTTTGCTAATTTCCTGCTATATCTCCAGCCCCCAAACAACTCAGTAAATTTTATTCTGCTGTCATCCTGACTAATATAAATTCATCAGAAGAAATTAAATATACAAAAAAATATATTTTCTGACTGAGATAGTTAAACAGGCACTTTTTAACTTGCTCAAATTTTAGTATTGCCGTTATTAGGGTTAATTTTCTTTAGTAATATTGGGTAAGCAGTCGTGGTAATAATGACGAGTAATTTTAATGAGATAGATCAAGGAAAAAATGGCAGACAGGCAAAATTGCCTGGGGAAGATACCGCCATTGCTATGGTTAATTGGCAAATATTTAATAGTTTAAAACAGTCCTTATCTCGAAAATTACAAGGTCAAATTTTTTTAGCAGTTTGTGATGATTTACAACTGAGAGATAAGTTAGCCGACTGTTTAGGTCAAGAATTAACGACAACTAAATATCACGAATTCTACAGTTTATATTTAAACCTGAATCAGCCGAACTTTTTTCAACATATTCGCCAGTCTTTACAAAAAAGTCAGCTTGTTAAAAATATTGTTTCCCATCCTGTGATCGGTTTTCAAATATTAGGAATAGAACAAATGACTCGCCAACCGGCGACGGTGCAATGGTCATTTCTCAATAATTTAGCAAATATTGATCTACTACTTTCTGATTTACCATCTATCACCCCATCTAATATTCTAATTTGGTTAACCCGTCCCTGGCTGAGAACCATTGAACAGTCTGCCCCAGAATTTTGGCAAAAAAACACAGGTATTTTTGAATTTGAAGGAGAACCAACTCCCCTACCACCTTTTCATGCACCGTTACCGCCTCGTCCTAATGCTATTAATTTCATGGCTTGGCAAACTAAAACTGATCAAGTCGAAAAAAATCAAGAGAATATTACCCATCCGGCGATCGCCCGATTAGCCAATTTAGTATTAACAGATATTAATCAAGCCTCTCGCTCTGCCCATAATCAAAAAGAATTAAACAATAATTTACGTCCTTTACAACTATTACAAGCTATCCAAAAATTCTCAGACAATCCCGCTAATCCCGCACTAGCGATCGCCTGTTACCAGCTAGGGAGATTTTATCGAGAATTGATCTTTAATCAGCAGCCACCCCAAGAGCCTCATTTAAAAATAGCCATCCAAAGCTATCAATTAGCTATTAATTTTATGAGTAAGTGTTTACCTGATCAAAAATGGGATAGTAATTCCCACAAAATAGTCAGTCAGGTGACACACCACAAATTATCATTAATCAAAATTTGGCAAGATTTGGGTACATTTAACTGGGTTTTATCAAAATTACCTAATCAAAATACTATTGAGAAAAATAGCAATGATACCTATATCAAATCAGCTATTAAATATTATCGTTATTGTCTGAATCAATCTGAGATTTCTGAAGAAACCAAAGCCGAAATTTATAAAAATTTGGCTGGTATTTACCAGGAATTAGGACAAAGCCGAGATGAACCTAAATATTTATTATCAGCCATTAAAGTATATAAAAAAGCCCTATTTTATGCAGAAAATATAGGCGATGATCCAGGCTATATTGCCACCTGTAATAATTTGGGAACAATTTATTGGCATTTAGCTAAATACGCTCAACCTTGCATAAATTTGCAATTAGCAATTAATGCTTATAATCAAGCAATTCAATACGCTCCCCTGTCTGTTAAAACCAAGGAAAATGTGGCTAGTCAAAATCCGACGGAAGGGCAATTACTCTATGCCATGTTGACTAATAATTTAGGTACTGCCTATCTGCATCTTTACCAATATCAACCGGAACGCCGTTGGTTATTCCAAGCAGTCAAGTTTTATGAAATAGCCCTAGAACACCGCCCGCCTCAAGAATATCCCTTACCCAGTGCGGCAACCTATAATAATTTAGGCACAGCCTATTGGTATTTGGCAGAACCATCTGATGGCAATAATTTGTGGCAATCCACAGATTCTCCCCATCAAACTATTATGTTTTGGGAACAGGCGATTATGGCTTATACCCAAGCGATTCATTTAACTGAGCCAATCAGCAGTCAACCTAATTTAGGAAAAATTAGTTTTGATCTATTAGCAACTAAACGTCAATTAGGTTTAGCTCATTATCAAATAGCCAATTTACTACCGACGGGCGATCGCCCGGATCAACAGCAAAGAAAAAGGATCAATCACCATTTACAACAGGCATTACACTATCAAATAGAAGTTTATAAAGAATTAAATCCCAATCATCAGATAACAAATGATCAAACACCAGATCAAACTAGCTACGTTACTAATGATACAAGAGCAGTAAATATAGAGGATCCTGATTTTAGTCAGATAGTCAGAACTATTCGTAGTTATTATGAAAAACTGGGTATTGCTGGTCAAAATCAGGCTTTATCAAAAGTCCCGTCCTATTTATTACCAGCTATTTTCACATTGATCTCATAAAATTTACTAACTATAAATTTCTTACTATTCAGGATTAGTAATATTCTTCAACCATTACTGATTAGATGAATAACAGTGATCACAACACTATTATTCATCTGATATTCAATGTGATAAGTCTCAATAACTTTCCATTAGAGTAAGAATATGTCAATATAACAATTGATTAATTCAGCCTTTTAGGATTACATTTTGGTCATGGCCCCTGCAAAAATTCTGGTGGTTGATGATGATCCGGCTATTCGTACCCTGATTCATCGCTACTTGAGTCAACAAAATTATCAAGTTGAGTCTGCTGGAGATGGTCAGACCGCCTTATCTTCTTTTGCCAAATTATTACCTGATTTGGCCATTTTGGATGTGAATTTGCCTGACACTACAGGTTTTCAGCTTTGTCAACAAATGCAAAGTCAAAAAGATGTATTTGTGCTGATGTTGACCAGCTTGAACGACGAGGAAAATATTGTCAGGGGTTTTGAACAGGGAGCAGATGACTATATTACTAAGCCTTTTGGTTTAATAGAATTGGGGGCGAGAGTGCGGGCCATTTTGAAGCGACAAAGGGTGGCTAGTCAGCCAGAACCTGATAATTTAGTATTTGGTAGTTTGGTAATTAATCCAGTCCGTCGAGATGTTCAGGTCAAAGGCGAATTAATACCCTTAACCACCTTAGAATTTGATCTCTTATATTGTTTAGCCAGTCAACCAGGTAAGGCTTGGAAGCGACAAGATTTAATTCAAGAAGTTTGGAACTATGAATATATCGGGGAGCTAAGAGTTGTTGATGTACACGTAGGGCAGATTCGCAAGAAAATTGAAATAGACCCAGAGAATACTTGGTCAATCAAAACTTTACGGGGTGTGGGATATAAGTTTGAACTGTGATAAATTCTGATACTTCAGTTGAATATCAGAGAATTTGGGTTATAGTGAAAGACTGTGACTTTATTTAAAGATTAATAAAAAACATGGCCAAAAAGAGCATGATTGAACGGGAAAAACGCCGTCAAGCCTTAGTTGATAAATATGCGACTAAAAGAGCAGAATTAAAAGAACAATTTGAAATGGCCACTAATCAGGCTGATAAAATGGCTATTCATCGCCAAATTCAGCAATTACCTCGTAATAGTTCTCGGACTCGTTTACGTAACCGTTGCTGGTTAACAGGTCGGCCTAGAGGCTATTACCGTGATTTTGGTCTATCTCGGAACGTGATTAGAGAAATGGCCCATGAAGGTTTATTACCTGGCGTAGTGAAATCTAGTTGGTAATTTATTTGATCAGATTCAAGGTAATAATTTTGATCTAGTTATATCAAATCAAATATGGCACATGAGGGGTAATTAGTGATTAATTGCCCCTTTGTTTTTGAATAATAATATTTTGATCTAGGGTAATATACCAATTCTCCTGATCCCCCAAACCGCCTCTTAATAAGGGGGCTTTAACTTTTCCCCTCTGCCACAACAGGATTCAATCCCCAAACTATCTAATAGTAAATCGCTCACTGCATTGGCGATCGCAAATTCCCCAAAAAAACTTTGAGAAAAGTCAAAAGCCTTCATTTCCGTCACAATCGCAATCACTAGGGAACCCACATCATTTTCCCCTTCCATGCGTTGGCGCATATAAATTTGTGTAGCTCTTTCGGCGATCGCCCGATTGACATCTTCTGGAAGGAATTGTTCATCTAACCACTGATGTAAAGCAGGTTTTAACCATTCCCTTTCTTGTTCGGGATTTTGGACGGGCGGCAGAGAAATAGATGATATTGGTTCAGCCATAGGTTATCTTAATATTGTTTTTTATATATTATTAACCATTTATTATTAATTTTCTATGGAATACGATATAGACACAATTATTGAGGGATATAGTGAAGGTTATTTCCTTATGGCCAATAATGGGGAAAATAGTTTAGCTTGGTATTCTAGTCGAGAACGGGCTTTAATGCCTATCGATGAGCGGTTTCATTATCCCCGTTCTTTACAACGGGTATTGAATCAAAAGCGGTTTAGTGTGGCAATTAATCAGGATTTTGCTGGGGTGGTGGCAGGCTGTGCGGATCGGCAAACTACTTGGATTTCTAAGGAATTAAAAAAAATTTATTTAGCTTTGTATGAAGCGGGTTGGGCTTATAGTTTTGAAACTTGGCAGGATGATCAATTAGCTGGCGGTATATTAGGTCTAGTGATCGGTGGGGCGTTTATTGGGGAGTCAATGTTTTATCATATTCCTGAAGGTTCTAAGGTGGCTTTGGTCAAGTTGGTAGAATTATTACGTTGGCAAGGTTTTCTTTTGTTTGATGCTCAAATGAATAATCCCCATTTGGAACGTTTTGGGGCTTATCCGATTAGCGATCGCCAATATCAACCGCTATTAAAACGGGCGATTGAGTGTAAATGTGATTTTCGTTTACCTGAAAATTTTAATTAGTTAGCGGGATTAATATTAATTCAGATCATGAAAATAATGTTTTTAAATGATGATTATTTTTTCGGGCGAACAGCCATTCGCCCCTACAATATTCACGGCAAATAAACCAAATTCACTATATTTAAAATAAGGCTTGTAAAGCCTCGCCTGGTTCTGGTTGTTTCATAAAAGATTCACCAATTAATACGGCTCCTGCTCCCGCATTTTTCAGTAAATTAATATCATCCTTAGTAAAAATACCCGATTCACTCACCATCAAAATATCCCTGGCTGCTAATTCAGCTTTTTTGGCAGAAATTAACTGAACAGTAGTTTGTAAATCTACAGAAAAATCTGTGAGATCCCGATTATTAATCCCAATCAAATTAATCTCTTCAATTGCTAAAACCCTTTCTAATTCTTCTAAACTATGAACTTCTACCAGGGCAGTCATATTTAAAGATTTGGCAATTTTGGCAAAATATTTCAAGTCTTGATCTGATAATACGGCGGCAATTAATAGAACGGCATCCGCTCCATGTTTGCGAGCATAATAAATTTGATAGGGATAAATCACAAAATCTTTACACAGCAAGGGAATATCAACGGCTTTCCTGACTTCCGCTAAATAATTAAAACTACCTTGGAAAAATTTTTCATCGGTTAATACTGACAAACAACTGGCTTGCCCGGCCTGATAGGAGCGGGCGATCGCCACCGGATCAAAGTCTGCCCGAATCACCCCTTTACTAGGGGAAGCCTTTTTAATTTCTGCAATCACCGCCGGTTGAGTTTTACCATTTTTCAAAGCCTGGAAAAAGTTATGGGGAGGCGGTAAAGTCGCAATTTGTTTTCTCAAGTCTAATAAAGATAGACGTTCTCGAATTTGAGCAACTTCTGTTTCTTTATGCCAAATAATTTCTTCTAATATATTTTGGGGTTGGGTATCAGGTATTTTCACCTCGTAACGTAAAGTCAGAACATCTACACTAGTAGTGGGAGGCCGACGACGAATTTGTAACATTTTTTGATTAATTTTTTTTGATTATTTTATGAACAGCAGTAATTTCCGTGAAATAGGATTTTTATACTATACCAAAGTTTTTTCACAAAAATACAGCGGTTTGCATCCCAGAATATTAGGGGCAATTCATGAATTGCCCCTACGGTGGGTTGATCAACAGATTTTTGTAAATTGTTAGACTAATAATATTGATCTGACAATTTACACCCGATCAAAAGGATTATCAGCATAGTGAACCAATTGAGCAATCCGTTCTCTTAAGGTTTCTAAACCTAAGCCTTGGGAAGCCGAAATAAATACTGCCATGGGATATTCTTCCTGGGCAAATTTTAATACTTCTCCCTCCACCTGATCGATTTTATTAAAAAGAATCAAAGTCGGACCGGGAGTAATCGGCAATTCACCTAAAATATTCATCACTGATCGTAGTTGACTTTGCCAAGCTGGGTGAGATAAATCTACTAAATGCACTAAGGCATCAGCGTCTGTCACTTCTTCTAAAGTAGCTCGAAATGCGTCAACTAGAGCAGGTGGTAATTGATGAATAAAACCGACCGTATCAGTCAGTACAATATTCTCAGGTTCTCCTGTAATTGCATGGGATATAACTAAACGGCGGGTTGTCGGGTCTAACGTCGCAAATAATTGATCAGCAGCGTAAACCGTCGCATTAGTTAAAGTATTTAATAGGGTTGATTTACCAGCATTCGTGTAACCAACTATTGCCACGGCAGGAACCTGTTGATGTTGCCGTTGTTGTCTTAAACGGGAGCGATGAGCTTGTAATTGATTAACTTCCTGTTGTAATTTGGTTAACCGCTGCTGAATAGTTCGCCGTTCAGTTTCTAATTTTGTTTCACCGGGGCCCCTCGTGCCAATACCACCGCCTAAGCGTGACATAGCTTGCCCTCGCCCAGTTAAACGGGGTAACATATATTCTAATTGAGCTAATTCTACTTGTAATTTACCGGCTTTTGATTGGGCCCGTTGAGCAAAAATATCTAAGATCACTTCCGTGCGATCAACTATTTTTAAGCCGATTTGCGTCTCTAAATTTCTCATCTGGGAAGGTGATAAACTCAGGTTAAATACTACTAAATTGGCTCCTATCGTTTGAGCAGCCAAAGCAATTTCCTGTACTTTTCCCTCTCCTACCACAGTTTGCGGATGGGGTTGCGATCGCTTCTGTTGCATTGTCTGTAATACTCGTCCGCCGGCGGTATCAACTAAGCGAGCTAATTCCGTTAAACTATCAGCAAATTCCTGATTAGTCATCCGGTCAGTTTTTAAACCGACTATTAATACCTGTTCTTGGTCACTATCAACTGTCAGGGCAGTAAATTCCCGTTGAAATTCTGCTTCTAAACCTTCGACTAATTCACTAAAATCTTGCTCGGTTAAATGCTCTAAATTAGTCGGTGGTGAAATACTCCAAATATCAGCAGGAGTCTCATCAGAGGAATTTTCCGGGGCGGGAATTAAATGAGCTAAATAGGTGGATTGAATATAACCTGTTACGCCACCACCTCTTTTTTGAAAACCCTCACCCGTTAATATTAAAGTAATTAAAGCATCTAACCTTTGAATCACCATAGCTGTTAAAGCGGATTGATTAGGCGGTTCTGCTTTTAAACTAGTACAAATACAGCGAATACCACTTAACCGGCCTGCTCCATAACGGGGTAATTCTAAAGGTGGTATTTGGGTTTGCCTCGGTGTTCCCACCCCTACCCGCATAATCTGTCCCCGCCGATTCACATAGACACAAATAGGCTGGCCAATTTCCGTACTAATAGCAGCGATTTTCTGAGCAAATTCACTAGTAGTGAGGCGATCGCCCGGTAAACGCTGATGATAAAGTTTTTCTAACTGTTTGAGTTGATTGGACTTAAGACCTTGTAGGTGTCCGTAAATAGTTTCGATAGGCTCACCTTCCTTTTTATAATAAGAATTTTTTAAATGATGATCAATGGGAAATTGTGTTTAGTATAACAAATTTCTAGGGTTTTGATTATAATTATTTGGTAAATAGTCGGGCGATCGCCCTGATCACAATAATTAATCACAATCATATTAAGGGCTGAAATCCAATAAATATCATGTTTAAATTGCAAAAATCATCTCATAAATATTTTCTATTAGGTTTATCAGCATTAACAGTAACTGGTTTATCGGGGTGTTATTGGTGGTCAGAACAGGTGACAGCCCAATTATTACCGGCTCCCCAAGTACAAACGACGGATGCTGTATTAAATGATCAAAAAATTACTAATTTTGTGAAATCTGGTTATGAATTTGCTATCAAGTTATATGGTCAGCCCCGTGTACCAGTTAATACTGTAAATTTACAATTATACACTTCTGCTATGACTTCCCTCAATGATGCTAGTCAGGGAATTTTTACGATTTATTTGGGGCGGCGACCGCATGAATATTCTTTTTATGGTCAATTAGCCCATGAAGTTGCTCATTTATTGAATGCTAAATTATTAGATTGTTATGCAGAAGGTTTGGGGTCCTTATTTGCCGAACGGATGTTATTAAAAAATGGTTTAGATTGGAGTGGTTGGGTCAACTATTATAAGCAGGGTGGGGACCCCATGTATGCGGCAACCTATTTTATGATGAAGGATGTATCGGAGGCAGCTGGGGCGGCGAATATGAAAAAGTTATTATCTTTTGCGGTGAAAAAACCGGGAGCAGATACTATGTATATTGATATTAATGGTTGGTTAAATTCTATGTCAGCGGATAGCAAGGAAGCCGTGAAGGAGGCAATTAATCAAAATTTCACCAAAGTGCAAGCGGGTTTAGCTCAACAACATCAAGGTTTATTGACTTGTGAACAACCGAAGAATTAAGTATGAGGAAACAATAATAAACAATGACTTTTTCAGATCAGATCAAGGCAAAATATTAATCACCGTTCCCTTTTGTAAATATTCATACAACTCATCCACATCATGATTTTTCAAAGCAATACACCCCCACGTCCAATCATTTTTTTCATCAATCAAATAATCTTGACCTGCCGGCACACCATGAATACCTATTTCCCCACCAATCCCATCATGCCAATTAATTTCGCCCGCTAATTTTGCCCGCCAATATTTCCGCCAAGAAACCCCCGTCGGATAATTAATCCAAATAAACTTTGACCATTCAGGATGGGGATATAAATCATGTACCTGAAATACCCCCTCCGGCGTTTTATAATCCCCTTGCTTTTGTTTATCACCTACCGGATTTTGCCCTAAAACAATCGGGTAAGATTTCACAGGTTTATTCTGATAATAGACAATTAATTGACGTTGAGATTTGAATACTTGAATTGCTATATCGGCTAAATTAGTCTGATCTCTGGGTAAAATTTCCCTTAATGATTTGTCGTAATTAAAATTTTGGGAAACAGATATTGGTGAATGCTTAATATTTTTATCAAGATTAATATGGCTATTACTATCTGACAGACAATTTTTCCCACAAATTACATCGGGTAACTGTTGCATGGGAAATAAGTATTCTAAACATACGAGTAAATAATAGAGGCTAATACCGGCGGTGATTAATAATAGGCAAGAAATCAGATAAGTATCAGTTTTATTAATTTTTTTAGGTAAAGGCATAGAATAATATTTTGAGTTAATGATCATAGAAAATTATCGCAATCCTCTTTCAATCGTAATTGTTAGTAATCACCCTATTCTTTTTGCCAAATTTTAATACTATTATCACTACTGCCACTCACTAAAAAATCTCCTTTTGGGGTAAATACCACAGAATTTACTAAATTACTATGACCACTTAAAGTAGCTAACTCTCGCCCTGTCTGGACATCCCACACCTTAATATTTTTGTCATCACTACCACTAGCAATCACATCTCCTTGCGGATGGAAAGCCACCGAACGAATATAATCAGTATGACCGACCATCGTTGTTAGAATATTGCCAGTTTCCACATCCCAAATTTTGACATTTTTATCCCAACCCCCACTGGCTAATACTTTGCCATCCGGGCTAAAAGCTAAAGCTGTAATAAAATTCACCGCTAAATACCAAACACCCAAAGTTCTAATTTCCCGTACCCCTTTCACCCGATTCAGTTGCCAAAGTTTAATCATATTATCCTCACCACCACTCGCTAAGGTTTCCCCGTCAATATTAATAGCGAGCGATCGCACGGGTTTATCATGCCCTTCCAAGGTGTGAATTACTTTGCCATAATTGAGAGGATCTACCCGATTACCTAACCACCAAATTTTCATCAGTTTATCCCGACTACCACTCACCAATAAATTACCAAAGGGACTAAAGGCAATCGAGGTAATCGCTTCAGCGTGTCCGAAATATTCGCCTGCGGATAAATCACCTAAAGTTTTTAATAATTTGCCCGATTTTGCATCCCACAGTTTAATAGTTTTATCCTTACTACCACTAGCTAACATATTACCGTCAGGGCTAAAGGCAACGCAGGTTACTTCCGCCCCATGCCCCCGCAAAGTCAGGTATTCTACGCCGGCATCAATTAACCATAATTTCACCGTAAAATCTTCACTACCACTAGCAATTAATTTACCATTAGGACTGGCTGCCACACCCGTCACCCAAGCATGATGACCGTTTAAGGTCTTGACACATTGCCATTTTTCTAAAGGCTCTAATATTTGGGGAGCAGTATTTTGAATAGTAAGTTCTGGCATGATCGGTATAGGTGAAGCTATCGGTGTTGCCAGACTGATCAGATTAATATTTTCTTCCTCCATCGGTATAGGTTGAATCGGTGAAATAGCGGGAATCGCACGATAACGGGATAAATCCACCGTTGATAAAGGCGATAATTCTCTTAAATCTTGGATAACTTCATGAGCTGATTGATACCGCCGATTAATCGCATTTTCTACTAATTTATCTAATATTCTACCGAGTTCTAAACTAACTGTATTATCCTGTAAATAACGTCGCCAAATCCAAGTATTTTCCCCTACGTCAAATAATTCAAAGGGTGAAATTTTCGTTAATAAGTGTAAACAAGTCACCCCTAACCCATACAAATCACTAGAAAAAGTTGCCTTGCCCCTCGTCTGTTCCGGCGCAATATATTCTGGAGTACCAATACTTGTACCTGTTTTCATCAAAGCTGTATGGGAAGCGTATTTCGCCGCCCCAAAATCTACTAATACTAATTCATTTTCCGTTGAGCTTAACGGTTTTCTAATAATATTTTCCGGTTTAATATCCCGATGAATCACATTATGCCCGTGAATAAATTGCAACACCGGCAATAAACTTTTTAATAATTCTCTAATTTGTTTTTCTGTAAAGATCCCTTCCTGACTTAAGGCTTGAGCTAAATTCTGCCCTTCTATGTATTCTAAAACTAAATATTGCTGACCTTCCTGGGTGAAATGGGCTAATAGTTCCGGAATTTGGGGATTTTTTCCTAACTGATCTAAACGGATCGCTTCCTGATCAAATAACGTTGCCGCCTTATTGACATTGCTAGTGCCTTGAGCCATGGGAAAAAATTGCTTAATCACACAATAGGGCTTAGACGGTTTATCCTCATCCACCGCTAAAAAAGTTTTGCCAAAGCCACCCTGTCCAATCGGTTTTATGGCCCGGTATCTTTCTCTTAATAGTAATTTTGTCCCGCAATTTTGACAATAACGGCACGAATTAGGATTTTCCGGTAATTGACAATCAGGATTGAGGCAATAACTCATTTATCAGCACTTAATATAGCCACTGGCATTATCGCATTATATTTTATTGGTATTTATTTTATTAGTATTTGATTGATTAGTATTGGCAGGAACATCTCAGAGAAAATCTTGCTAAATATGCAAAATATTGGCAAGTATTAGCAAGCATAGCTCTGAATAATTTGTGTTAAGGTTGAAAACAGTCAAACCAATTATCGTCAAGTTATCAACTTTTTTTTATGATCCCAACCGTTATTGAACAATCTGGACGTGGTGAAAGAGCCTTTGATATTTATTCCCGCTTATTGAGAGAACGGATTATTTATTTAGGGGAAGCAATTGATGCTGATTACGCTAACCTGATTGTTGCTCAATTATTATTCTTAGAATCAGAAGATCCAGAAAAAGATATTTATATCTATATTAATTCTCCCGGTGGTTCCGTTTATTCTGGCTTAGGTATTTTTGACACGATTAATCATGTGCGTCCCGATGTTTGCACCATTTGTATGGGGCTGGCTGCTAGTATGGGGGCCTTCTTATTAAGTGCTGGGACGAAGGGAAAAAGAATGAGTTTGCCCAATTCCCGCATTATGATTCACCAGCCCCTGGGTGGTGCGCAAGGTCAAGCCACTGATATTGAGATTCAGGCAAAGGAAATTTTATATTTGAAAAAATATTTGAATGATCGTTTAGCAGATCATACGGGTCAACCAATTGAACGGATCCAAGAAGATACAGAACGTGACTTTTTTATGTCGGCAGAAGAAGCCACAGAATACGGCCTGATTGATAAGATAATTAGTCGGATACCAAAAGGCTAGATTGATTGACAATATTAATATTTAGAATATTTGACTTTTCCCATCGATACCAGGGGTAATTTATGGATTACCCCTATTTTGTTGGTGATTGCTATTTTTTCAGCACTGTTTCAAGAACAGATTATTAATCCTAATCATTTATATAAGAAATCCTAAATTAAATTTTCTTGAGAAAATTCTTGTAGTCATAACGACTATGATATAGTTGTCTTAAGAAATAGTAAAATTAACTGAATCAAGCAAAAATAAGTACAAGGAGTAACAATGTCTCAGCATGAATGTCTGCGCGTCGGCCAAATAGCCCCTGATTTTGAGGCCACTGCCGTTATTGACCAAGAATTCAAAACCATCAAATTGTCCCAATACCGGGGTAAATATGTAGTGTTGTTCTTCTATCCTTTAGACTTCACCTTCGTTTGCCCTACCGAAATCACCGCTTTTAGCGATCGCCAAAAAGACTTTGCAGCGATCAACACAGAAATCTTAGGCGTATCAGTAGATAGCGTATTCTCCCACTTAGCTTGGGTACAAACCGACCGGAAATCTGGTGGTTTAGGAGATTTAGCTTATCCTTTAGTCTCTGATATTAAAAAAGAAATCAGCACCGCTTATAACGTGCTTGATCCAGAAGCTGGTATTGCTCTGCGTGGTCTATTCATCATTGACAAAGAAGGTGTTATTCAACACGCTACTATCAATAACTTAGCCTTCGGTCGTAACGTTGACGAAACTCTGCGGATTCTGCAAGCTATTCAATACGTGCAAACTCACCCTGATGAAGTTTGTCCTGCTGGTTGGAAACCAGGTGACAAAACAATGAATCCTGATCCTGTGAAATCTAAAGACTTCTTTGCTGCTGTTAACTAATAGTTATTAAGCAAATTTGTGAGATTCTAAATAAAAGCCCGATTTCTCAGTGAGATCGGGCTTTTATCTGGTTTTATATAGCAGTCGCCAAGGTGGTTAGGACGCTTGTTCTAGTACATACTCCATCGCATCCCGAAGGCAATTAAACTGACTTATTTGTTTGCGAATCCTACTTTTTATCCATGACCAGCAGTTTTCAATCTTGTTTAGGTCCGGCGAATAAGATGGTAAATATTTTAGCTCACAACCTGCTCCTTCTATTAATTCCC
>Ga0209262_10000559_pt1 | contig 16473 bp, 17 predicted proteins | sample Lowcelwee11metaG_FD_187171 | JGI IMG/M metagenome (GOLD analysis project Ga0209262, IMG submission 187171) | Freshwater pond sediment microbial communities from the University of Edinburgh, under environmental carbon perturbations - Low... | ecosystem: Environmental > Aquatic > Freshwater >...
TTGGACAGACCGAAGAAGGCGGTGATGGCGGCGATGTCCCAGGCGTCTTCGTCACTGAAACCGTGGGCATGCAGGGCAGCGAAATCGGCGTCGTCGATCTCATGCGAGGCCAGGCAGACCTTCATCGCGAAATCGAGCATGGCGCGCTGGCGCGGGCTGATGTCGGCCTTGCGGTGGTTCACCGCCACCTGGTCGGCCACCAGGGGTTTCTTCTCGTAGATGCGCAGGATCGCGCCGTGCGCCACCACGCAATATAGGCATTGGTTGGCCGCGCTGGTGGTGGTGACGATCATTTCCCGATCGCCCTTTGTCAGACCGCTCGCGCGTCCAGCGGTTTCGGGTGTCATCAGCGCATCGTGGTAAGCGAAGAAGGCGCGCCACTCGGCGGGGCGGCGCGCCAGCGCCAGGAACACGTTGGGCACGAAGCCGGCTTTTTCTTGCACCTCCAGGATCTTGGTCTTGAGGTCCTCAGGCAGGGTGTTGAGGTCGGGCAGGGGGTAGCGGGCATCGCTCATGGACTTGTCTCCGGTCAGGTTCTTGCTTGCTCTGAAAGTTTATCCTTGGAGCAACCGTTGAACAGACACATGGAGCACAGCATGCAGGACGAGCAGTACGACAAAGGCTTGGCAACCCGCCGCGAGGTCATGGGCGATCCGTTCGTGGACCGGGCCCTGGCCAGTGCCACGCCCTTCACCCAGCCCATCCAGGACCATATCTCGCGCGCCGCCTGGGGCGATGTCTGGCAACGCGACGGGCTGGACCGCAAGACGCGCAGCCTGGTCACTGTGGCCATGCTCACCGCGCTGGGCAAGCAGCACGAACTCAAGGGCCACGTGCGCGGCGCGCTGAACAATGGTGCCACCGTGCAGGAAATCCAGGAGGTGCTGCTGCACGCAGCCATCTATTGCGGCATCCCTGCTTCAGTGGAAGCGTTCCGCACCGCGGCCGAGGTGGTGGAACCGCCCAAGGCCTGAAGTGCTGCCCCGAACACACCCATTTTTTTCTTCAGGAGTTGAACCCATGACTTTCCCACGCCGTTCCTTCATCGCCCGAGCCAGCCGACTTGTGCTGGCCTTGTCTGCCGTGGCCGGTTTCGGCTTGGCGCAGGCGCAGCCCACGACCCGTATCCTGGTGGGCTTCCCCGCCGGCGGTGGCACCGATGCCGTCGCGCGCATCCTGGCCGAGCGCCTGCAGGGCGAGCTGGGTGGCAGCGTGGTGGTGGAGAACAAGGCCGGTGCCGGTGGCCAGCTGGCGGCGCAGGCGCTCAAGGCCGCGACGGCCGATGGCCACACCCTGTTCCTGAGCCACGACCACAGCGTGTCCATCCTGCCGCTGACCATGAAAAACCCGGGTTTCGACCCCGCGAAGGACTTCGTGCCGGTGGCCGGGTTTGCCACTTTCGTGAACGCGGTGGCGCTGTCGGGTGGCACGCCCGCGCGCGACTTCAAGGCCTGGGTTGATGGTGTGAAAGCCGGTGGCGGCAAGGCGACCATGGGCATCCCGGCGCCGGCATCCACGCCGCAGTTCGCGGTGCAGGTGATCGGCAAACAATTTGGTCTGGACCTGGTGGCCGCCCCCTACCGTGGCAGCGCACCCATGATGGCCGACATGCTGGGCAACATCATCCCGGCCGGTGTGGGTTCGGTACCCGATTTCATCGAGAACCACAAAGGCGGCAAGCTGCGCGTGGCGGCTGTGATGGGCACGCAACGCCAGGCCGCGCTGCCCGACGTGCCAACCTTCACCGAACTCGGCATCAAGGGGTTTGAGGAAGTGCCTTACTACGGCATCTTCGCGCCGGCGGGTACGCCCAAGGCTGCGCTGGACAAGCTCGGGGCTGCCCTGCAGAAAGTGATCGTCATGCCCGATGTGAAGGACAAGCTGACCGCCATGGGTCTGACCGTGGGTTTCATGAGCGGTGCCGAACTGGGCAAGCGCGAAGTGGCTTACCGCGAGGTCTGGGCAAAGATCATCAAGGACTCGGGCTACCAACCCCAATGACCCGGTGCGGGGTTCAGCTCCCCGCGATCAGCCGATGGACAAGATCAGGCGTGCTGTGCGCCTGGTACTTGCGCATCAACCGGGCTCGGTAGATCTCCACCGTGCGGTGGCTGATGCCCAGCAACTTGCCGATTTCTTTGCTGGTCAGGCCGTCCATCAGGAAAGCGGCCACCTCGCGTTCGCGTCCGGTCAGCTCGGCTTTGACCGCTCGGCGCGAGCTCAGGTCTTCAAAGCTCCAGATGCCTGCCTCGTGCGGCGCCTCGCGGCGTAGCGCACGCCCGGTCACGTGGCACCAGAAGGTTTCGCCCTTGAAGCGGCCGTCCACGCGTTTCATGATGCGGTCGTCGGCGTAGGTGCCGCTGCGCCCGAGGATGGGGGCGATGCGCGCGCCGGTGCGTTCGTACTCGTCGGCGCTGGGGTAAAGCACCTGGAAACTCTGGCCCACCAGCTGCTCGCGCGCGGCGCCAAACATCTCGCACAAGGCCTGGTTGCAGTCCACAATCGTGCGTTGGCGCGAGAGCGCCAGCCCGAGTGGCGCGAGGTCGAACGCGAGCCGGTAGTCGATGCCGCTGGCGGTGTCCATGGGGTCGGTGTTCGGGTTAGCCATTAGGTCAAACTACGTATGCTGTTACGTAGTATCGTAGCGCCCATCCCTGTTCAACCACTGGAGCAACCGACGTGAACAAGATTTACCCGAGCGCAGCCGAAGCCCTCAAGGGCGTGGTCGCTGACGGCCAGCTCATCGCCGTGGGCGGTTTTGGCCTCTGCGGCATCCCCGAAGCGCTGATCGACGCGCTGCGCGATTCCGGCGTCAAGAACCTGACTGCCATTTCCAACAACGCCGGCGTGGACGACTTCGGTCTGGGCAAGCTGCTGCAGACGCGCCAGATCAAGAAAATGATCTCGTCCTACGTGGGCGAAAACAAGGAGTTCGAACGCCAGTACCTGGCTGGCGAACTCGAACTCGAATTCACGCCGCAAGGCACGCTGGCCGAGAAGCTGCGCGCCGGTGGCGCCGGCATCCCGGCCTTCTTCACCAAGACCGGCGTCGGCACCCTGGTGGCCGAAGGCAAGGAACTGCGCGAATTCGACGGCGAGACCTATGTGATGGAACGCTCGTTGTTGCCCGAGGTGTCGCTGGTGAAGGCCGATGTGGCCGACATGTCGGGCAACCTGCGCTTCAACATGACGGCGCGCAACTTCAACCCAGCGGCCGCCACCGCCGGCAAGATCTGCATCGTGGAGGTGGAGCGCATCGTGGCCACCGGCGAGATCGCCCCGGACGACGTGCACCTGCCCGGCATCTACGTGCACCGCATCGTGCTCAACGCCAGCCCGGAAAAGCGCATCGAGAAGCGCACCACCCGCGACCGCAAATAAGGAGAACACCATGCCTTGGACCCAAGACCAGATGGCCGCGCGCGCGGCGCAGGAACTGCAGGACGGTTTCTATGTGAACCTCGGTATCGGCATCCCGACGCTGGTGGCCAACCACGTGCCCGACCACGTGGAGGTGTGGCTGCAGAGCGAGAACGGCATGCTGGGCATTGGCCCGTTTCCCTACGAAGACGAGGTGGACCCGGACCTGATCAACGCCGGCAAGCAGACCGTGACCACCATGAAGGGCTCGGCCATTTTCGGCAGCGACCAGTCCTTCGCCATGATCCGCGGCGGCAAGATCAACCTGTCCATCCTCGGCGCCATGCAGGTGACGGCCGAGGGTGACCTCGCCAACTGGATGATTCCCGGCAAGATGGTCAAGGGCATGGGCGGTGCCATGGACCTGGTGGCCGGCGTGAAGCGCGTGATCATCCTGATGGAACACGTGGCCAAGAAGAAGGACGGCAGCGAAGACCTGAAGATCCTGCCCCAGTGCACCTTGCCGCTGACCGGCAAGGGCGTGGTCGACCGCATCATCACGGACCTGGGCGTGATGGACGTGACGCCCGAGGGTCTGAAGCTGGTGGAACTGGCCGATGGCGTGACACGCGAATTCATTCAGAGCAAGACGGGCGTGCCGTTGGTCTGACAGGCCTTGTTGATCCCGGTGTGCAGCAGGCCCCGCCTTGGCGGGGTCTTTTTTTGTCCGACAGGCGGTGCGCTTAGCGATGCGAAAGGCATTCATCCGACAAGCGGTATCAAAAATGGTTGTAAGCGGTTGTTTCTGAATTAAACTAAAGTGTCCATTTAACCCGGTGCCTGTCAGAAAAGGTGCCTTACTTAGCACAGGAGCTTTGAAAATGCGCGCACTGACCAATGAAGAAATGGGCCAAGTGGCTGGCGGTTGTTACAGCCGGACCAGAAGCTACAGCTGCTACAGCTGGTACAAGACTTCCTGCTACACCTACACCAAGCCGGTGTGTGAGCCCAAGCCCACATGTGAGCCGAAGCCAGAGTGCACTCCGGTAGAGGAAGACTTTCCGGATTGATTGCGAGCGTTGAAGCTCAAATCATGTGAAGCACCTGAGCGAAAGCCAGGTGCTTTTTTCTTGCGCGAATCTCTTTGCCGTTCAGGGCCCGAAGCGGCCACTCGCCAGGCCCAGCTGGGTTTGCGCTGTCAGCCGTTCCACCTGGGCGGTCACGCGCTGGCGGTGCGCATCCGCCAATGAAGCTTGCGCCGTGAGCAGCTCCAGCATGGAGCCCACACCGGCCCGGTAGCGTCCTTCGGACACGCGGTAGGTGCTGTCGGCCGACAGCAACAGTTGTTCGCTGGCTTGCAGGCTTTGTCCGCTGGTGAGCAGCGCCTGGTGGGCCTGCCAGATTTCGCTGTCGGTTTGGCGCCGCAACGCTTCGAGTTCGGCTCCCCTGGCGTTCATCTGGGCCAACACCTGGGCTTGCTGCAGGCGCGATTCGCGTCCGTTGAAGATGGGCACGCTGGCTTGCAGCGTTGCGTTCGCCGTCGGGATGTTGCCGCTGCCTGCTGCGCCCCAGTTCCGCGAGCTACCGCCACTGGCACTGACGCTCACGCTGCCACTGTTCTCTGCCTTGACAGCCTCCAGCCGCGCCTTCAGGCTGTCGATCTGGGCGGTCACGGCGCGCAGCCGGGGATGCTGCGCACGGGCCTCGCGACGCAGGGACTCCAGGTTCGGCAGGTCCGCGACGGGACGTGTCCACGGCTCCCAGTCAGCGAGCTGGAGCGGCTGTCCGATGTCGCCACCCAGCGCCAGCGCCAGATGGCCACGCGCGTTTTCCCAGGTGCTGTGGGCGCGCACGCGCTCCAGCGTGGCCTGGGCGAGTGCGGTCTGTGCCTGAAGCCGGTCGATCTGGCTACCCACCTGGGCTTGGTGGCGGGCCTGCGCGGCGGCGGCCGTCCGCGAGGCGGCGGACTCGGCTTCGCGGGTGGCCTCCAGCCCGGCTTGTGCAACCACCGCTTCACCGTACAGGCGGAGCAGTTCCTTGACCGATTCGAGCACGCTGTTGCCCTGACTGGCCAAGGCCGCGGCCAGCGTCTGGCGGGCCGCCTGCAGGTTGGCGCTGCGTTGCCCGAAATCGAACAACACCCAGGTCAGGCCCAGGGCGCCACCCAGGGTGCGTCCGGAACTGCCGCTGGAATTGAAGTTGCGCGAGGCCTCGTAGGCCAGGCTGGCGTTCCAGCGGGGCGCATCAGCCAGATCCGCCAGTTGCACACCCGCGGTCTGTTCGGCCACATCGGCCAGCGCCTGACGCAGCGTCGGGCTCTTGCACAGGTGGTGAGCCAGGGCATCGCCGAGGCTGAGGCGATCCCAGGCGGGCGCTGCATGTGGGGAACAGGCGCTGCCGCCGGGCTGCCATTGCCCGGCCTGGCTGGCCCAGTGGCCAGTGGGAGCCGGAGGGGTGGAATCGGTCGAAGCGGGCGCATGTGCCAGCGCGTGGCTCAGCTGCAATTGCGGCCACACCTCCTGCGCCTGGGCCAGCCCGCTCATCGCCAGGGCGAGCGGGAGCAGTGCGAAGCGTGGCCACACGCTGTGGCGTGGCAGCGGCTTCATTCGTGCACCAGAGCCGGCAGCGCCAGGCTCTCGAAATAGGCGGCTGGCCGCCCGTCGAAATGCACACGACCGGCGCGCATCTCGACCACACGCTGGCAGGAACGGATGGTCTCCGGGCGGTGAGCCACCACGATGCGTGTGATGTTGAGCGAGGCGATGGCGGCGTTCACCTGGGCCTCGGATTCGATGTCGAGGTGGCTGGTTGCCTCGTCCAGGATCAGCACGCGGGGGCGTTTGTACAGCGCCCGCGCCAGCAGCAGGCGCTGCTTCTGTCCGCCCGAGAGCACGGTGCCCATGTCGCCGACCAGCGTCTGGTAGCCCATGGGCATTTGCTCGATGTCGTCGTGCAACGCTGCCATGGCGGCGCATTCGACCATCCACTCGAAGTCGGGCTGGGCGTCGAAGAAACCGATGTTGTCGCTGATGGAGCCGGCGAACAGGGTGTCGTCCTGCATCACGGTGGCCACGCCCTGGCGCCAGCGGTCGATGCCGATCTGCGCCAGTGGCACGCCGTCGGCGCGGATGTGGCCTTCGATGGGTGCGTAGGTGCCCAGCAACAGGTTGATGAGCGTGGTCTTGCCGCAGCCGGAGCGCCCGGTCACCGCAACCACCTCGCCAGGCTGGATGCGCAGGGACATCCCATCCAGCACCCAGGGGGACTGATCGGCGTAGCGGTAGCGCAGGCCTTCCAGCGTCAGCGCCGGGCTGTCGGCATCGGCGGTGTGTGAACCCGTCTGGACGAGATCGCGCGCACCGAGACGCTGCGCCTGGGGTGTGGCCGGTGTCAGCACCAGGTCGGCCAGGCGCTCGGCGTGCAGGCGCAGCATTCTGAGGTCGATCGCCTTGTCGATCAGGGCCACGACCCGGTTGTCGAACTGACCGCGGTAGGCCAGGAAGGCCATCAGCATGCCGACGCTGAGCTCGGTGGCGATGATCTGGCGCGCACCGAGCCAGACGATGAGCACCATGAAGCCGCCGCTGAGCAGGCCGCGCACCAGGGTGTAGAGGATCTGCAGTTTCTGCACTTTCAGCTGGGCGTTGGTGGCACTGACCTGCAAGGTCTGCCAGGCGCTCTGACGCTGGTTCTGGCGGCCGAACAGCTGGATCGCGCGCATGCCGCGGATGGTTTCCAGAAAATGGCTGGACTCGTTGGCGTCGCGCACCAGCGTTTCTTCAAACGCGGCGTAGAGCGGCCGGTACCAGACCAGGCGCATGACCAGGTACAGCAGCACGGCCACCAGCGCCACCCAGGCCAGCAAGGGGCTGTAGACGAACATCAGCACCAGCGTGAGCACCACCAGCAGGCCGTCGAAAAGGGCTTCGACAAAGGCGGATGTGAGCGTGTTCTGGATCTGTTCGACCGAGTTGGCACGCGAGACGATGTCGCCCAGGTTCCGGCTCTGGAAGTACGACAGGGGCAGGCGCGTCATGTGGGCGAACACATTGGCTTTCCACTGCAGGCCGACCGAGGTGTTGATCACCATCAGCAGCCAAGAGCGCAGCAGCGTCGTGGCTTGCTGCACCAGCATCAGCAGGCCGAAGCCCAGTGCCAGGGTTGTGAGCAGTTGCGTGTCGCGGGCCACGACCACGTGGTCGAGCACCCATTGCATGAACAGCGGCGAGACCAGTCCAAATATCTCCAGCGCCAGCGACAGCAGCAGCACCTGCGTCAGCGACGGCCAGAAACCTGAGACCTGCCCGATGAGCTGTGAAAGCCGGACGCGGGTCTTTTCTTCGCGTGGCGAAAAACCCGGGTTGGGCCACAGCTCCAGCGCCACGCCGGTGAAATGGCGCGAGGTCTCTTCAAGGCTCAGCCGGCGTTCGCCGAACGCGGGATCGTGCACCACAATGTGGCCTGCGCCCACCGACTTGAGCACCACGAAGTGGTTCAGATCCCAGTGCAGGATGGCCGGCAGACGCAGTTGCGCCAGCTCGTTCAGCTCCAGGCGCAGACCACGTGTGCCGAGCTGTTCGCTTTGCGCAATGTCGGTCAATGTGGCCAGTGTCACACCGGTGAGCGAGATCGCATGGCGCGTGCGCAACGCGGCCAGATCGGTTGCCACGCCGTGGTGGTGCAGCACCATGGCCAGGCAGGCCAGGCCGCATTCGGCGGCTTCGGTCTGCAGGATCACGGGCAGCGCGCGGCCCAGCCCAAAAGACAGTCGGTCGGTCCAGGTCACAGGCTTCTCCGGAGGCAGGTTCTCATCACTCAAGCCGCCGGGTCACGCTGTAGACCGGCTCCAGGATCCATTCGTAGAGCTTGCGGCGCTCCTGCAGGATGTCGGCTTCGAGTTGCATGCCCGCCTGCAGAGGGCGCTCCTGGCCGTTGGCGAACAGGCTGCCCGCTTTCAGGCGCACCTGGATGGCGAACACCGGTTCACCCGGTTGCAGCCCGGTGGCGGGAAGTCCGGCGAGCTCGGTGGGGTTGACGGCCGAGGTGGACACGGTCTGCACCACGCCCTCGTGCTGACCGAACTTCTGGTACGGGAAGGCCTGGTAGCGCAGCAACACCGGGTCACCGGTCTGCACGAAGCCGATGCTGCTGCTGGGCGCGTACAGGCGGGCCTGCAGTTCGCCCGACGCCGGCACCAGCGTCACCAGCGCCTGGTTGCCATCGATGGTTTGGCCGACCTCGGCGCTGACCAGGGTGGCACGGCCGGACTCGGGTGCACTGACCAGCACCCGCCGGCGCGACTCGACCTCGGTCAGCTGCTGGTCGGTGCTGGAGACTTCGCGTTCCAGCAGCGCCACCTGGTTGGCGTGGCGCAGGCGCGCGCTGTCGAGATCCTGCTGCACCAACCCCAGTTCGCGCTGCACGCCCAGTGCCTCGCGGTCCAGGCCACGCAGGCGTGAGCGTTGTTCGGTGAGGTCGATTTCTTTTGCCAGCAGCTCCTCGCGAGCGATGAAATCCTGGTCGGCCAGGCTTTGGTAGCGCTGGCGCGCATCCTGTGCCATCTGCACCCGGGTTTTCTGTTGTTCGATCTGGCCGGCAATGGCCTGTGATTCGGCGCGCAAGGTGTCGGCACGGCGTTGCAGGCTGGTCAGCTCCTGGGCCTGCACACGCTGGGAGCGCTCGATTTCCAGCTCCAGCGAGCTCTTGCGTTCGCCCACCTGGCGCGCGATGTCGGCCTGCAGTTCCCGCGCGCCGTCGCCTTGCCGGTCGCTGCTCAACACGTAGAGCAGTTCCCCCTTTTTCACCAGCTGGCCGTCGGCCACGCGCTTCTCCAGGACGATGCCGGCCTGCGGTGTGTGCACGCGGATCAGGCCACCCGCGGGCATGAGCTGGCCACTCACCGTCACCCGCCGCGTGTGACTGCCCACCACCAGGAACACCACCACCGCCAGCGCCAGCAGCGCCGCAACCAGACTGAGCCACAGCACCGGGATCTTCGGCGTCAGGACGATCTGGCCGAGCAGCTGGGTGCGCTGGCTGGCGAGGGCCTCGTCCCGGAACAGACGCCCGGCCGAGGGGGAGTTTTGTGACATGGACAGAGGGTGCCGAGCGGGCGGTTTGTAACCTGTTGATACATTTTCGGTGAGTCGAAAGTGTACGGTTTTTCAAAACGCCCCTGTACCGTGAGAGGCGTCTTCCTAGGTGCCCGGACCGGACTTTTTGCGCGCTTCAGCGGTCTGTCTGCCGTTCACCCGGCGGCCCCAGGTCATTCGGGCGAATGGGTCGGGTCCGCGATCAGCGCAGCCGCCGCTTCGTTCAGCGCGGCCTGCGAGCGGTCGCGCAACACGCAATGCAGTGCCTGGCCGTATTGTTTGAAGTTGCGTGAGATGGACTGCGCGTAGGTCGGGTCGTAGTGCAGTTTCAGCAACTCCAGCACCACCGCCGGTGTCTGCCCCGCCTGCACCTGCGCGATCCAGCCGTCCACCACGGCCTTGCCGCGCAACTCGGTCAACGCCAGCAAGCGTTGGCAGAAATGTGCGCTGTCCTGCACAAAGAAATCGTAGTCTTCCAGCAGCAGCGCCACACGCTCTTCGTCCGAGAGCTGCAGGTCGATGCACGGGCTCTCGCGCATGGCGTCGATCAGCGCGTCGGGCACGCGCACATTGCCCACCTTCTTGCTTTCGCTCTCGACATACACCGGCTGCGCCGGGTCGAAGCGGCGCAGGGCGTCCCAGATCAGGCTGTCAAAACGTTTCTGGCTGGGCTGCGGCACGCCCGGAATGTGGCCCAGCACCGAACTGCGGTGGTTGGCCAGCGCCTCCAGGTCCAGCACCTGAGCGCCCTGGGCGGCGAGTGCCTGCAGCAGCCGTGTCTTGCCACTGCCGGTGGGGCCGCAGACCACTCGGTAGTGCAGGCGGGTGGCCAGCGTGGGCAGGGACTCGACCAGCGCCGCTCGCCAGGCCTTGTAGCCGCCTTCAATCAGCGTGACCTGAAAACCGATCGCGCCCAGGATGGTGGCCAGCGCACCGCTGCGGTTGCCGCCGCGCCAGCAATACACCATAGGCTTCCAGTCCCGGGGTTTGTCGAGCACGTCGCGTTCGATGTGGGCCGCGATGTTGCGCGCGGAAAGCGCCGCACCGCGCTTCTTGGCCTCGAACGCGTTGACCTGCTTGTACATCGTGCCGATGGTGATGCGCTCGGCGTTGTTGAGTGTGGGCCAGTTGAGGGCGCCGGGCACGTGGTCGAGCGCGTGTTCGTCCTCGGTGCGGGCGTCGATGATGGCGTCAAAACGGTCGAGTTGGCTCAGCGCTTCGCTGGCGGGCAGGGTATGAACGGGCATGCGGAATTATCGTTTCACGAGCAGTTCGCGCAGTGCGGGCCAGACGTTGGCGGCCAGCGTGGGTTGTGCCGTTTCGTTCGGGTGGATGCGGTCGCTCTGGAACAGCGTGGCGATCGCATCCGGCACATCGGCCACGCCCGCCAGCAGGAAGGGCACCAGGCCGGTCTTTTCGCTCTGCGCCACGCGCTTGAACAGTTCGCGGAATTCCTGTGTGTACTTCGCGCCGTAGTTGGGCGGCACCTCCATGCCCACCAGCAGCACGCGGGCACCGGCTTCGCGCGAGAGCCGGGCCATGGCGGCCAGGTTGTCGCGCGTCATGCTGAGCGGCATGCCGCGCAAGGCATCGTTCGCGCCAAGCTCGATGATCACCACGGCGGGTTTGTGCTGACGCAGCAGGGCCGGCAGGCGCGAGCGGCCACCCGATGTGGTGTCGGCGCTGATGCCGGCGTTCACCATGCGGCCCGGAACTTTTTCGTTGTTCAGGCGTTGCTGCAGCAGCGCCACCCAGCCGCTGCCGCGCCGGATGCCGTATTCGGCGGTCAGCGAGTCACCCACCACCAGAACCGCTGGGACGCCGGGCGGCGCGGCGGTCTGGGCGGTGGTCGTGCCGATAGACCCCAGACAGGCTGCCCCAGCGAGCAGGACGTTAAAGTGGCGTCGTTTCAACCGGAAGGCCCTTCCATGACGGATGTGATGATTGCTGTGCAACATGTGTTCAAGTCGGTGACCGACTCCACGGGCACCCTGACCATTTTGCGCGATATCGATTTCTCCCTGAACAAAGGGGAAACCGCCGCCATCGTGGGCGCCTCGGGTTCGGGCAAGAGCACACTGCTGTCCATCGTGGCCGGGCTGGACACGCCCAGCAGCGGCACCGTGTTCGTCGATGGTGTGGACCTGTTTGCGATCAACGAAGACCAGCGCGCCGCCCTGCGCGCACAGAAAGTCGGGTTCGTGTTCCAGAGCTTTCAGTTGCTGGGCAACCTGAACGCGCTGGAGAACGTGATGCTGCCGCTGGAGCTGGCGGGCCGGCGCGATGCGCGGGCCACCGCCACGCGCATGCTGCAGCGGGTGGGCCTGGGCGAACGGCTGGGCCACTACCCCAAGGTGCTCTCCGGTGGCGAGCAGCAGCGCGTGGCGCTGGCGCGGGCGTTCGTGGTGCAGCCCGCCGTGTTGCTGGCCGACGAGCCCACAGGCAGCCTGGATTTCGCCACCGGAGCCACCATCATGGAACTGATGTTCGAGCTCAACCGGGAGCAGGGCACGACGCTGGTGCTGGTGACGCACGATCGCGCCATCGCTGCGCGCTGCGAGCGGCGCATCACCATCGAGGCGGGCCAGGCGTCCGAGCTGGCCGAGGCGGTGGCCTGAGAGGCTGACAGATCGCGGGGCTTCGGCGGGCTCAGCCCGAACGGTCGGAGTGGTTGAGCAAGGGATAATCGCTCCATGTCTTCCCCCAAAGTGCTTTTCGGCTTTCACGCCGTCGGCGTGCGCCTGAAAACCGCACCGCAATCCATCGTCGAAATCTATTTCGAGCCCACGCGCCGCGATGCGCGCATGCGGCAGTTCATTGACCGCGTCAAAGAGGCCGGCGTGCGCCTGATCGAGGCCGACGGCCTGCGTCTGGCCAAGCTCGCGGGCAGCCATGGCCACCAGGGTGTGGCGGCGCGCGTGCAGGAGCTGCCCCAGGCGCATTCGCTCGACGAGTTGCTGGAAGGCCTGGAAGCCGCCGGTACCGTGCCGCTGCTGCTGGTGCTCGACGGCATCACCGATCCGCACAACCTAGGCGCCTGCCTGCGCGTGGCCGATGGCGCGGGTGCCCACGCCGTGATCGCACCGAAGGACCACGCGGCCGGCATCAACGCCACCGTGGCCAAGGTGGCCAGCGGCGCGGCCGAGACCATGCCGTACTTCATGGTGACCAACCTGGCGCGCACGCTGAACGAGCTTAAGGAACGCAACATCTGGATCATCGGAACCAGCGACGACGCACCGAAGACGCTGTACCAGGTGGACCTCAAGGGTCCGGTGGCCCTGGTGCTGGGCGCCGAAGGCGATGGCATGCGCCAGCTCACGCGCAAGACCTGCGACGAGCTGGTCAGCATCCCCATGGCCGGCGCGGTGGAAAGCCTCAATGTGTCGGTGGCCAGCGGTGTCTGCCTGTACGAGGCGCTGCGCCAAAGGGCTGGATGAATCACCCCTGCGCCGCCTGCGGCGTCACCCCCTCCAGGGGGCGCCAGCAGCGGTCCGGCAAAGCCGGCCCCGCGCTGGCCTTGGCTGTTGCGTCACATGGGCATCGCGAACGCGCGGCACAATGGTTGCCATCACTGTTGAAGGAATGAGCATGCGTATCCGAAACTTCGGTCCGGTCGCACTGGCCCTGGGCGTTGCCTTGTTGGCCGGATGCACCCAGGAGCAGCAGAACAAGTTCAGCCGCGAGATCCAGAACTGGACCGGCACCAATGGCGTGCTGGAGGTGTATGCGGGCGACAAGGTGGTGCGCCGCTTTCTCAAGATCGACAAGATCAGCACCGCGCTGGGCACCGACGACGGCAAGCCGCGCGCCTACCGCTATGGTTACGGAACCCTCGACGAGAACCTCAACATGCAGGTGGACCCGGGCGAGAAAAAGGTGTATTTCGAGATCAGCGACTACACCAACGCGGTGTTCTTCGAGAACCCGCACTGATCTCCAATGCCGGCTGGACTTGCGCCAGATCAGGGCGCCGGCCCCGCGTGGCAGGATCATGGATGCAGTCGGCCGTGGGCCGGCTAAGGTTTTTCAACTGGAGGGAATCATGACGATCGTTGACCGCGTACAAGCCATTCTTCTCAAACCCAAAGAAACCTGGCCTGTCATCGAACAGGAATCCACCGATACCAAGGCCATCTACACCAATTACCTGGTCTATCTGGCCGCCATACCGGCCATTGCCACCTTCATCGGGCTCAGCCTGATCGGCGCCGGTGCCTTCGGTATCTCGTTCCGGGTGCCCATCCTCAGTGGCCTGGTCAACATGGTGGTGGGTTTCGTGCTGTCGCTGGCGATGGTCTATGTGCTGGCCCTGATCGCCAACGCGCTGGCACCCACGTTCAAGGGTGAGAAAAACCTGCTCAACGCCTTCAAGCTGGTGGCTTATGGTTCCACGGCGGGCTTCGTGGGCGGCATTTTCAGCCTGCTGCCAGCCCTGTCCATGCTGGGTGTGCTGGCCGCGCTGTATTCGATCTACCTGATCTACACCGGCATCCCGGTGCTGATGAAGGCGCCCGAGGACAAAGCGGTGGGCTACACCGCGGTGCTGATCGTGTGCGGCATCGGGGCGAGCTTGGTGGTGGGCGGCGTCAGTGCGCTGTTCACGGGGGGTGGCCCGGGCATGATGATGGGAGGCGCCGCGTCTTCCTCCGACCAGGTGAGCATCAAACTGCCGGGAACCGACATCACCCTGGACACCGCCAAGATCGAAGAAGCGGGCAAGAAGGTCGAGGAAGCGGGCAAACGCATGGAAGAGGCCCAGGCCAAGGGTGACTCTGCGGCCGCAGGCAAGGCCATGGCCGACATGATGGGCGCGGCCATGGGCGGCCAGGGCGGCAAGCCGTTCGCCCCCGATCTGCTGCAGACCCATGTGCCCGAGAAGCTGGCGGGTCTGACCCGCACGGCGATTGAGGCCCGCTCCGACAGCGCCATGGGCATGAGCTTCTCCAGCGTGACGGCCGAGTACACCCGCGAGGGCGGTCGCATCGAGGTGCAGGTGCAAGACATCGGCGCCGTGCCCGCGCTCGCCATGGCCATGGGGGCCTGGGCGCAGAGCACCGTCAACCGCGAGACCCAGGACGAGGTCGAACGCGTCTACCAGAAGGACGGTGTCTCTTTCAAGGAGGAGTACCGCAAGGACGGCAGCCACGCGGAGATGTCGGTGATGCTGGCCAACGGCGTGATGGTGCAGCTCACCGGGGACAACGTGGACATGGACGGCCTGCGCAGCACGCTGGCCGCGCTGGACGTCAAGGGCCTGGCAGGCCTGAAGCGGGAAAAATGACTGGTGGGGCTTCGGCCCTGCACCACGCCACCCAGAGGCACCGCCGGGCAGGCTTTGCCAGACGGCCAGTGCCGCTCCCTTTGAGGGGCGTTGCACAAAGCGGCGCGGGGGGCACTTCAGACCCAGCCGAACCCACCCAGCACCGCACCTGCACCGATCAACCACAGCAGGTGGATCTTCGTGCGCCACACCAGCACGGTGGCGCCCGCCGTCAGCAGCCACAGCGGCCAGTCGCGCGCGGGCACATTGTGGGCCGCACTCAGCAGCCAGCCGGTGGCAATCAGCAGCGCGATCACGATCGGCGCCATGCCGGCCTTGAAGGCGCGCACCGCGCGCAGCTCGCGGTTGCGGTGGCCCCATTGGGTGGCGGTGTAGGTCAACACGGACGAGGGCAGCATGATCGCCACCAGCGTCACCCCCACCCCCAGCAGGGCCAGCGCCCAGGCCAGCCAGCCGGCCGAGGGGCCACCGCCGGCGTTCAGGCCCAGGTTCCAGCCCAGCAGGGCGACGAACAGCACGTTCGGGCCGGGCGCGGCCTGTGACAGCGCGATCGATGATGTGAATTGCGCGTCGCTCAGCCAGCCCTGTTCGCTCACCAGGTAGCGGTGCATGTCGGGCGCGGTGGTGATGGCGCCGCCCACCGCCAGCAGCGAGAGCGAGGCGAAGTGCAGGAACAGGTCGGTCCAGTTGGACAGTGTCGGGGCCATGCTCATGGGGAAACCTCCGCCCTGCTGGCTGCGGTGCGAGCTGGCTTGGGGCGGCCCGGCGCGGCACTCATTCCTTGTGCCCGTTGCCCGACCGACCCAGCACGCGGTAGGCCCACAGGCAGGCCGCGCCGCCCAGGCCCAGCAACACCCAGGCCAGTGGCCAGCGGAGCAGGGCGATGGCCGTGAAGGTGAGCACCGCCAGGCCGATGCACACGCCGATGCCCATGGCGTTCTTGCCGAGCGCCGCGATCAGCTTGATGCCGGTGGCGGTGATGAGCCCGGCGGCCACCGCACCCATGCCGCGCAGTGCGCCCTGGGCGGTGGCGCTGTCGGCCACGCTGCCGTACAAAGCGGCCAGCAGCAGCACGATCACCAGCGGCGCGGCCAGCATGCCGGTGAGCGCGGCCAGCGCGCCGGGCAGGCCGAAGTAGCGCCCGCCGATCATCATCGAGAGGTTGACCACGTTGGGCCCCGGCATGATCTGCGCCACAGCCCAGTCCTCGACGAACTGCTCGCGCGTCATCCACTGTTTCTTTTCCACCAGTTCGCGCTGCACCACCGCCAGCACGCCGCCAAAACCCTGCAGGGCGAGCCAGGTGAAGGACATGAAGAGGTCGGTTTTCGAGCGGGGCTGGTGGGGGGCGGCTTCGTTGGCCGGGGTGAGGGTGTTCGCTGGGGCGGGCATGGGGCGATTATCGGGCGCGGCGTTTGGCCCCACGGGGGGGTGGCTCATCGCGTCCGGCGCGTGGCGAACCACAGACCCAGCGCGATGAGCACGAGCGCTGCGAGCAGGAAGGCGTCGACTGGTTCGCCCAGCAGGGCGGCGCCCAGCCCGGCGGCGGTGACCGGGTTGAGCGCGAGGAACACCGTGACGCGCGTGGGCGATTCGTGCTTGAGCGCGTACAGCCAGGCGAAATAGCCGGCGCCGCTGGACAGGCCGATGAAGGCCACCACCGCCCAGGTCCCCGGAGCCAGGGCGCTTACGCGCTGCGGCCAGTCTTCCCACAGCGCCAGCAGCGCGAGACACAGC
>Ga0209262_10000560_pt1 | contig 16458 bp, 15 predicted proteins | sample Lowcelwee11metaG_FD_187171 | JGI IMG/M metagenome (GOLD analysis project Ga0209262, IMG submission 187171) | Freshwater pond sediment microbial communities from the University of Edinburgh, under environmental carbon perturbations - Low... | ecosystem: Environmental > Aquatic > Freshwater >...
GCTCGCAGCGGGCGTCGGTCTGTTCGGCGTGCTGTTCGTCACGGTGGCCGCACGCATCGTCGGCATCGTCGGGGTGTCCTCGCAGCCCACGTCCGGGATCGCGCTGGTGACGCTGCTCGGCACCGCCTCGATCTTCGCCGCCGCCGGGTGGGTGGACACGAGCGCGCGCGCCGGCGTGCTGACCGTGGGCACGATCGTCGCGGTCGCAGCCAGCAAGGCCGGCGACATCTCGCAGGACCTCAAGACCGGCTGGCTGGTGGGCGCAACGCCGGCACGCCAGCAGGTCGGGCAGTTGATCGGTGCCGCGTTCGCCTGCTGGGCCGTCGCCGCGACGGTGATGCTGCTCGGCAACGCGTATGAATTCGGCTCGCGCGAGATTCCGGCGCCGCAGGCGACATTGATGAAGACCATCATCGAGGGCGTGCTGGCCGGCGCGCTGCCCTGGGACCTGGTGCTCACGGGCGCGGGCCTTTCGATCGGGGCCATGCTGTGCGGCGTCTCGGGCCTCGCGTTCGCGATCGGCGTCTACCTGCCGCTCGCAACGATGGCGCCACTCTACGTCGGTGGTTGCGTGCGCGCGCTCGTCGAGCGCAATCGTGGGCCGCGCGCCGAGGGCGAAGGCGATCCCGGCATCCTCGCAGCCTCCGGGCTGGTGGCTGGGGAAGGACTGGCGGGCGTCGCCGTGGCGGGCCTCGTCGCCGCCGGCCTGGCGCCGAAGGCGATGGAGCCGCGGCTCGGCGGACTGACGGGCGAACTCGTGGCGTTGCTGGTCGCGATCGCGGTCTGCGCGTTCCTGCTGCGCGGCGGACGCAGCAACGCGCGCTAGTTGCGCTGCCCGGAACGGGGCGGCAGTATCCTCGAGCCTCAGGCCAGACCATGTCGCCACCGTGATCAGTGCCACCGACATCGACGAAGCGCCCGCGAGCCTCAATCCAGAGGGCGCTCGCGCCTACCTGGAGGCCCGCACCCAGGGGCTCTGCCACGAGGGCGCGCTCGAGATCGCCGAGCACGTCCACCGCAGCGTGCTGAGCGACGCGGCCCGCCTCGAGACCGTCGAGTTCAAGCTCGCGCACCTCGAGCGCGCGCTGCAGGAACTGAGCGACGTGGTGTACCGCCAGCAGCAGCAACTCGATGTCGCGCTCGCGATGAACCAGCGGCTCAGGCAGCAGATCGAGGAGATCGACGGTCGCGGCGCCGATGCCACGGCGGTCGAGATCCCGCCGCACTATTGAGCGGCCGGACCGGAGCGCACGGGTGATTCGCAGGGCCTGGACCGTGTACGCTGCCGTGCTCTCCGCCGCGATCGTGATCGGCGAAGTGACCAACGTCGCGGGTGGCGGGCGAGTCGATCCGCGCACGCTCGCCAACTGGGTGCTGACCGTGGTGCTGCTGGTCGCCACCTGGGGGTACGCGCTGCGCAAGCCGCTCGGTCCTCGGCACTACTGGCGGCCCGCGTTCTGGGTGCTGTCGTTCGCGACCCTGGTGACGATCGTGCCCGCGGCGCTGGCCGGGCCCGCGGCGATGCTCGTGGTCGGCGTGCTACTGACGTTCGTGGCACCCGCGTTCGTCGCAGCCTATCGTTATGCCTATCGCTCACCTGAGTTGTGGCCGGCCGAGGAGACTTCGCCATGAACCAGACGCCCGCGATGACCGCCGCCGCGATTCAGCAGGTGATCGCTGCGCAATATCCGGGACTGCTCGGCGTCGAGCTGCTCGAGGCCAGCCCCGAGCGGGTCGTCGGCCGGCTGCCGGTGCGGCCGGAGATCTGCACGGTCGGCGGCATCCTGCACGGCGGTGCGGTCATGGGCTTTGCCGACACGCTCGGCGCTGTCGGCACGTTCATGAACCAGGGGCCCGGCAGCCGCACGACGACGATCGAGTCGAGCACGAAATTTCTCGCCAGCGCGCCGATGGGTTCGGTGCTCTCCGGTGAATCGGTCGCGCTGCACAAGGGGCGCACGACGATGGTCTGGCAGACCACGATTCGCCGCGAGGATGGGCGGCTGTGTGCCGTCGTCTCGCAGACGCAATTGATGATGGAGGCTAAGGCGGCGCCTGCCGAGTGATGGCTCGCGTCGTCGGCGCCGGACTGCTGTATTTCGCGCTGACGTTTGGCGCCGGCTTCCTGCTCGGCCCGATCCGCATCCTGTTGATCGAGCCCAGGGTGGGAGTCCGCGCTGCGGAGTTGCTCGAGATTCCGGTGATGATCGGCGTGACATTGCTGGCGGCACGCTGGGTCACCGCCCGGCTCGCTGTGCCACCTGCGACGGGCCCGAGGCTGGGCATGGGCTTGCTCGCCGCCGGGCTGCTGCTGGTGGCGGAATTCACTCTCGTATTGAGCTTGCGCGGCCTGACGCTCGAGGATTACTTCGCGTCCCGCGATCCCATCTCGGGCAGCGCCTACTATGCGTCGGTGCTGCTGCTCGCGCTCTTGCCGCTGCTGGTCAATCGACCGCGTGCAACTCCATCCCCGAACGCAGGCATTCGCCGTCACCCGTGACGACGATCAGGTTCTGGCCGAACTTCACGCCGCGCAGCACCGCGTCCCAGCGATAGGTCTTGAGCGTCCGCAGCGGCTCGTTGCCTTCGACGGCGCCGGTCAACTGGTTCGTCGTGGTGATGCTGCAGCGCGTGCAGGGCTTGACCCGACGCAAACGGATACCGCCGACGGTCAGGTCGCCGAGCGCGTCCTCGCCGTACGGCGGCAGGCCGTCGAGCACGAGGTTGGGTCGGAAGCGGTTCATCGGCAACGGAGCCGCCAGCCGCGCATTCAGGTCCGCGAGAGACGCGAGCGAGATCGCGAGCAGCGCGAACCCGTCCGAGAAGCGGCTGACTGCGTCGACTCCGCCCGTCCACGCCGCATCGCTCGGCCGCCGGTGGGTCGGGTCGAATCGCACCAGGCGGAGCGGCCGGCCGAGGAAGTCGCTGAGCCAGCGCGCCGCAACCTCGCCTTGGTCGTGCGCCTGGCAGCGGTCCCGCCAGACTGTGACCTGGACGGGATCGCCGCGGAAATCGAATGGTACCGCGATGTCTGGTGCGCCCGGCGCAGTCAGGTGGAGAGCCCGGTCGTCGAGCTTGGTCGAAATCAGCGCAAGACGCGGTTGCTCGCGCTGCGTGAGGAAACGGCCTTCCGGGGTGACGATCATCCACTCGCGGTCGTGCTCGAGGCCCGCCTCGGTGAGACGCGCGGTGTCGAGGTCCACTCCTCGGCAGGACTTGACCGGATAGACGTGCAGGCTGGTGAGAATCAAAGTGCCAGCGGCTGGGGCCGCCCGACCTGGTACCCCTGCACGTAGTCGACACCCATCCGGCGCGCGGACTCGAGTGCGCCCATGTCCTCGACGTGCTCGGCGATGACGCGGAAATTGAGCGAGCGCGCGAGCTTGATCATCGCCGTGACCATGGCCTGGTTGACGGCGTCCGACGCGAGGTTGCGGATGAAGTAGCCGTCGATCTTCAGGTAGTCGAGCGACAGGTTCTTCAGGTTCGCGAACGAGCTCAGGCCGCGCCCGAAGTCGTCGAGCGCGAACTGGCAGCCCATGCCGTGCAGCACGCCGATGAAGCGGCGCGCGTGCTCGATGTTGGTGATCACCGAGTTCTCGGTGACCTCGAAGCAGACCCGTTCCGGCGCCACGCCCGACCGGTCGAGGCAGTCGACCACGAACTCGAGGAACGCTGCGTCGCCGAGTGTCTGGCCGGACAGGTTGATGCAGAGGCTGCGGCCGGGTGCGACCTTGACCGCGCCACGGCCCAGCGCCGCGAGCGCCGTCTGCACGACCCAGCGATCGACGTGCGGCATCAAACGGTACCGCTCCGCCGCCCGCATGAATTCACCCGGGCCGACCATGGCGCCGTTCTCGTCGCGCATCCGCAGCAGGACTTCGAGGCCCGGTCCGCTGGTCTGCTCCGGGTCGACCGCGAGGATCGGCTGCGAATACAGCTCGAACCGGCCGTCCTTGAGCGCCGACTGCAGCTGCTGCAGCCAGTGGATCTCGCCGCGGCTGCGCGCCACCGCCTCGTCGCGGGCCGAGTAGACGTGGACGTGCCCGCCCTGCTGCTTCGCGACGTAGCAGGCCGAATCCGCCGCGCTGATCAGGTCCTCGAGCGTGCCACTCTCGCGCGAGACCTCGACCAGGCCGATGCTGACGCCGATGTTGAAGATCTTGTCCTTCCAGACGAAGCGGTAGTCGGCCACGGCGCGCACCACGTCGTCGGCGATCTGCCGTGCTTTCTCGAGCGGACAGCCCGCGAGCAGGATGCCGAACTCATCGCCGCCGAGGCGGCCGACCGTGTCGGAGTCGCGGACCGCGTCCTTGATCAGCGCGGCGACCTCACGCAGCATGTTGTCGCCCGCGGTGTGGCCGCACTCGTCGTTGACCGCCTTGAAGCGGTCGAGATCGAGGTAGCAGAGCACGTGCCGGTGCCCGCCATCGTGCGCGGACTCGAGCGCTTCCTGCAGGCGCCGCTCGAATTCCCGGCGGTTGACGAGGCCCGTCAACGCATCGTGGCTCGCCTGGTAGGTCATCTGCCGCGTGAGACCACGCAGGTCGCTCACGTCGCGCAGGCCAATCACCGTCCCCGAGAGCTCGCCCGACGCATCCCGCAGCGGCGAGACCGTGAGCTCGATCGAGCGTTCACCCTCGCCGTCGCCGGACACCACCATGCCGCGCCGGCCGAGGTGCACCCGGCCGCCGGTCGTGAGGCACTGGCGGACGGGATCGCCGAGCGTCTTGCGCTCGCTCTCGTCCATCAGGTCGATGACCTCGAGCAGCGTCTTGCCGAGCGCGTCCGCCGCGGGCTTGCCGAGCAGCGTCTCGCCGGCCTTGTTGACGTAGACGATGTGGCCCGAGACGTCCGTCGTGATGACGCCCTCGCCCAGCGCGTCGAGCGCTTCCCAGGCCGCGCCGTGGACGCGCGTCGCATCGCGCGTCGCGCTCATCTCGACCGCCGACACCAGCAGCGCCGGCTGGCCCTCGTAGGAGATCTTGGAGAACGTGAACTCGAGCCGCACCGGGTGGCCGTCCGTCGCCCGCAACTCCACTTCCAGGCGCTCGGGCGCCGGCGTCCCGGCCAGGTGACGGTTCAGGTGCTCGGCCAGCAAGTCGGAAAAATCGGGATGCACCAGCTCCGGCAGCGACCGGCCGACGAGTTGCACGGGCGATGCGACGCCGCAGAGCTCGGCGAACCGGGCGTTCGCGATCTGGATGCCGTTGCGCTCGACGGCGACGGCTTCGTGCATCGCTTCGGTGAGACGGCGGTAGACGACCTCGCGCTCGGCGCGGATCGTCTTGTCCTGCTGCAGGCGCGCGATCATCCGGTCGGCGCTTTCGGCCAGCTCGCCTGCGCTGCCCTCGGCGGCATGGGGTCCGAGCCGCTCGGCGAGGTCGCCGGTCTGGGCCACGGCGGCAAACCGTTCGCCGATCTCGCGGACGCTGCGGACTTCGCGCGTGCGACGGACCAGCATCACTGCAAGGCCCGCGGCCAGCAATCCGACGACAACCAGGGCGGCGATCAGCATGTCATTGTCCGGACTGGCCATGTCCCCGGGGCACTCGGCACCCGCCGGCGCCCGTTCCCCTCTGAATTTGTTTTTCTAATCAAGCGTGAACGCAGCATAACGGAACCGCTCGCCGTCACCTTCCAGATTCACCATAATCACCCGGCTGTTTCAGCTTGTCGCTCGATGACGAAGTCCTTAACCTTTGCACCGGAATCTGCAACCCCCATGATCGACGTCAATTCCGCTCGCCGCCAGATGATCGAGCAGCAGGTCCGCGCGTGGGACGTGCTCGACCTCGCCGTGCTCGAGGCGATGACGCGCGTGCCGCGCGAAGAGTTCGCGCCAGCGCCGTATCGCAACCTCGCCTTCGCCGACATGAACGTGCCGCTCGGGCACGGGCAGCACATGCTTTCGCCGAAGCTCGAGGGCCGGATCCTGCAGGCCCTCGAGATCCAGCCCGGCGACCGAGTCCTCGAGATCGGCACCGGCAGCGGGTATTTCGCCGCGTGCCTCGGCGCGCTCGCCCAGACGGTCCACTCGGTCGAGATCCACGCCGATCTCGCCGATGCGGCACGCGCCAGCCTGCTGCGCACGCGCGCGCTGAACGTCACGGTGGAAACGGCGGATGCGTTCACGCGCACCGATGCCGAGGTCTACGACGTCATCGCGCTGACAGGCGCGCTGCCGGTCTACGATCACCGGTTCGAGCGGATGCTGGCCGAGGGCGGACGGCTGTTCGCCGTCGTCGGTGAGCGCCCCGTGATGGAGGCCCGGCGGATCACGCGGACCGGCCCCGACGACTGGTTGCGGGAAGGCCTGTTCGAGACGTCGATCGAGCCGTTGCTCCATGCCGCGGAACCGCCGCGGTTCGTGTTCTGACGCGGATCCGTCCAGCGGGGGACTAGCCAGTACCGCTGCAAGTGATATAGTCTAGTACAACACCAGTTGACCTCAGGGGCGACCGCGTCGCCATAGGGTAAGTGCATGCGTAAGAAATCGTTCCTGCTCGCTTGCGGCGTGGCCGCGGCCCTCTGCGGGCCGCTCGCCCAGTCCGAGAACCTGCTCGACGTCTACCAGGCCGCGGTCAAGAGCGACCCGCTGATCCGCGAGGCCGAAGCCCGCCGGCTCGCCGCGCTCGAAGCGAAGCCCCAGGCGCGCGCGCTGCTGCTGCCGCAGGTTGCCCTGAACGGCCAGGCCTACACGGCCGAATCCGACAGCGAGTCCTATTTTCCGCAGGTCAACACGACGACGGGCGAGGTCGTTTCGGTCGGCAACCGCAACGAGACGGATACCGACCAGTACTGGGATTATACGGCGCGGCTGACGCAGACCATCTTCCGCTGGGACCAGTGGCAGACGCTGAAGCGCGCCGACTCCGAGGTCGCGCTGGCCGAGGCCAATTACCGCGCCGCGCAGCAGGACCTGATGGTGCGCGCGTCGCAGCGCTACTTCGACGTGCTCGCGGCCGAGGACACGCTGGCCGCGGCCGAAGCAACGCTGCAGGCGTTCAGCCGCCAGCTCGAGCAGTCCGAGAAGCGCTTCGAGGTCGGCCTGATCGCGATCACCGACGTGCAGGAATCACGCGCCGCCTTTGACAGCGCGACCGCGGGCGTGATCGCGGCGAAGCGCGCCCTGGCGAGCAGCCAGGAACTGCTGCGCGAACTCACGGGCGAAACCTACGCGTCGCTCGTCAAGCCCGCCGACGACATGCCGCTCAACCAGCCGCAACCCGCCGACCCGCAGGTCTGGGTGGACCAGGCGCTCGAGCAGAACCTCGACGTGATTGCCGGGCGCCTCGGCGTCGAGGTCGCCAAGAGCGACGTCAAGATCGCGCAGTCCGGCCACATGCCCACGCTGGACCTGTTCGCGCAGCGCACCGAGAACGATCGCGAAGCAGATCAGGTCAACACGCGGATTGACCGCTCCGGCGACCCGAACAATCCGCCGCCGGTGCCGGTCGCCGGCGTCGCCGATTCGAACCGGACGGACGACGTGATCGGCGTGCAGGTCAACATTCCCATTTTCGCCGGCGGCGGCACGCAGTCGCGAGTGCGCCAGCAGGTGTACCTGCACCGCGCGGCGCGAGAGAAGCTCGACGGCGCCATGCGCGGCGCCGAGCGCGAGACGCGCGACGCCTACCTCGGCGTGATCGCCGAGAAAGCGCGGGTCGTGGCCCTGCAGCAGTCCGTGAAGTCGAACCTGACGGCGCTCGAGGCGACCGAGGCCGGCTTCGAGGTCGGCACCCGCACGACCGTGGACGTGCTCGATGCCCGGCGCCGGCTGTTCGAGGCACAGCGCGATTACGCGCGCAGCCGCTACGACTACCTGATCAACCTGGTGCGGCTGAAGTCGGCGTCCGGCGTGCTTGCACCCACGGATCTCGCGTCGATCAATGCGTTCCTGACGACGCCGACGGCGCTGCCGCCGTCGCAGCCGCCCTCACCGCCTCCGGCGGGCTGAGCAGCGGCGCAACCATCGCAACGAGCCGGTGCACCGCGCCCCGGCTCTGCGCGACCGCCTGCTGTCCCTGCGCGCCCTCGGCGCATGCCCGCGCCGGGTCGTCGAAGCTTTCGCCGACCCGCTGCGCCAGTTCTTCCTTGCTGCGTACGATCCGCAGCGCACCGCATTCCTGCAGCAGCTCCGCGACGTCCTGCGCGTTGTGCGTGTGCGGCCCCGACAGCATCGGCAAGCCGAGCACCGCGGGCTCGAGCAGGTTGTGCCCGCCCACCGGCACCAGGCTGCCGGCGACGAATGCGACGTCGGCGGCGGCGTAGAACATCTGCAGTTCGCCAAGCGTATCGACCAGGAACACCGCTTGGTTCGCGCCCGGGATCGCCCCTGAACTGCGCTGCGCGAACGCCTGCCCCCGCTTGCGCAGCAGCGCGCGTACGGACTCGAAGCGCTGCGGATGGCGCGGCACGAGAATCAGCAGCGCGCCCGGATGCCGCTCGAGGACCCGCGCGTGCGCGGCCAGCGCGGCCTCCTCCTCGCCTTCGTGCGTGCTGCCCGCAATCCAGACAGGCCGCCCCGGACCGCACTGTTCGCGAAACGCGCGACCCGCCGCGATCGACGCCGCCGGGATCTCCATGTCGAACTTGACGTTGCCGGTGACGCGGACACGTTCTGGCGCGGCGCCGATGGCCTTGAAGCGCTCGGCGTCCGCGGCGGTCTGCGCGCCGATCAGGATGCCGTGCGACAGCGTCTCCTTGAACAGCGACGCCATCAGTCGATAACGATCGACCGAGCGGGTCGAGACGCGTGCGCTCGCGAGGACGAGCGGGATGCGCCGTCGGCCGAGCTCGTGGTACAGCGTCGGCCAGATCTCCGTCTCGAGGATGATCGACACTCGCGGCTGCAGCCGGTCGAGGAACCGGCGCACCGAACCCGGCAGGTCGTACGGCAGGTAGCAATGTCCCACCGACTCGCCGAAGAAACTGCGCACCCGTTGTGCGCCGGTTGGCGTGACCGTCGAGACGACGACCGGAACCTCCGGAAATTCCCGCCGCAACGACTGGATCAGGCCAACCGCCGCCTGCACCTCGCCGACCGAGACCGCGTGGATCCACAGGCAGCCCGGCACCGCCTGCGGCTCCACGAGCCCGAGCCGCTGGCGCAGTCGGCCGCGGTACTCGGGCACCCGAAACGACTTCCAGCCCTCCATCGCGATGACGACCGGTGCGAGCAGATAGGTCAGCAGCACGTACAGCAATCGCATCAGGTGTCCTTCACGCCGCGCAGCAGGTGCTGCCACGCGGCATCGTCGAAGCGACCGGCCGGCAGGCCGGCGGTGACCTTGCGCAGCGAGCGCTGCAGCCGCTCGAGCACCGCCTGCTCCCAGTCGCCACGCGGCCGCTGGCGGCCGCGATCGAAATCGAGCACGTAGACCGAGCCGTCGTCCCCCAGCAGCAGGTTGTGCGCGTTGAGATCGGCGTGGTGCACGCCGTGCGCGTGCAGCCGACCCACACACGTGCCTACGGCGCGCCACGTCACGGCGTCGAGGGGACCGTCGGCCAGCGCGTGCGCGAGCGTGCGGCGCGTCGGCAGTTCCGTGGTGACCAGGTCGGCGCGATAGAAGAGCCCGTCGCGTTCGTAGCGCGCGGCCACCGGCGCCGGCACGGGCAATCCGGCCGCCCGCAGCTCACGCAGCAGCCGCCATTCGCGAAACGCGCGCGTGCGATTCGCGCCGGTCCACACGTAGCGATCGCCGAGCAGCCGCGCGACGAGTCCACCACGGCGGTAGTGGCGCAGCACCCAGCGCCGCTCGTCGTCGCGGATGAACGCGACCGTGCCGCGACCGCCGGCGGTTTCCTGCAACGAACCCGCGGCGTGCCAGTGTCCGCGCGCGAAGATCCGCTCATCCGGCTGGTCGCAGCGCGAGGCATCGTATAGCATCGCGCCGCGCGCGGTCGGGGCGACGATTTCCGGGCCTGCGCTCACGCTGCTCGAGACTCCTGGCGGGCTTGCACGGACGGATTGTTCACCATCGGACTGCCGCTGCCTACCGCTCCCGCCCATGTCACCCGATTTTTCCAGCACTCCACCCCGGCGCATCTGCGTGCTGCGGCTGTCGGCGCTCGGCGACGTCTGCCACGTGCTGCCGGTGGTGCGCACGCTGCAGGACGCATGGCCCGGCACGGAGATCACGTGGATCATCGGCAAGCTCGAGCACAAGCTGCTCGGCCACCTGCCGGGCATCGATTTCGTCGTGTTCGACAAGAAGGCCGGCCGCGCAGCGTACGCCGACCTGCGCCGGCGGATGGCCGGCCGCCGCTACGACGTGCTGCTGCACATGCAACTCGCCTTGCGCGCCAGCATCGCAGCCTTGCGCGTTCCGGCCGACGTCAAGGTCGGCTTCGACCGGGCGCGCGCCCGCGAGCTGCAGTGGCTGTTCACCAACGCGAAGATCGCACCGCGCGAACGCGAGCACGTGCTCGACAGCCTGTTCGGCTTCGCCGAGCGACTCGGGCTGCGCCAACGCTCGATGCGCTGGGATATTCCGCTGCCCGAGGGGGCGCTCGAGTACGCACGACGCGCGATTCCGGACGGCCAGCCGGCGCTGGTCATCAGCCCCTGCTCCAGCCACGCGCTGCGCAACTGGAGCCCGGAACGGTACGCGGCGGTGGCCGATCACGCATCGGCGCGGCACGGACTGCGGGTGCTGCTGTGCGGCGGGCGCAGCGAGCTCGAGCTGGAGTACGGCGAGCGCATCGCCGCGCTGGCGAAAATTCCCGTGGTGAATCTCGTCGGCCAGGACACCTTGCTCGAGTTCCTGGCGACGCTGCAGCGCGCGAGGGCGCTGCTCTCGCCGGATTCCGGCCCGGCCCACATGGCCACCACGGTCGGCACCCCGGTCATCGGCCTGTATGCCGCGACCAATCCGGCCCGCACCGGACCCTACTTCAGCCGCGCGTGGTGCGTGGACCGCTACGAAGCCGCGGCGCTGCGGTTTCGCGGGCGCCCGGCCGCCGAACTGCCGTGGACCGAGAAGATCGAGGAGCCCGGCGTCATGGACCTGATCACCGTGGATGCCGTCGCGGAACGACTCGACGCGCTGCTCCAGGCGCCGGCTGACGCCCGACCCGGCGCTGGGCGATAATGCGGGCCCGGTCTCCAGCGAGAATTCCAACCGTGACGGCAGCACGCAGCGAAAAGCTCATCCAGCCGAACGCCAAGAACCACTACGAGGTGACGGAGGCCGACCTGCCGTTGTCCTGCCCCATGCCCGGCATGCAGCTGTGGAACAGCCACCCGCGCGTGTACCTGCCCGTGGAGAAGACCGGGTGGGCGAAGTGCCCGTATTGCAGCGCGGAATACGTGCTCAAGAGGGGATAGGGGATAGGGGATGGGGGATAGTAGATCGGTTGTGGCATCAGGGGTCAGTGGCACTGCGTCTACAGCGACGCGGAAGGCTCAGCAGCCGCCCTCCGACTATCCCCTATCCCCCATCCCCTATCCCCTCTTCCCGTAGTCCGCATAGCTTTTCTCTTCCACCAGCGTCGAGCCCAGCCGCAGGTTGATCTGCTTCTTGATCGCGGCGCGTTCGTCGTTGGTGACGTAGACCGCGCGCGCCAGCTCGATGAACTCGGCGTCGAAGCGGCGGTCGCGCTCCTGGTCGCGGATCCGGTCCTCGATGTCCCAGAGCTTGCCGTTGACGTCGCGCAGGCCGGCCCACTCGGCGCTGATGTCGGTCGCTGAATAGGCCGAAGCCTTCCAGGTCTCGGTCAGCAGCGAGAGTTCGGTGCGCACGTTGTGCAGCTTGGCCGCATCGGTCATGCGCTGCGACTTGATCTCGAGGATCGTGATCTTGTCGATCAGTTCACCCGGAGAAATGGGCACGAGCAGTTCGGCCATGGGGACCTCGGTTCGCGTAGCAACACGGCACGCTACCCTTTTCCGGGATTGCCGAAAAGGGCTGGCGACTTCCCCATCGCCTGATCCCAGATCGCGCTGACGGCCGCGCGGGTCTCGGCGAACTCCGTGCCCGGCACCACCGTCTGGGCCGCCTCAAGTGACAGGTGGTGCATACGCTGCCGGTAGGCTCGATAGGCGCCGGTCAGCACATCCACGGCCTGCTGCGAAACCAGGTCGATCGACGCGAGGCTTTCGAGCTGGCGGATGTTGTCCGAGTACGTGACCAGCTCCGCATGGCGCTCGGACCAGAGCAGCGTCCAGTACTGCGCGAGGAACTCGATGTCGGTGATGCCGCCGGCGTCCTGCTTGAGGTCGAACTGGTCTGGGCCGGACCGCGACAACTCGGCACGCATCCGCTCGCGCATCGCGCGGACGTCCTCGCGCAGCGTGTCGCGGCGCACGCCAAAGCGCAGGATGTCGCGGCGCAGCGCCTCGAAGCGCTCGCGCAGCGCGGGCGCGCCGGCCACGGACCGCGCCCGCAGCAGCGCCTGGTGTTCCCAGGTCCACGCATCGCTGCGCTGGTAGTCGCCGAAGCCCTCGATGCTCTGCACCAGCAGCCCGCCTTTCCCGCTCGGCCGCAGCCGCGTGTCCACCTCGTAGAGTCGGCCCGCGTTCGAGTGCACCGTGAGCACGTGCACGAGCCGCTGCACCAGCCGCAGGAAGAACACGCCGTTGTCGACGATCCGCGGGCCCGTCGTCTGCTGGCATTCCCCGGCCGAGTCGTGCAGGAAGACGAGGTCGAGGTCGGACCCGTAGCCGAGCTCGATGCCGCCGAACTTGCCGTAGGCCACGACGATCAGCCCCGCGTCGTGCAGGCTCGCTTGATCCGCTCCACAGCGCGGCACGCCGTGGCGCGCGACGACCGGATCCCACGAAAGAGACAGCGCCTCGGCCACGATCATTTCCGCGATGTCGGTCAGCCGGTCGCTCACCTTCATCAGCGGCAAGCGACCCGTCAGGTCCGGCACGGCGACCCGGAACACCGCTGCACGCTGGAACTCGCGCAGCAGGTCGACCTGGCGCTCCGGGTCGTCGGCGCCCGCCCCCGCCATGCGCGCGCGCAGGTCCTGCTCGAATTCGGCACGCGTGGGTGTGGTTTCGAACAATCGCTCGTCGAGCAGCTCGTCGAGCAGCAGCGGGAACGCGGCGATCTGGTCGGTCAGGAACTGCGAGTGTGTGCACAACTCCACCAGCCGCTGCCGCGCCACCGCGTTCTCGTTCAGCAGCGCGAGGTACACGGTCCGGCCGCCGATCAGCTCGATCACGTGCAGCACGCGCCCGAGCGCCTGCGCCTCCGCATCGCCGCCCGCGATGGCCTGCAGCAGAGACGGAAGCAACGTGTGCAGGCGCCGCCGGCCGGTTTCATCGAGCCGTCGGTAGTAGGCGCTCTCCCTCAGCACGTTGAGCTGCGCCAGCACTGCATCCGCGGCCCCGATCCGTGCCTTTTGCAGCAGCTCGAGCCGCCGTGCGTCGTCGATCTCGGGCTCGAGCAAGGTCTCCAGCGCGCGATCCAGGCCATCGTCGGCGCCGGGCTCCGCAGGCCCGAAAATCAAAGTCCGGAAATGGCCGCTGACGCGCCGCCGGTGCCGCTCGAGCTCCGCCGCCAGCGCGGGCCAGTCCGCGGCCCCCATCGCGAGCGCGAGACGCGCGCGCCCGGTCTCGTCGCGCGGCAGGTCGTGCGTCTGCTCGTCGTTGCGCTGCTGCAGGCGGTTCTCGACCCGGCGCAGGAACCGGTAGGACTCGCCGAGCTCGACGACGGCTTCCGGCGACAGCAGCTTGTGGCCAGCCAGCAGCGGCAGCGCCTGAAGCAGGCTGCGCGTCTGCAGCGCGGGCTTGCCGCCGCCGCGAATCAGCTGGAATGCCTGCACGATGAATTCGATCTCGCGGATCCCGCCGGGCCCGAGCTTGACGTTGTCGCGCAGCTCGCGGCGCTCGACCTCGCGCGCGATCAGGTCCTTCATCTCGCGCAGCGATTCGAACACGCTGAAGTCGAGGTAGCGCCGGTAGACAAACGGCCGCAGCACGTTGCGATACAGCTCGTCGAACGATTCCGCGCCGTGCACCGGCCGCGCCTTGACGTAGGCGTAACGCTCCCAGTCACGGCCGTGCTGCTGCAGGTAGTCCTCGAGCGCGTCGAAGCTGACGATCGCGGGACCGGAATCGCCGAACGGCCGCAGCCGCAGGTCGACGCGGTACACGAAGCCCTCGGCCGTGACGGACCCGAGCAGTTGCGCCACCCTGCGGCCGAGGCGCGCGAAATACTCCTCATGCTCGAGCGGCCGCGCGCCGCCCGTCTCGCCGTGCTCGGGGAACGCAAACACGAGATCGATGTCGGACGAGAAATTCAACTCGCCGCCGCCGAGCTTGCCCATCGCCAGCACCAGCAGCTCCAGCCGTGCACCATCGCTGCCTTGCGGTGCGCCGTGGCGGTCCGCCATCGCGGTATCCGCGTAACGGCAGGCGGCGCGGATGCAGACGTCGGCGAGCAGCGAGAGCTCGCGCAGCACGGTATCGACATCCGCGAGTCCGGCCAGGTCGCGCCACGCGATGCGAGCCAGGTGACGCCGCCGGAACCGACGCAGCGCGTCCATGAACGCCGCATCGTCGGTGCTGGATGCAACGACCGCGGACTCCAGGTCGCGCTCGAGATCTGCAAGTTCCTGTGGCTCGCTCAAACGTCGCGCGGCGAACAGCCAGGGCAGCAGCTCGCGATCGCGCAGGCACGCGTCGGCGACGAAATCGCTGCACGCCCAGACGAGCGGCAGCGCGTCAGCCGCGCCGGGCTCGTGGGGCACGTCGGCCAGGCCGCCCTGCTCGTCCAGGCGCGCCAGGCGCTCCTCGACTGCTGGACGCAACGCGGATGGAATCGATTCCAGTGGCCAGTTCAAGATCGCCTCACTTCGCGGTCACTCGCGCCGCGAGCAGTGCACCTGCGGCCAGCAACAGTGCGGCCAGCAGGTAGGCCGCGCCCGGGAAATGCAGGCGCGCACCCTCGCCGATGAAATACGCGAACACGCCCGCGAACAGGCCCGGACCGATCATCGTCGCGATGCCGAGCACGCTGCCGTTGGCACCCTGCAATTCGCCCTGCTCGGTCGGACCGATGTGCCGCGTCATCAGCCCCTGCGCGGCTGGCGAAGCGAGGCCCCACAACGCGACGATCGGCACGCCCGCCATGAACAGGATCCCGGTCGGAGCGAGCCCGTAGACGACGAAACCCGCGGCACCGCAGGTCAGCCCCGCGAGCAGCACGCGTCGTTCGCCGAAGCGGCGCACCATCCGGCCGACCAGTCCGCCCTGCACGATCGCGGAGAAGACGCCAATCACCGCGAGCGTGAAGCCAACCGTACGCGCGTCCCAGCCGTAGCGATATCCCGCGTAGAGCACGAACGTGGCCGGCAGCGCGGCGTGCGCGAGGCTGCTCAGGAACACGACACCGGCGAGGCCGAACAGCTCCGGGTGCGAGCGCAGCAGCCGCAGCGAGCCCATCGGGTTGGCGCGCCGCCACTCGAACGGGCGGCGTCGCTCCGGGGGCAGCGACTCCGGCAGCACGAACAACCCGTACAGCGCGTTCGCGAGGCTGAAGCCGGCCGCCGCCCAGAACGGCAGTCGCGGATCGATGCTGCCGAGCACGCCGCCGAGCGCTGGACCGAGCACGAAGCCGAGGCCAAACGCGACGCCAAGCTTGCCGAACGCAGCCGAGCGACGCTCGACGGGCGTCACGTCGGCCACGTAGGCCATACCGGTGCTGACGCTTGCAGCACAGACGCCCGAAATGATCCGGCCGACGAACAGCCAGGCGAGGTTGGGCGCCAGCGCCATCAGCACGTAGTCGAGGCCGAGTCCGAGGTTGGAAATCAGGATGACCCGTCGGCGGCCGAAGCGGTCGGACAGCGCGCCCATGATCGGCATGGACACGAACTGCATCAGCGCCCACGCCGTGCCGAACACGCCGTAGACCTTGGCGGCCCCGGCCGTGTCGCCGCCGAGGAAGTCCTCGATCAGGTGCGGCAGCACCGGGATGATCATGCCGAGCGCGAGCATGTCGAGCACGATCGTGACGAAGATGAACACGAGCGCTGCGCGGCGAGGAGCGCCCGCCGGACTCGTGTCGCTCATGGGCGGTTCAGCCGTACTGCAGCACGGAACGGGCGGCGTGCCCGTCGTAGCGGAAACCGGGTGCCATGCCGAGATCGAGCAGCACGCCGAGTCCGCAAAGCGTGTAGCCCGCCTGCAGGCTCAGCGCCGCCGACGCGTCGAGCGTGCCGCCGGTCGCGAGCACGTCGTCGATCAGCAGCAGGCAGCCCTGGCCGCGCTGCATCTCGAGCACGCCGGTGCCGTACTCGAGGTCGTAGGACCGATCGACGACGGGCGGCGGCAGCTTGCCCTTCTTGCGGATCGGCACGAAGCCCTTGCCGCGCCGCTCGGCCAGCGCAGAGGCGAGGATGAAGCCACGCGACTCGATGCCGGCGACCGCATCGACGCGGCGCCACTCGTCCTCCGAGAACAGCGCTTCGACCGCTGCGATCGTGGCACTGAAGCGCTCC
>Ga0209262_10000561_pt1 | contig 16429 bp, 19 predicted proteins | sample Lowcelwee11metaG_FD_187171 | JGI IMG/M metagenome (GOLD analysis project Ga0209262, IMG submission 187171) | Freshwater pond sediment microbial communities from the University of Edinburgh, under environmental carbon perturbations - Low... | ecosystem: Environmental > Aquatic > Freshwater >...
AGGCGGTGACCTGGACGCAGGTCGCGCAGTACATCATCCTGATCGTCGCCTACATGATTCCGGTGGTGTGGCTGTCGGTGATGCATACCGGCAACCCGATCCCGCAGATCGCCGCCTACACGACGGCACTGCCCAAGGTGACCGCGCTGGAGAAGGAGTTCAACAACAAGGAGACGCCGAAGGGTGCCGCCGAGGAGTCGGTGCGCGCGATCTTCCGCGAGCGTGCTGCCGCCGCCGATGCCAAGCTCAAGGGCCTGGCCGACGGTGGTCCGGCTTTCCTGACCAGCGAGAAGCAAAAGCTGGTGGACAAGGTGGAAGCGGCGAAAGCAAGCGGCGACGCCAAGGCCGTCGAGGCTGCCGAAAAGGCGGTCAAGGACTTCCCGGCCGATGTCGCGGCGGCCAAGGCTGCATGGACCAAGGACAAGAGTGGCGCAGCTGCCCGCGCCGCGCCGGTCAAGGCCCACGCCGAGCCGTTCCCGGCCAGCGGCAAGACGCCTGAGGAGCAGGAAAAGTCGCGCGGCATCGCCAAGAAGAATTTCCTGGCGCTGATCTTCTGTCTGATGGTGGGTACCGCCGCGCTGCCGCACATCCTGATGCGCTTCTACACCACGCCTTCGGTCAAGGAGGCGCGCCGCTCGGTGTTCTGGTCGCTGTTCTTCATCTTCCTGCTCTACTTCACCGCGCCGGCCCTGGCCATCCTGGCCAAGTTCGATGTCTATAGCGCGCTGGTCGGATCGTCGTTTGCCAGCCTGCCCGCCTGGGTGAGCAACTGGGCGGCGGTGGACAAGACGCTGATGTCGATCACCGACATCAACAAGGACGGCATCGTGCAGCTCGCCGAAATCGTTATCGGCGGCGACCTGATCGTGCTGGCGACCCCGGAAATCGCGGGCCTGCCTTACGTGATCTCGGGTCTGGTGGCGGCCGGTGGCCTGGCAGCGGCGCTATCGACCGCCGACGGTCTGCTGCTGACCATCGCCAACGCGCTGTCGCACGACGTCTATTACAAGATGATCGACCCGAACGCCCCGACGGTACGCCGCCTGGCCGTGTCCAAGGGCTTGCTGCTGGTGGTTGCGCTGATCGCTGCCTACGTCACCTCGCTGAAACCGGGAGACATCCTGTTCCTGGTCGGTGCGGCGTTCTCGCTGGCGGCGGCGGCGTTCTTCCCGGCGCTTGTCTGCGGCATCTTCTGGAAGCGCGCCAACCAGCTCGGCGCCATCCTCGGCATGACGCTCGGCCTAGGGGTCACCATGTACTACATGTACATGACTTACCCCTTCTTCGGGGTCAACGCGCCGAAATGGTGGGACATCAACCCGATCTCGTCCGGTATCTTCGGCATCCCGCTCGGCTTCATCGGCGTCATCGTCGGTTCGCTGATCTCGCCGGCCCCGAGCAAGGAAGTCCAGGAACTGGTCGACCACGTGCGCTACCCGAACCTGGAGGGCGATATCAACACCAGCGCCGCTTAAGCAGCACAGGTGTCTGACGGGGGTGAAATACCCCCGCATTTCGAGCCGGCCCATACTGAAAATGTGGGCCGGTTTTTTGTTTCCACTCCGTTGCTTCGGCACCGTAGGGCCAGCACTCCACGGCCAGAAGTCACACCGCGCTTGCTTGGATCCCAAGCCCCCGCAACGGTGGCGCGCGGCTGGTGCTAGAAAGGCAGCTCGGGAATGAGGTATCTCAGATCGGAACGTTCGGTGTCCTGCACCAGTTGCTTCGCGCGCTTCGGATCGAAGCTGACCAGTTTTTCAACCACTGCCTTTACTTCGTCGGGGCGGCGCGCGTGATGCAGGGCCATGCCCCACTGGTAGTAGGCATTGCCGTTCATCGGTTGCAGGTTTGCCGCCTCGCGCAGCGCATCCGCCGCCGCATCGTGCTGGCCGAGCCGCGCGTGGGCCAGACCCTTGCCATACCAGGCGCGATCCTGCGCCGGTTTGAGACGCACCGCTTCGCCAAAGGCGGCGATGGCCGCTTCTGCCTTGCCGGCGTGCTCGCGAACGAAACCGAGGTTGAACCAGGTATCGGCATCCTCGGGGTGCACGGCAAGCACTTGCTCGAACCAGGACTCGGCCATGTCCCAGCGTTGCCGGTCGGCGGAAAGCGCGGCGAGGTGACGTGCCGGACGCGCGTCCCGTGGATCGATGCGGAAGGCTTCCGCATAAGCGGCATAGGCGATATCCGGCTTGCCGATGAAATGAAACACCCAGCCGCGGGCATAATTGCGCCAGTGATCGTAATTCATGAATGTGCTTTCTCCGTAAATGCGCGGGAGCGCAACGAACCGGAATCTCCAACAATCAGAGAGTCAATTTCACATGGTACCGACAGAACTTTTCGTTGTCAGCGTTTTGCGCGCATTGGTCGAGGTCGCGGGCCTGTTCCTGCTCGGGCAGGGCGTCCTCTATCTCCTGGCCGGCGCCCGGCGGGAAAAAAATGCGATTTACCAACTGTTCCAGATTGTGACCCGCCCGGTTGTCGGCCTGGTTCGTCGCATCACTCCGCGCGTGATCGTCGATCGTCACATACCGGTCGTCACGTTTTTCCTGTTATTCTGGATATGGATCGCGCTTGCCTACGCCCGGCGCGTGATCTGCGACATCAACGGACTGGTCTGCGGTTAGCAGCAGTCCGTAAGGATAAAACCATGGGGGATTCATGAAACCAGCATCCTATTATGCCCGTACAGAGAAAGGCGCCGCCGAGGTCGCCCAGCGCAGCCAGGCCATTCCGGCCAGAGCGCGCTCGCTCCTGCTGATGATCGACGGCAAGTCGACCGGCGCCCAGTTGCTCGAAAAGCTCGCAGCGTTCCCGAACAGCGGCGAGTTGCTGCAGTTGCTCGAAACCGAGGGGTATATCGGCCCGGTCGATGGCGGTGGCGCGGCAGTGTCAGCGCCGGCAGCCGCGCCGGCGTCCACCGCCTCGGTGACAGCCGCGCCGGCGGCGGCCAGTCCTGCGGTGGCCAGTCCGGGAACGGGCAGTGTTAGCGGGATTGGCGCCGCGAAGCGCTTCATGATCCGCAGCCTGCACGAGATTTTCGGGCCGGATGCCGACAGCCTGACCGGCAAGGTCGATCTGGCGCAGACCACCGAGGATCTGCGGAAACTGGCCGAGAAGCACCGTGAGTTGATGGCGTCGATGGGCAGCCGGCGCAAGGCCGATGCCTACTGGCAAGGCATCGAGGAGCTGCTGCCGGCGCCCTGATGCCGGATGACGTCGTAGGTAAAAGCTACCTGCCGGACAGCAAAATGAAAAACGGCGCGGATCCTGCGATCCGCGCCGTTTTGTATTGCCCGACTTTGCCTTATGCGGCTTTCTCTTCCTTGCCGCCAACGAAGAAGCTGACGATGTAGAGGATGAGGCCGATCAGGAAGGCGACGCCAGCCCATTCACGCATCCAGTAGAACATCGCGATCTTTTCCTGCGCCACCATGAAGGGCAGCGGCGCATCGGAAACGCGTTGCAGCCACACCTGCAGGATGCCGGCGGCGGTCAGGAACAGCGTGATGAAGACCATGGCCACGGTCATCAGCCAGAACGACCACATCTCGATTACCTGCGACTTGTTGCTGTTCGCAGCGCGACCGTTGAGGATCGGCATGGCGTAGGAGATCATCATCAGGTTGACCATGGCGTAGGCACCATAGAAGGCCATGTGGCCGTGGGCGGCGGTGATCTGCGTGCCGTGCGTGTAGAAGTTGACCGGGGCCAGGGTGTGCAGGAAGCCCCACACGCCAGCGCCGAGGAAAGCCATCACACCGGTGCCCAGCGCCCACAGCACGGCAGCCTTGTTCGGATGCTCGCGACGGCGACGGTTCACCATGTTGAAGGCAAACACGGTCATGGCGAAGAACGGAATCGGCTCCAGTGCGGAGAAGATGGAACCCCACCACTGCCAGTATTCGGGTGTGCCGATCCAGAAGTAGTGGTGACCCGTACCGATGATGCCGGTGATCAGCGTCAGGGTGACGATGACGTAGAGCCACTTTTCGATCACTTCACGGTCGACACCGGTCGTCTTGATCAGCACGAAGGCGAGGAAGGAGCCGAGGATCAGTTCCCACACGCCTTCGACCCAGAGGTGCACCGTCCACCACCAGAAGAACTTGTCGAGAACGACGTTCACCGGGTTGTAGAAGGAGAACAGGAAGAAGACGGCGAGGCCCCACAAGCCGATCAGCAAGACGATCGAAATGGCGGTCTTCTTGCCCTTCAGCACCGTCATGGTGATGTTGAACAGGAAGGCGAGCGCCACGATGACGATGCCGAGTTTGGTCGGCAGCGGCTGTTCGAGGAACTCGCGACCCATCGTTTCGAGGAGGTTGTTGCCGGTCAGTTCAGCCAGCGTCGCGTAAGGCACGGCCAGATAGCCGACGATGGTCAGCGCGCCGGCGACCAGGAAGATCCAGAACATGAGCAGCGCCAGTTTCGGACTGAACAGTTCGGTCTCGGATTCTTCCGGGATCATGTAGTAGGCGCCGCCCATGAAGCCGAACAACAGCCACACGATCAGCAGGTTGGTGTGGACCATGCGGGCCACGTTGAACGGAATGGCGGGGAACAGGAAGTCGCCGATCACATACTGCAGGCCAAGAATGAGGCCGAACAGGATCTGACCGACGAAGAGGCCGATTGCCGCGATGAAGTAGGGTTTTGCAACCGCTTGCGATTTGAATTGCATGATCAGTTCTCTCCTCTCGATCAGCCCTGGCTGTTAGGCGGCCAGCTGGCGGTGTTGATCGAATTGACGTGCTTCAGGAAGGCCACGATGGCATTCAGCTGCTCGTCGGTGAAGTTGAACTGCGGCATGCTGCGGCGACCCGGGATGCCCTCCTTCGGACGGCTCTGGATGAAGGCCTTGGTGCCCTCGTCGCCATAACGGACGACCACGTTGCCCAGCTCGGGAGCAAAGTAGGCGCCTTCACCCAGCAGGGTGTGGCAACCGATACAGTTATTGACCTCCCAGAGCTTCTTGCCTTCGGCGATCTGCGGCGTGATGTTGGCCCGCATGTCGCGTTTTGGAAGTTGCGAATGGGTATCGAATGACAGCGCAAGGAACAACAGGAAGAAAAAGATCGTCCCCCCGAAAAAAATGTTCCGCGCCATCGATTTGGTGAAAGCGCCACTCATCGTTTTTCCCCCTTTTCGGAAATTGTTTGGCGGTCCGATGCTAGTTGGCCGGGCGGGCAGGGGGCTTTGATGTGTGCTAAAAAAGCGCCGAAGCCGGTCGATTAACTTCGGCGCTATACTCTCCCCTCTTCAATTCGAAAGCATTTCATGGCCGCACCCGATACCGCCAGCATGGCGCTTTTCTGTGATTTCGAGAACGTCGCGCTCGGCGTGCGCGATGCCCAGTACGAGAAGTTCGACATCAAGCCAGTGCTCGAACGCCTGCTGGCCAAGGGCAGCATCGTCGTCAAGAAAGCCTATTGCGACTGGGAGCGCTACAAGGGCTTCAAGTCGGCGATGCACGAGGCCAATTTCGAACTGATCGAAATCCCGCACGTACGGCAGTCCGGCAAGAATTCAGCCGACATCCGCCTCGTCGTCGATGCGCTCGACCTGTGCTACACCAAGTCGCACGTCGACACCTTCGTCATCATCAGCGGCGATTCCGATTTTTCGCCGCTGGTTTCCAAGCTGCGCGAGAACGCCAAGCGGGTGATCGGCGTCGGCGTCAAGCAGTCGTGTTCCGACCTGCTGATCGCCAACTGCGACGAATTCATCTATTACGACGATCTGGTGCGCGAGCGCAATGGCGGGCGCCGCGAAAGCCGCGAGGCGGCGCCGCGGCGGACGCCGGAAGAAGAACAGAATCGTGGCGAGAAGCTGGAAGCGCGCAAGGCCAAGGCCGTCGAACTGGCTGCCGCGACTTTCGCCGACCTCATCGCCGACCGTGGCGATACCGAGCGCATCTGGGCCTCGGTGCTCAAGGAAGTCATCAAGCGGCGCAATCCGGGCTTCAACGAGACCTATTTCGGCTTCCGCAGCTTCGGCAACCTGCTCGAGGAGGCTGCCAACCGGGGACTCCTCGGTTTCGGGCGGGACGACAAGTCGGGTGCCTACGTGACGCGGGTCGCGCCGCGTCCGGTGCCGATCGACGAAGGTGATTCCGAGGCGCCCGATGTTTCTGGCGAACCAGTCGCGGTCGACGTGCCTGGGGAGGCCAAAACCGCCGTGGCCGGCGAAACCGAGAAGCCGGCGACCAACCGTCGCCGGGGTGGCGGCCGCCGCTCGCGCAAGGACAGGTCGCCGGCAGAGTCAGGTTTGGCAAGCGAGGCGGTGTCCGTCGAGATGCCGGCGGCGGTTGCCGTGCCCGTCGCCGCAGCTGGCGAGGAGGCTCAGCCGGCCAAGCCGCGTCGCGGTGGTCGCCGTCCGAAGCCGGAGGCGGTAACGGCATCGGCAGAGTCAGCGGTGCTTGCCGAGGCGTCGGTGACGGCGCCGGATGCAGGAACGCCAGCGGCAAAGCGGGCGCGCACGCCGCGGAGCCGCAAGCCGAAGGCAGGTACCACCACCGCCAAGGAATAGAAGGGCAGGGTTGCCGGTGCCGGAATGAAAAAGAACCGCCGCGGCGGTTCTTTGATTTTCTCTACCGGCGAGCGGGTTTCAGGCGGCGGCCTGCACCGGAATCTTGTGGCCGCGCCGGGTGATGCGGTTCTGCGAATCGACGTAGATCAGTTCCGGCTCGTACTTGGCCAGTTCGAGTTCGTTGTACACGGCAAAGGTGGCGATGATCAGGATGTCGCCGGGCGCCGCGCGGCGGGCTGCCGAGCCATTGACCGAGATGACCCCGGAGCCGCGTTCGGCGGGAATGGCGTAGGTGGTGAAACGCTCGCCGTTGTTGACGTTCCAGATGTCGATCTGTTCGTATTCCTTGATATTGGCTGCTTCGAGCAGGTCTTGATCGATGGCGCAGGAACCTTCGTAGTGCAGGTCGGCGTGGGTAGCGGTCACGCGGTGCAGCTTGGATTTCAGCATCGTTCTCTGCATGGTTTCACTCATCCAGAAGGTTGGCGGGGAAGCGAATTGTAGCGACTGCATTCACGCTGTCAATGGTCTTGTTGCACCCCAGCAATACCCGTCAAATCTCGATGTTGTCGATGAGCCGCGTGTTGCCCAGACGGCTGGCGGCAAGCACTACCAGCGGGATGTCGATGCCCTGCGGGATGCCCAGGTCGGACTGTTGTCGCACCGCAACATAATCGGTTTTCCAGCCGGCTGCGGTCAACGCCGAAATTGTGGCATTTTCCAGGTCGGCGAGATTGTCCTGGCCTTGCCGGATGGCGTCGCGAATCCGCTTCAGCTCGCGATAGAGGCGCGGCGCCTCGGCGCGCTCGGCCGCGCTCAGGTAGCCATTGCGCGACGACAGTGCAAGGCCGTCGTCGGCGCGCACGGTGGCGCCGCCGACGATGGCGATCGGCAGGGCGAATTGGCGGGTCATGTTGCGGATGACCATCAACTGCTGGTAATCCTTCATGCCGAAGATGGCGACCTGCGGCTGGACGCAGTTGAAAAGCTTGAGTACCACCGTGGCGACGCCACGAAAATGGCCGGGACGGAACTTGCCGTCGAGTTGGTGCTGGATGGCCGGCGGCTCGACCGTGTATTCCTGCTGCTCCGGATAGAGGTCGGCCTCGGTCGGCGCGAACAGCACATCGACGCCGGCGCTAGCCAGCTGGTCGCAATCGGCTGTAAAGGTGCGCGGATACTTGTCGAAATCCTCGTGCGGGCCGAACTGCAGGCGATTGACGAAAATCGACGCGACGACGGTGTCGCCATGCGCCCGCGCCTGTTCCATCAGGCTGATGTGGCCGGCGTGCAGATTGCCCATGGTCGGCACGAAAACGACGCGGCCGCGGTTCTTCAGCGCCGTGCGCAGGTCGGCGATGGCGGAATGGATTTGCATGGTTTTAAGCCGAGTAAGTATGTTCGGGGCTGGGGTAGCTGCCGTCCTTGACGGCGGCCACGGCGCGGGCGGCGGCATCGGCGATGCTGGAGGCGCCGTCCATGAAGTTGCGGACGAACCTGGCTTTTTTGCCCGGCGGGATGTCGAAGGCGTCGTGCACGACCATGACCTGGCCCGAGCAGTCCTTGCCGGCGCCGATGCCGATGGTGATGATGTTCAGCAGCGTGGTGACCTCGGTGGCCAGCACGGCCGGGATGGCTTCGAGGACGACCATCGTCGCCCCGGCCTGCTGCAGCGCCAGTGCGTCGTCCTTGAGGCGCTGCGCGGCGGCTTCGCCCTTGCCCTGCACCTTGTAGCCACCCAGCGCATGTACCGACTGCGGCGTCAGGCCGACGTGGCCGCAGACCGGGATGCCGCGGCTGACCAGAAATTCGACGGTGGCCGCCATTTCGCGGCCGCCTTCCAGCTTGACCATCTGCGCGCCGGCCGCCATCAGCGTGACGGCGTTGCGGAAAGCCTGCGCTGGCGCTTCCTGATAGCTGCCGAAGGGCATGTCGGCGATGATGAAGGGGTGATCGGAACCGCGCTTGACGGCGGCGACATGGTAGGCGATGTCGGCGACGGTGACCGGCAGCGTCGTGTCGTGGCCCTGGATGACGTTGCCCAGCGAATCGCCGATCAGCAGCGATTCGACTCCGGCGCCGTCGAGCAGGCGCGCGAAGCTGGCGTCGTAGCAGGTGAACATGACGATCTTCTCGCCGGCCTGGTAGAGCTTGGCGAGGTCGGCCTGGGTCAGGCGGCGGGTGGTGCTCTGAGCGGACATGGGTTGGCTATGACCGGAAAACGAAATAGACGGCGCCAAGGATACACAGGGCGGCCCACAAATAGTCAAGCTTGAGCGGCTGGCCCATGTAAAAAATAACGAAGGGCACGAAGATGGTCAGCGTGATGGCTTCCTGCAAGATCTTCAGCTGCGCGAGGCTCATCTCGGTATTGCCGATGCGGTTGGCCGGTACCTGGATCAGGTATTCGAACAGCGCGATGCCCCAGGAAATCAGCGCCGCGATCCACCATGGCTTCTCGTTGAGATGCTTGAGGTGCGCGTACCAGGCGAAGGTCATGAAGACATTCGACAGCGACAGCAGGACGACGGTCTGCCAAAGCACCGGGACCTGCATGCCGAGCGCGGTCACAACCTGACGATGCCCTGGTTGGCGACCGCCGGCAGCCAGGCGGCGAGACTGCCGCGCCGCGGAATGGCGAGATCGGGGGCGACTTCGGCGAGCGGCAGGAGCACGAAGGCGCGCAGATGCAGGCGCGGATGCGGCAGGGTCAGGCGCGGCAGGTCGAGTTCGATGTCGTCGTAGAGCAGCAGGTCGAGGTCGAGGGTGCGCGGCCCGTTCCGCTCGCGGCGGACGCGTCCGAAACGGGCTTCGATGTCGAGCAGCGCGTCGAGCAGGGCTTCGGGGGCCAGTGTGGTTTCCAGCACCGCGACGGCGTTGACGAAGTCAGGCTGGCTGAGGATGCCGACCGGGGCGGTGCGATAGAGCGACGAACAGCGCGCGACGCGACTTTCCGGCAGGTTGGCGAGCGCCGCGAAGGCGGCCAGCACGGCGGCCGTCGGGTTGCCGAGATTGGCGCCGAGGGCGACGTAGGCGGTGTTCATTCGGCGGCGCCGCCGCCCGCTGGGGCATCCTGCGCGGCAGCCGGCTTTTTGCGCCGCCGGCGGCGCTTCTTGTCGCCGGCCTGTTCCGGCAGCAGCATGCGCGCGCGCTCTTCGCCATCGGCGTCCTGAAAGCGGGTCCACCAGTCGGCCAGTTCCTGCCCGACTTCGCCGGATTCGGCGCGCAGCAGCAGGAAGTCGTAACCGGCGCGGAAGCGCGGCTGTTCGAGCAGGCCGTAGGGGCGTTTGCCGGCGCGCGCCTCGAAACGCGGTTGCAGCAGCCAGATGTCCTTGATGTCGCCGGCGATGCGCCGGGTAATGGCGAGCTTTTCAGCCTGCACGTCGAGCACTGTGTCCATCGCCTGGAAAAGTGCAGGAATTTTCGACTCGCCACTGGCCTTGAGCTTTTCCCAGTGCGCCAGGACTTCGTGCCAGAGCAGGGTGGCGAACAGGAAGCCGGGCGAGATACCCTTGCCCTGGCGGACGCGCTCGTCGGTGTTGGCCAGCGCCAGCATGACGAACTTCTCGCCCATCGGCTGTTCGAGGATGACGTCGAGCAGCGGCAGCAGGCCGTGGTGCAGCCCCTCATCGCGCAACTGGGTGATGCATTCGACCGAATGGCCGGAAGTCAGCAGCTTGAGCATTTCGTCGAAGAGGCGGGCGGGCGGCACGTTTTCCAGCAGTTCGGCCATTTCGCGGATCGGCTTGCTCGCTGCCGGGTCGATCTGCAGGCCGAGCTTGGCGGCAAGGCGCACGGCGCGCAGCATACGCACCGGATCTTCGCGGTAGCGGGCGCGCGGCTCGCCGATCATGCGCAGGGTTTTCTGCTTGAGGTCGCCGACGCCGCGGTGATAGTCGATGACCGCCTCGGTCGCCGGATCGTAATACAGTGCATTGGCGGTGAAGTCGCGGCGCGCGGCATCTTCCGCCTGTGAGCCGAAGACGTTGTCGTGCAGCACGCGGCCGTGTTCGTCCTTCTTGGTGTTGGCGTCGAGCGTGCCGCGGAAGGTGGTGACCTCGATGGTCTCGTGCCCCATCATCACATGGACGATCTGGAAGCGGCGGCCGATGATGCGCGAGCGGCGGAAGACGTGACGGACCTGTTCCGGCGTGGCGTCGGTGGCGACGTCGAAATCCTTGGGCTCGGCGCCGATCAGCAGGTCGCGCACGGCGCCGCCGACGACGAAGGCCTTGTGGCCCTGCTGCTGCAAACCCTCGCAGACGCGCCGGCTGCCGCTGCTGATGCGGTCGCGGGTGATACGGTGGGTGGAAACGGGAATGACAGCCGGTTCGTGGTGACTGGGCGTGGCCTTCTTGCCGCGGAAGACGCTGGAGATGAGTTTGCGGATCACGTAGTGCCGTTCAGGGAGCGCATTGCGCGCTGCGAAAAGCCGGAATTCTACCGCAAAGTAATGATTTTCCAGCCCATTTCGCTGCTGTGCCGGTGCAGCGTCTGGTCCGGGTCGACGGCCACCGGCGTCGTGACCTTGCCCATGAGCGGCAGGTCGTTGTGCGAGTCGCTGTAGAAAAAGCTTTCGGCGAAGCTGCCCCACCACAGGCCGAGCGATTCGAGCCAGCTTTCGACGCGTTCGATCTTGCCGTCGCGGAACGAGGGCGTGCCGCGCGGACTGCCGGAAAATGCCCCGTTTTCGACGTCGACCGCGGCAATCGTGCCGATCAGGTGCGGAATGCCGAATTCGCTGACGATCGGGCGGGTGACGAAGCTGTTGGTGGCGGTGACGACGGCGCACAGATCGCCGCTGGCCAGGTGCCGGCGCACCAGTTCGCGGGCCTTGTCGCCGATCAGCGGGCGGATGTGGCGATCCATGTATTCGCGGTGCCAGGCATCCAGCTCGGTGCGCGGGTGGCGGGTCAGCGGGGCGAGCTGGAAGGCGAGGAACTCGTTGATGTCGAGGGTGCCTTCCTTGTACTGGTCGTAGAAGGCGATGTTCTTCGCTTCCTGGATTTCGCGGTCGACGACGCCCTTGGTGATCAGGAATTGCGCCCACTCGAAATCGGAGTCGCCGGCAATGAGGGTGTTGTCGAGGTCAAAGAGGGCAAGGTTCATTTGGCAAAGTCCAGCGGCAGGGTTTCGGCGAGCAGTTCGCGCAGCAAGGGCAGCGTGACGGCGCGCTTGTGTTCGAGGGTGTAGCGGTCGAGGGCGACGATGAAGGCGGACAGCGTGCGCATGTCACGCGGGGCGTGGCGCATCAGGTAATCGATGCTCTCGGGCGTCAGCTTGAGGGCGCGTTCCCTCGCCTGGGCGGCGAGGGCGGCGGCTTTTTCGGCATCGCTGAGTGGCTGCAGGCGGTAGATCAGCCCGGAACCGAGGCGGGTGCGCAGGTCTTCGCGCAGCGCGAGGTGGGCCGGCGGCCGGTCGGCGGCGGTCAACAGCATGCCGGCGGCCATTTTCAGCCGGTTGAAATGGTTGAAGAGGGCGATCTGGCCCGTTTCGTCCAGCACCTCGACGTGATCGACGGCCAGTTGTCCGGCCTCGGGCGCGGTCGCCAGTGCCGGGTCGCGCGCCGCATCGACATAGGCGAAACCGCTGGCCAGCAACAGGTGCGATCGTCCCGACCCGGCTTCTCCCCACAGGCAGAAGGAAGTCTCGGCGCGCGCGCCCGCCAGCCAGCCGGTCAGCGCGGCGACGGTTTCCGCATTGCCGCCGGCGACGAAGTTGTCCAGCGTCGGCGGGCTTTCCGGCAGCAAGTCGAGGGTCAGTTGGCGCATGGCTTTGAGGCAGGGTGTGGGGGCGATTTTAACATCCGGCATGGCGTCGCCGGTTTTTGCAACGATCATTCCCTTGGCGGCTGAATGGTCAGGTGCATTCGCTTGCTGCCATTTGCCGGGGCATCAAGCACCTCGACCCTATAATTCCTGGTGCCCTGGCTGGATCGATAGACGTGATATAGCTGTGTTACCAGCTGGACGTAATCGCGTGTTTCCGGATAGGGTGGAATCTTGTTGTTGTGCTGCTGGACCGCGCCTTCACCAGCATTGTAGGAAGCGAGTACCAGACTCGGCTGCCTGGGAAACAGCTTGAACAGGTCGGCAAGGTAACGTGCCCCGAGACGAATATTGGTTTTCGGGTCGCGCAGCTTCTGTTCCAGGGATTTGTACTTGTCGCCAAGCAGACCATAGCGTTCCGCGGTCAATGGCATCACCTGCATCAGGCCGATTGCGCCTTTGGCTGAGACCGCGTTTGGATCGAAGCCGGATTCCGCTGCCATGACCGCCTTGAGCAAGGCGAGGTCGACCGCATAGTCGGTGCTGGCGCGTTTCAGCAGCGGCTCGTAGGTTTTCAGGTTTGGATGCTGGATCAGGCGATTTGATAGCTGCCGGTTTCCGCGTTTCGCGGAATCCAGGTCCAGTGATCCGAACTGGTTCCCCCGTGCCAGCAACTGATAGCGCGCATCCAGTTTCTCGGCTGAAAAATGCGATACGCCCTGTTCATCGACATAGCCATAAATATCCGCACGGCTGCCTGCCGAAACCAGGCCCAGGAGAAGCGCAAGGAAAAATCTGGAATGTCGCATCCGACCTTGTGAGAAGGAATCGGGAAAACGGAGCGGGTGTTGAGCACGCCCGGGCCGAAAACTCTATACCCAAAAGCTGTTTTGAACCACCCCGACAAAAGTGAATCAACGAACCGGTGCTGAAGGGGGCGTCAATCTCGTGCTGAATTGCCGGGCGGCGGGATCGAGGGCGTCAATGCCACCGGCTTGCGGTAAAATTCGACCTCTTTCCATCGTCGACCGCAACAGCCAGCCGCCATGACCCAGAACACTTCCCTTTCCTACCGTGATGCCGGCGTCGATATCGATGCCGGCGACGCGCTCGTCGAGCGCATCAAGCCGCTGGCCAAAAAGACCCTGCGCGACGGCGTACTCGGCGGCATCGGCGGTTTCGGTGCGCTGTTCGAAGTGCCGAAGCGCTATAAGGAACCGGTGCTGGTGTCCGGTACCGACGGCGTCGGCACCAAGCTGCGTCTGGCTTTCGAGTTGAACCGGCACGATACGGTGGGGCAGGATCTGGTCGCCATGAGCGTCAATGACATTCTGGTGCTCGGCGCCGAATCGCTGTTCTTCCTCGATTATTTCGCCTGCGGCAAGCTCGATGTCGATACCGCTGCTTCCGTCGTCGGCGGCATCGCCAAGGGCTGCGAACTGGCCGGCTGCGCGCTGATCGGCGGCGAAACCGCCGAAATGCCGGGCATGTACCCGGATGGCGAATATGACCTGGCCGGCTTTGCAGTCGGTGTCGTCGAGAAATCCAGGGCCATCGACGGCAAGTCCATCGCGCCGGGCGACGTCGTGCTCGGTCTGGCCTCTTCCGGCGCCCACTCCAACGGCTACTCGCTGGTGCGCAAGATCATCGAGCGTTCCAATCCGGACATGAACGCCAAGTTTGATGGTGAGCGCACCCTGGCCGACGTCGTCATGGCGCCGACCCGCATCTATGTCAAGCAGGTTCTGGCCACCATGCAAAAGGTCACGATCAAGGGCATGGCCCACATCACCGGCGGCGGCCTGCTCGAAAACGTGCCGCGCGTGCTGCCGGAAAACACGGTGGCCGAGCTGGAAAAGGCTGCCTGGCCGCGGCCGAAACTGTTCGACTGGATGCAGGCCGAAGGCAATGTCGCTGAAAACGAGATGCACCGCGTCTTCAACTGCGGCATCGGGCTGGTCGTCGTCGTTGCCGCGGCCGATGCCGAGGCAGCGGTGGCCGAGCTGAAGGCGCAGGGCGAGGCGGTCTATCGCATCGGCAAGATCCGGGCGCGTCAGGGTGACGAAGCGCAGACCACCGTGGTTTGAGTGGCTGCGCCGGACCGCCATGCTGGCGTGCGGTCTGTCGTTGCTGAATTTACCAGCGCCGCTTTGGGCTGCGGATAAAATCGCCCGGAAGCCGGTCGCGGCCAAGAAGCTGCCTCCGACAAAGGGCGCGAAGCCGCCCGCTCGCACGCCTTCGTCGGAAATCGGCACAGCCGAGATCGTCGAATCGGAAATGACCGGGCTGCATGGTTCGGCAAGTTTTTACGGTCGCGATTTTCATGGCCGGCGCACGGCTACCGGTGAAACTTTCGACTTGCGTGGCTTCACCGCCGCCAGCAACCGCTTCCCGCTCGGCAGCTGGGTGGCGGTGCGGCGCCTCGACAACGATCGCTGTGCCATCGTCAAGGTTAACGATCGCATGGCGGGCCACCACCGGAAGCGCATCATCGACGTTTCACGGGGGGTCGCCGAGTATCTCGACATGATCCGCGCCGGTGTCGTTCTGGTGCGTGTGGCGCCGCTCAAGGGCAATCAGCGCAACGATCATTCCTGCGCCGCCGCTTTTGAAAGCCGGGACATGCCACCCGATCCCGCGCCTGCCATGGATTGGCGCGACAGGCAGCCGGAACTGCAACTCGACGCGATGCATTGAGCGGAATTTTTCTCCCGCATGGCGGAGGAGTTCGATACAATTGAACCAATTACTGACTCGTCGGTCAGTATCAAAAATAATGGCGCCCTCCCCATGAACAAAAATACCCGACTCGGCATCATTGCCCTTGCACTTGCCGGCCTCGCCGGTCTTGGCTACTTTGCCTACACGGCGAATCGCGCGCCGGCATCCGGACCCGGCGCGCCGGCCGGCGGCGCGGCAGCCAAACCGGGCGGCGGCGCACCCGGCAGCTTTGCGCTGGCGGTCGAGGTGGCGAAGATCGCGGCGGCAGATTTTTCCGACGAAGCGAGCGCCGTCGGCAACCTGAAATCGAACCAATCGGTAGTCATGCGGCCGGAAACCGCGGGGCGCATCGCCGCCGTCAATTTCAAGGATGGCGCCATCGTCGCCAAGGGCGCAGTGCTGGTGACCCTAGACGCCGCGGTGCAGGAAGCGGAGTTGCAGCAGGCGCGGGCCAACCTGGCGCTGGCCCGGAGCAACCACAAGCGCAACCAGGAACTGCTGGAGAAAAAATTCGTCACCGCGCAGGCGCTGGACAACTCGGCGGCGACGCTCAAGGTGCAGGAAGCGGCCGTGCAGCTGGGCGAGGCCAAGGTCGGCCGGATGCGCATCAAGGCCCCGTTCACCGGCATGGTCGGCCTGCGCAACGTCAGCGTCGGTGATTACGTCAAGGAAGGGCAGGACCTGATCAACATCGAGGACATCGGCACGCTGCGCGTCGATTTCAAGTTGCCGGAAACCTACCTCGGCCGCGTCATCAAGGGACAGCTCGTCGAGGTCAGCACCGACGCACTGCCGGGCGAGCAATTCACGGCGGTGCTCGATGCCGTTGACCCCATGGTCGATCAGAACGGGCGAGCCATTTCCAGCCGCGCCCGCCTGGACAACGCCACCGGCAAGCTGCGGCCGGGGATGTTCGTCCGTGTCCGCCTGCTCTTCGGCGACCGCAAGAATGTGCTGATGGCGCCCGAGCAGGCCATCGTGCCGGGGGCGCAGCCGACGGTGTTCAAGGTGGTCGACGGCAAGGCGGTGACCGCCAAGGTCAAGCTCGGCGTGCGTCGGGCGGCGCAGGTGGAAGTCGTCGACGGGCTGGTGGCCGGCGATGTGGTGGTCACCGCCGGCCAGCTCAAGCTGCGCGATGGTGCCGCGGTGCGGGCGATCGGCGAGGGCGGGGCGGTGGCGCAGCCGGCAGGCGGCATGGACGGCATGTCCGGGATGGCGCCGGCCAAGGCGGCTGAAGCCAAATGAGGATTTCCGAGATCTGCATCAAGCGGCCGGTCTTTGCCACCGTGCTGTCGCTGGTGGTGATGCTGATCGGCATCGTTTCCTATACCCGCCTGCCGGTGCGCGAATACCCGAAGATCGACGAGCCGGTGGTGACGGTCGACACGACGTATCGCGGGGCATCC
>Ga0209262_10000563_pt1 | contig 16400 bp, 16 predicted proteins | sample Lowcelwee11metaG_FD_187171 | JGI IMG/M metagenome (GOLD analysis project Ga0209262, IMG submission 187171) | Freshwater pond sediment microbial communities from the University of Edinburgh, under environmental carbon perturbations - Low... | ecosystem: Environmental > Aquatic > Freshwater >...
CGCTCGCGCAGCCCCCACCGGCACAGGAAACACCATGTCAGAAATCTTCGGTCTCGATGCCTACGCCCCGCGCGAGGTGGCCCAGCGCATTGAAACCGTGGGCGTGGCCAAGGCCCGCATGGCGACGCTGCCGCTGTTGATGCTGGGTGTGCTGGCGGGTGCCTTCATCGGCCTGGGTTCGCTGTTTTTCCTGATCGTCAAGGCCGACGCCACGCTCGGCTTCGCGGCCAGCCAGCTGCTGGGCGGGCTGGTGTTTTCGCTCGGCCTGCTGCTGGTGGTGGTGGCGGGCGCCGAGCTCTTCACTGGCAACAACCTGCTGGCCATGGCCTGGGCCGACCGGCAGATCACCAGCGCCGAAGTGCTGCGCAACTGGCTGCTGGTGTGTGGTGCCAATTTCGTGGGCGCGGCCGGCCTGGCGGCATTGGTGTATTTCAGCGGCCACACCACCATGAACGGCGGCGCGATCGGCCAGCAGGTGGTGAAGATCGCGCTGGCCAAACAGGCGCTGCCCTGGCCGGAAGCGTTTTTCCGCGGCGTGCTGTGCAATGTGCTGGTCTGCATGGCGGTGTGGATGGCCATGGCCGGGCGCAGCGTGGTGGACAAGGCGGTGGCCATCGTGTTCCCCATCAGCGCCTTCGTGGCGGCTGGGTTCGAGCACAGCATCGCCAATATGTACCTTTTTCCGCTCGCCATGCTGGTGCAGCAGGGCGACCCGGCCCTCGGCGGCGGCGCCGTCACCTGGGCTGGCCTGGGTGGCAACCTGCTGCCGGTGATCGCCGGCAACCTGCTGGGCGGCAGCGTGCTGGTGGGGCTGGCGTACCACGTGATCTACCGGCGCAACCCACCCACCTGACAGCCGCCGGGCGCCCTGGCGCACGTGCCCACCCCCTGGTTGTTGTTATTCCGCATCGCAAGAATGGGCGCTTTTGGGGGTCCGCAAAATTGTCACTATCCATGCGGCATTCAGCGCATAATCCTTCCGCGAGTGCCTTCAGGCCTCGCTTGACAAGTGATCGGTTGGTTTCGCGTGCTACAGGTTTTGTGTGCTAACGGGGCTCCATCGCTATTTTTCTCAGTGTTATTAGGAGTCCCAACCATGGGCAACAAACTGTACGTGGGCAACCTGCCCTACACCGTGCGCGACGAAGACCTGCAGCAAGCTTTCAGCGCCTACGGCTCTGTCAACAGCGCCAAGGTCATGATGGAACGTGACACCGGCCGCTCGAAAGGCTTCGGCTTTGTCGAAATGGGCAGCGACGCAGAAGCGCAAGCAGCCGTCGAAGGCATGAACGGCCAGTCCCTGGGCGGTCGCAGCCTGGTGGTCAACGAAGCCCGTCCGATGGAAGCCCGTCCTCCCCGCACCGGTGGCGGCGGCTTCGGCGGCCCCCGCGGTGGTGGCGGCGGCTTCGGTGGTGGTGGTGGCGGCGGTGAAGGCGGCGGCTTCCGCAGCCCCTACGGCGGCGGTGGCCGTCGTGATGGCGGCGGCGGCGGTGGTCGCGGCGGTTACTGATCGCTTCCCCCTGCTGACCCGGTTGTCGTAATCGGGTCGCTCAAAAAAAGCCCTTCGGCCTGCCCGAAAGGCTTTTTTTTCGTCTATCGATCCCCTGACTCAACCCAGCGTGTCATTGAGGATGTTGGTGGCCCAAGCCATGGCGAAAATGCCTTCCGTGGTGGTCGGCCGTTCGGACAGTCCACCCGCATCCTTGGCCGGCACCATGGTTTTTTTGTCGCTGTCGTACCGGTACACCGCGGCCACGTGAATCACCTCCGACTGCGAGACGAAGCTGTAGCAGGTGTTGGCGATGATGGGCAGGGACGGAACAGCCATGCCGAGCGACTGCGCAGCGATCGCCCCGGCGCACACCTTGGCTTCCTGGTTGGCCATGTGCGCTGACTTGGGCATGCCGGGTGCCCCCGCGATCGAATCGCCGAGCACGTAAACGCCCTTGGCGGCGGTTGACTCGTAGCTCAGAAAATCCACACCGCACCAGCGGTCCCCCACGTTGGCCAGGCCGCTGTTGCGGGCGATCGCGCCGGCGCGCTGGGGCGGGATCACGTTGATCACCTGCGCCTTGACCTTGCCCTGCAGATCGAAACTGAGCGTGCCACTCTGGGTGTCCACCGCTTTCAGATCGGCATTGGGCACGTATTCGATCTGAGCACCATAGCGGCCTTTCCACACCGCTTCAAACAGGCCTTTCTTGGCCTGAATTTCCGGGTTGGCATCAAACACCAGCAGCTTGGCACCGGGTTTTCGCACCTGCAGGAAATGCGCGATCAGGCTGGCCCGCTCATAGGGGCCGGGCGGGCACCGGTAGGGCACCTTGGGCACCGTTATCGCCACCACACCGCCATCGGGCAAGGCCTGCAGCATCTGGCGCAGCTGCTGGGTCTGCTCGCCCGCCTTCCAGGCGTGGGGCACGCGCGCCTGCTGGGCCGCGGTCTGCAAACCTTCTATGCCGTCATACAGGTAGTCAACCCCAGGGGCCACGATCAACCGGTCGTAGGGAATCTTCTCGGATCCCACGCGCACCTCGCGCAGGGTGGTGTCGATGGCGTCGGCGTGGGCCCGCACCCAGCGCAGTCCGTTCTGTGCCACAAGGCGGGTGTAGGGCCGCGAGATGTCCCGCAGACTCAGGCCGCCATGGATCACGCGGTTGCTCATCGGGCACATGACGAACTCGCTGGCGGGTTCGACCAGCGTGATCTGCAGGGCGGGGTTGAAACGGTGCAGGTAGCGCGCCGCCGTGGCGCCTCCAAAGCCACCCCCGATGATGACCACCCGTTCACCGGTCTGCGCGGCCACATGGGGCGCCGCCAGTGTCGAAGCGGCGGCCAGACCGGCCTGGAGAAATGCGCGTCGCTGGGTCATGCCGGGGTTCTCATTTGAGTGCGGAGAAATGGTCGGCGATGCGGGCGAGCTCGTCGTCGCTGTAGCCTTTGGCGTGCTGCTGCATGATGGTTCCCTTGAGCTGGCCGCTCTTGTAGCCCAGCAGCTTGCCCAACAGGTCCTTGGCCGGGCGCCCGCCGATGGCCAGACCCGTGCCTTCGGCCCGCCCGTCGGGTCCGTGGCACGCCATGCAACTCGCCGCCCAGACCGCGGTCTGGAAAGCGGCCGGGTCTTTGGGCTGGGCGTGCGCGGTGACAACCAGCCCCAGTCCCAGGCAACAGACGGCCCTCAGTCGGTGGACAGAGAGGCATTTCTTGAAGGGGGTCTGCGTGGCTGGGGCGAAGGTCGTGCGTTTCATTTCCGCAACTTTGACGGAAATTGGGGTATTTTGGCGTGATTTTTTACACAGTTTGTGACGCACACCACACCAAGTGCCCATCCGCAAAAGTTGGCCGAACTGAACCTTACTGCTTTGGCATTCGTTCCTGAATCCGGTGCGTGGCGCACCCGCGCGGGCCCAGCGGATCGGACCGATCCCAGGCTTCAGCGTGCCGCGTCTTCGCCGTGCCGGTGTTTGCGAGGCCGACCGGCCAGCAAGTGGTCGAACAGGGCATTGGGCAGCAGGCGCAGCAACTTGGCCACCACACCCATCTGCCAGGGGATCACCCGGTAGCTGGTTTGGGCCGTGATGGCGTCGAAGGCCTGCGCCGCGAAGGCTTCCGGGCTCATCAGAAAGGGCATGGCGTAGCGGTTCTTGCGCGTGAGCGGGGTGTCCACATAGCCGGGCAAGAGCGTGACCACCGCCACCCCGCTGCTGCGAAGTTCGCCGCGCAGGCTCTCGCAATAGGCCACGACCGCGGCCTTGCTGGCGCAGTAGGCACCGTGCCCGGGCAGGCCGCGAATGGCCGCCACGCTGGCGATGCCCACCAGAGTGCCGCTGCCGCGCCGGGCCATGGCGGCCACAAAGGGCTGGAAGGTGGCGGCCATGCCGGTGTTGTTGGTGGCGAAGGTCCGCGCCATCACATCGATGTCGTCGCGTTCGGCGGTGTCCATGCCGATGCTGATCCCGGCGTTGGCGATCACCACATCGGGCAAGCCCTGGGTCGCCAGGCAATCGGTGCCGGCGGCCACGATGCTGGCGGGATCGGACACATCGGCGTTGTAGATCCGGCAGCTGTTGTCGTCCCAGCCCTGGGCTTGCGCCCAGGTCTGCAGCTCGCCGCTGCGGCGGGCCACCAACGCCAGCCGGTAACCTGCCTGCGCATACCTCAGCGCCAGTGCCTGTCCAATGCCGCTGGACGCCCCGGTGATGAACACCAGGCGGGCGTGCTGCGGGTTGTGCGACATGGTGGGCGGCAGGGGCGCAGAAGGGAACCGCCTCAGCGCGGCGCGAGTTGGGCGCGGACCCGGCCGTTGAGTTCGACCACGCGTGAATCACCGCGGTAGTCCAGCGTGTCCGCCGTGATCTGGTCCTTGTCACGGATCAGCAGCACCGGCAGATCCGATTCGATGTGTTCGGGATCGGTGGTCACCCGCAAAAACTCGCCGTGAAACTCCATGCGCGGCAACCGCTCGCCGGCGGCGTTGCGCGTCGCCTGGCGCACCACCACCGCATCGCCCTTGAGCTCGTACACCGTGCCCTCGCCATTGCTGACGATCTCGCGCGCGGTGGCCGTGGTGAGCTGGCGCTGCGCACTGAAGGTGCGGATGCGTGCCGTGTCGATCACCGTGCTGTCCGTGTCGGGGTGGTGGCGCGCCTCGGCGCCGTAGACCTCGGTCTGCAGCGTCCCGTTGGGCGCAAACACCTTGACGGAAAACCGCCGCATGAAAAAGTCCGGTTCGTGGGTGACCGGTCGCTCGGGCTCGGGCTCCAGGGGCTGGGGTGTGGCCTGCAGCAAGAGGTAGGAAGCCAGCGCCAGCGGCATCATCAGCAACACCGGCAGGTACAGGGAGAGCTGGTCCCAGACCCGGCTCAAGCCCCTGCGGCGCGTTTTGACCTGGGGATCGGTGGGTGCTGCAGGCGCGTTCACAATGCCGCGGCCTCCAGCTCACGCGCATAGTGGCCGCTGGCCACCAGCAACAGATCACACAGCTCACGCACAGCACCCGCGCCCGGCCGGCGCTGGGTGACATGGTGGGCCAGCGCCAGCAGTTCGGGGTGGGCGGTGGGCGGCGTGCAGGCGAGTGCGGCACGCCGCAGCATGGGCAGGTCGGGCCAGTCATCGCCCATGGCGGCCGCGGCCGACCAGTCCAGCCCGAGCTCGGCCAGGATGGCTTCGGCCGCAGGGCGCTTGTCTTCGGTGCCAAAACGCGTGTGGGCCACACCCAGGGCGTTCAGGCGCGCGCGCAGTGCCAGCGAATCGCGCCCGCTCACCACGGCCGGCGTGATGCCCGCGCGTTGCAACAGCTTGATGCCGTGGCCGTCGAGCGTGTGAAAGCGCTTGAGGGTCTCACCCGACTCGCTGAAGTACAGGCCGCCATCGGTCAGCACACCGTCCACGTCAAAGAACACCACGCGCACAGGCTGAGCGCGCAGCAGCAGCTCGGGCGGGAAGTTCAGCGTGGGACGCAGCGGTGGCAGATCAGAAGACATAAGGCAATGCTAACCGGGGAGAGGAAATGTACCGAGCGATGTGCCTTCGGCCAAGGCGCCGCGGAACCGGCTTTGCCGGGCCGCCAGCGCCGCCCCCTGGGGGGTGACGCCGAAGGCGGCGCGGGGGGGTTAAATGACTTTAGCGCGCATGAGGTCGTTGCTGTTGAGCGCGCCTGTCAGGCGCTCGGCGGCGTCCACCACCAGCAGGCTGGTCACGCGACAGGACTCCATCAGGTCCGCCGCTTCCACAGCCAGCGCATCGACCCGCACGGTGCGCGGGTTGGGGTGCATGACCTCGCGCGCGGTGAGTGCGCGCAGGTCCACGCTGCTGCCGGATTTTTCGATCAGGCGGCGCAAGTCGCCGTCGGTGAAGACGCCCAGCACCGCGCCTTCGCCGTCGACGATGGCGCTCATGCCCAAGCCCTTGGCGCTGATCTCACGCATCAGCGTCATCAGATCGGCATCGAGGCCCACGCGCGGCACATCGTCGCCGCTGCGCATCACGTCGCTCACATGGGTCAGCAGCTTGCGACCCAGCGCGCCGCCCGGGTGCGAGCGGGCGAAGTCGTCGGCCTTGAAGCCCCGCGCATCCAGCAGGGCCACGGCCAGCGCATCGCCCATGGCCAACTGGGCCGTGGTGCTGGCGGTGGGAGCGAGGTTGTGAGGACAGGCTTCTTTCTCGACCGAGGCGTCGAGCACCACGTTGGCGTGCCGGCCCAGGGTGGACTGCATGCGGCCGGTGAGCGCCACCAGCGGCACACCCATACGCTTGATCAGCGGCAGGATGGCCGTGAGCTCTTCGCTCTCACCGCTGTTGCTGATGCCCAGCACCACGTCGGCCGCCGTGATCATGCCCAGGTCGCCGTGGCTGGCCTCGGCGGGGTGCACAAACATCGCAGGCGTGCCCGTCGAAGCGAGGGTGGCGGCGATCTTGCGGCCCACATGGCCGCTCTTGCCCATGCCCATGACGACCACGCGGCCGCCGCTACCGAGCACGAGGGCCACCGCGCGGGAGAAGCTGTCGTCCATGCGATCGGCCATGGCGTTGACGGCTGTCGCCTCGATGCTGAGGGTTTCGCGAGCCAGGGTCAGGGCGCGGACCGGGTCGAACGTGGAAGGCAGGCTCATGGCCGGATTATCGCCGCTGGGCCCGGTCCGGGCTGTCGCGGCCTGCCCTTACCATTGACTCATGAATTCGCTGGATATCACCCTGCTCTACCTGCTGGCCGCTGTGCTGGGCGTGGTGGTCTGCCGCCAGTTCAAGCTGCCGCCCATGCTGGGTTATCTGGTGGTGGGCGTGGTGATCGGCCCCAACGCGCTGGCATTGGCGCAGAACTCCAGCGGCGTGCGCTACCTGGCGGAATTCGGCGTGGTGTTCCTGATGTTCGTGATCGGGCTGGAGTTCAGCCTGCCCAAGCTGCGCGCGATGCGGCGCCACGTGTTCGGACTCGGTCTGTCCCAGGTGGTGCTCACCGTGCTGATCACCACCGCCGCTTCGCTCGCCATGACCTTGCTGCTGCCCACTTGGTGGAAAGTGTCCTGGCAGATCGCGGTCGCGCTGGGCGGCATCATGGCGATGAGTAGCACGGCCATCGTGATCAAGATGGTGGCCGAGCGGCTGGAGCTGGAGTCGGAGCACGGCAAGCGGGTGGTCGGCATCCTGCTGTTCCAGGACTTGGCGGTGGTGCCGCTGCTGGTCCTGATACCCGCGCTCGGTGCTGCACCGGAAGACCTGTTGCCGGCCCTGGGCCTGGCCCTGTTCAAGGCGGTGGTGTTGCTGGGCATTCTGCTCACCGGCGGCCAGAAGGTCATGCGCTGGTGGCTCACGCTGGTGGCCCGGCAGAAAAGCGAAGAGCTGTTCATGCTCAACCTGCTGCTGATCACGCTGGGCCTGGCCTGGCTGACCGAACACGCGGGCCTGTCGCTGGCGCTGGGCGCCTTCGTGGCCGGCATGCTGATTTCGGAGACCGAGTTCAAGCACCAGGTGGAGACCGACATCCGGCCGTTCCACGATGTCTTGCTCGGGCTGTTCTTCATCACCATCGGCATGATGCTCGACTGGCGGCTGGTGCTGGAGCGCTGGCCGCTGGTGCTGCTGTTGCTGTCGCTGTCGCTGTCGTTCAAGCTGGCTCTCATCACCGGCCTGACGCGCGCGTTCGGCGCATCCATGGGGGTGTCGCTGCGCGTGGGCCTGTACCTCGCGCAGGCCGGCGAGTTCGGGCTGGTGCTGCTCACGCTGGCCGGACAGAACAACCTGGTGCCACCGGCGCTGTTCAACCCCATCCTGGCTTCGATGGTCGTGTCCATGCTGGCCACGCCCTTTGTGATTCTGTACACCAACGACATCGTCAGCCGGGTGGTCGGCAGCGACTGGCTGATGCAATCGGTGCAGATGACCAGCATCGCGCGCAAGTCGATCAACGCCGACAAGCACGTGATCATCTGCGGCTACGGCCGTTGCGGCCAGAACCTGGCGCGGCTGCTGGAGGCCGAAGGCATCCCCTACATGGCGCTCGATCTGGACCCAGACCGTGTGCGCCAGGCGGCGGCGGCGGGTGACTCGGTGGTGTTTGGCGACGCTGCGCGCCTGCAGGCCCTCATCGCCGCCGGCCTGCACCGCGCCAGCGCGGTGGTGATCACCTACATCGAGACGGCCAGCGCGCTCAAGGTGCTGCACCACACCCACGAACAGGCCCCGCAGGTTCCGGTGGTGGTGCGCACCATCGACGATGTGGATCTGGAGAAACTGCGCAGTGCCGGCGCCACCGAGGTGGTGCCCGAGGCGATCGAGGCCAGCCTGATGCTGGCCAGCCATGCGCTGGCGCTGGTGGGCGTGCCCATGCGGCGCGTGATCCGCGTCGTGCAGGACCAGCGCGACGCCCGCTACAACCTGCTCAAGGGCTACTTTCACGGCGCGGACGACGATGGTGTGGAAGAGGCCGAACACGAGCGCCTGAACACCGTGACGCTGCCATCGGGCGGTCGCACGGTCGGCAAGACGCTGGGCAGCATGGCCCTGGAATCCGTGGGCGTGCGCGTCGCCAACCTGCGCCGGTCCAGCGGCCACGGCGTGCCCTTTGACGACGACACGGTGCTCGAAGGCGGCGACACCCTGGTGCTCAGCGGCAAGGCGCCTGCGCTGGCGCTGGCCGAAGACCGGCTGCTGTCGGGTTGACGCGCCGCATCCCTCCAGCTGCCTCCTAACCCCTCAGCGCACCGGCACTCCTCAACCCGGATCACACCATGGACAGCACCGACTTCCTCAAATCCCACATCCGCACCGTGCCCGACTGGCCGGCACCCGGCGTGATGTTCCGCGACATCACGCCCTTGCTGCAGGATCCTCGGGTGTTCCGCGTGCTGATCGACACCTTTGTGCAGCGCTACATGGAGCCTTCGCTGCGCCCCACCGTGGTGGCCGGGTTGGACGCGCGGGGCTTCATCATCGGATCGGTGGTGGCCTACGAACTCGGCCTGGGCTTCGTGCCGATCCGCAAGAAGGGCAAGCTGCCTTTCACCACGGTGGAAGAAACCTACGAACTGGAATACGGCAGCGCCACGGTCGAACTGCACACCGATGCGGTCAAGCCAGGCGACCGGGTCTTGCTGATCGACGATCTCATCGCCACGGGCGGCACCATGATGGCCGGCGCGCGGCTGCTGGAGAAACTGGGCGCCGAGGTGATGGAAGGCGCCGCCATTGTGGACCTGCCCGAACTGGGCGGCTCAGCCCGGCTGCGAGAGAGCGGGCTGCCACTGTTCACGCTGGTGGATTTCTCGGGGCACTGAGCGTGAGGGCATCACGACCTGCCGCCAAGCCTCCCCAAGGCAGGTCAGCCCCCTCGGGGGCAGCGACCCGCGCAGCGGCGGAGTGTGGGGGACTTGGTCCTTACAGTTTTCCGTACTGCGTTTCGCTCAGCGCTGAAAAATCGCTGTGCGATTCGGGCGGGGGAACATCGGCTTCCGTGTCCAGCCGGTGCGCCGGAAGCGCCGGCGTCTGCAGCGCCCGGCGAAACGCGTCCACCTCATCGGCGGCCACAGGCTGCGCGCGGCCACTGGACGGCGTGAGAACCGGGACCGGGATCGCGGTGGGGTTGTCCGACGTGGCCAGGCGCTGAGTCTGTGCAGCCACCGCCGCCTTGAGCGCAATGCCCCGCTGGTCGTGAACCGCCTTGCGCCGCCAGTAGACCCCCTGTATTGCCATGGAGTGGCGTTTGTCGGCGCTGCTCTGGATCCAGCGCTCAATCTCCAGCAGGTATTCGTCGGGCATGACGTCGGCGGGCAACGCCAGATCGATCAACACCAGAAATCCGTCGCCATTGGCGTCCAGCGTGAGCACCTTGAATTCGTAACTGGTCGACAACACCCCGGCGCGGATCAAGGACTCGCGCACCACCGAAAACAGCTGTTCCCGGCGCAGGATGCGCCGGCCACGGCGCGGCGAGATCAGGGGCAAGGTGGTCTGGCTGAACGAGCGGCGTGGTCTCGCACGGGCACCGCTGGCACCCTGATCCGATTTTCTGGCTTGAAGCCAACGCAATAGAGACATGGTCGGAGTATGCGGCGCCGTGAGCATCGCAAAGTGAGAAAAAGTGCGCGATTATTGGGGTAAATGCCGCCCAAACCCCTTGATTCAGGTCACAGCCACGCGTTTGGGTCGGTTGTACAGGCGGCGCGCCAGCACCGCGGCCATGGCCACCGCCATCTCCAGCGCAATCGGCGGGAAGCGCGTGGACAGTTCGCGAAAACGCAAAGGCGTGAGGCACCAGAGCCGGCTGGGCGCACCCGCCTGCACGGTCGCACTGCGCGGCAGGTGGCTGAAAAACGCACCCTCACCCAGCAGCGACCCGGGCCCCACCAGCGCTATGCGCACACGCTCCTTCGCGTCTTCGTAATGCACCGTCAGGCTGCCGGTCTCGACAAAATAGACCGTTCGGTCCTTCACCCCCTGCTCGATCAGCACCTGGCCTGGCTGCAGGGTCACCTGCTGCAGGAAGTCGGCCAGGCTCTGCCACTGCGCCTCGGTCAGGTTCAGCGGCACAGCGTCCAGCGCGTTGCTCTGCTTCATCGCCTGGGCGAGGCCCATGATGTCGGCACGCATCGGCGTTGGGAGGCTGGCGTTCATACATTCACATTAACCGTGGGGTGCCCGGGCGCGCAAGCCCGCGCTGTCGGCATTTACGGCTGTTTACAGTTGCGCGCCAGACGGTGCCGTCAGAACGCCAGACGGTGCGCTGCGGGCTATTTGCCGATGCAAAAGCGCGAAAAGATTTCGCCGAGCAGGTCGTCGGCGCTGAATTCACCGGTGATTTCACCCAGCGCCTGCTGGGCCAGGCGCAGTTCTTCGGCCAGCAGATCGAGGTGTTCGGCCTGCGCGGCCAGCAGCGTGTGTGCGCCGTCGAGGTGCGACCCCACACGCGCCAACGCCTGCAAATGGCGTTCGCGCGCCATGAACAGGCCGTCGCCCGCGTGCTGCCACCCGGCCAGGTCCAGCAGGCGCTGGCGCAGGGCCTCCAGTCCATCGCCGCTTTTCGCCGAGATCGCCAGTTCACCCGCCCGCGCCCGTTCGCCCAGCAGGGTACGGGCGCTGTCGGGGCACTGATCGAGCTTGTTCCACACCTGCAGCACGGTCACGCCGCCGGGCAGGGCGGCGGCAATGTCCGCATCGGCGGACTGGTAGGTCGGGTTGTCGCTGCGTGTGAGATCGTGCAGGAACAACACCGCGTCGGCCTGGTGGATCTGGCTCCAGGCGCGCTCAATGCCGATTTTTTCCACCTCGCCCACGTCCGGGCTGTCGCGCAGGCCCGCGGTGTCGATCACGTGCAGCGGCACGCCTTCGATCTGGATCGTCTGCTGCACCACGTCGCGCGTGGTGCCGGCGATGGGCGTGACGATGGCCAGCTCGGCACCGGCCAGCGCGTTGAGCAGCGAGCTTTTGCCCGCGTTGGGTTGTCCGGCGATCACCACCGTGAGGCCGTCACGCAGCAAGGCTCCCTGCCGCGCCTGCGCCCGCACATCGGCCAGCGCGGTGCGCAAACGCTGCAACTGGCCCGTGGCGTCGGCCTTCTTCAGAAAGTCGATCTCCTCTTCCGGGAAATCCAGCGTCGCTTCGACCAACATGCGCAGATTGATCAGCGCGTCGCGCAGCGCGTGAATGCGCTCGGAGAACACGCCCGCCAGCGAGCGGCTGGCGCTGCGTGCGGCGGCTTCGGTGCTGGCATTGATCAGGTCGGCCACCGCCTCGGCCTGGGCCAGGTCGAGCTTGTCGTTGAGAAACGCGCGCTCGGTGAACTCGCCCGCACGGGCCGGGCGCAGCCCTGTGAGCAGGCACTGGTCTTGCGCATCGGGCGTCTGCGCCACCTGCAGACAGCGCGCCAACAGCAGTTGCAACACCACCGGGCCGCCGTGACCCTGCAGCTCCAACACGTCTTCACCGGTGTACGAATGAGGTCCGGGAAACCACAGCGCCAGGCCATGGTCGATGGGCTGGCCAGCGGCGTCGGGGAAGGGCAGATACGTGGCCTCGCGAGGCTTGAGCGCTCGCCCGAGCAAGGCCTGAACGAACGCGGCCAGCCCGCGCCCCGACGCCCGCACGATGCCCACCGCCCCGCGACCGGGTGCGGTGGCGATGGCAACGATGGGGTCACGGGAAGCAGAGAGCATGTACAGATTCTGCGGCAAGGGGTTTCAGAAAGAGAAAGGGCCCGCAAAAGCAGGCCCGATGGAGTGAAATGCCTCCTACCAGAGACACCGAGGAACCGGCTTTGCCGGGCCTAAGGTGTCGTCCCCCTCCGGGGGAAGCCGCGAAGCGGCGCAGGGGGGCATCTATTTCTTGAACAGTTCGAACGGGTTCGTGATCTTCAACGGCACACCCATGCGCTTGTTGATGAACGCCTGTTGGGCAATCGTCAGGATGTTGTTCGTGATCCAGTACAGCACCAGGCCGGCCGGGAAGAAGAAGAACATCACCGAGAACATCAGCGGCATCATCCACATCAGCTTGGCTTGCAGCGGATCGGGTGGCAGCGGGTTGAGCGCGGTCTGGATCACCGTGGTCACGGCCATCACCAGCGGCAGGATGAACCACGGATCGGGCGAGGACAGGTCGGTGATCCAGGCCATCCAGGGCGCATTGCGCATTTCAACCGACGACAGCAGCACCCAGTACAACGCGATGAACACCGGGATCTGGATCAGGATCGGGAAGCAGCCACCCAGCGGGTTGACCTTTTCCTCCCGGTACATCTTCATCATCTCCTGCTGCATCGCCTGCGGGTTGCTCTTGAGGCGCTCGCGCATTTCCATGATGCGCGGGTTGATCGCCTTCATCTTGGCCATGCTGCGGTAAGCGCTGGCGTTGAGCCAGTAGAACGCGGCCTTGATCAGCACCACCAGCAACACGATCGCCCAACCCCAGTTGGCCACGAAGGTGTGGATCTTTTCCAGCAGCCAGTAGAGCGGTTTGGCCAGGATGGTCAGCCAGCCATAGTCCTTGACCAGCTCCAGACCGGGGGTGATGACCTCCAGCACTTTTTCTTCCTGAGGGCCGATGAAGAGCTGGGCATCGACCGCTTTGCGCTGACCCGGCTCGATGGCCGGCAGGGTGGTGATGGCGCCCACGGCGTAGAGGTTGTTGTCCACGCGGCGGGCGAAGTTGTCGCGCGCCACGCCGTTGCCCAACACCCAGGCCGATGCAAAGTAGTGCTGCACCATGGCCACATAGCCGTCGGTTGAGCTCTTCTCGAAATTGGCCTTGTCCTTGTCAATGTCAGCGAATTCGATCTTCTGGTACTTCTGGGCGCCGGTGTAAACGGCCGGACCGGTGAAGGTGGAATAGAACGGGGTTTCGCTGCTGGTCTTGTTGCCGTCGCGCACCAGCTGCACGTAGAGCTGCGGGCTCACAGGCTGGCCACTGTTGTTCACGACCTCGTGCTGCACGGCGATGTCGTAGCGCCCGCGGGTCAGGGTGTAGGTCTTGACCAGCTTGACACCACCGACGTCGGCCGACTCAAAGCGCACCTGCAGCTCGTTCTGACCGTCGGCCAGCGCCGCCGGGCCGGCCACCACGGTCATGGGCGTTTTGTGGGTGGGGAAATTGCCCCCGATCAGGCCGGACTGGGCCAGATAGGTCTGCGTGTCGTTCTGGACCAGCAACGCGAACGGCTGCGTGCCCAGCGTGGTGCTCGCGTGCTTGAGCAGTTCGGCACCGATGAGCGAGCCACCCTCGGTGTTGAACACCAGTTTCAGCACGTCGGTGGTGACTTCATGGCGAACCGCCGCAGGCGCCGGGGCGGGCGAGCCCTGCGGAGTCGCCGCAGCGCCAGCTGCCGTGGTGGCGTTGCCGCCGGGAACGGACGCGTCGGCAGGGGCTGCCGGCTTGGCATCCTGCGCGGCGGGCGCGGTCACGGCCGCCGAGGGGAAAAACGTCGGCGCGTTGCCGTTGTGAATTTGCCACTTGTCCCAGATCAGGACCATCGAGAAACCAAAAACCACCCAGAGGATGGATCGACGGATGTCATTCATGACGGGTTCTTCTTTTCTGAGGAAGGGGAAACCAGGTGGGAAAACAGGTGCGGAACTACATCGGGCACCGGATCGTGGCCACCCTCGCACCAAGGGCCGCAGCGACCCAGGCGCCTGAGCATGAGGTAGCCACCGGCCAGCGCCCCGTGCTGCTCCAGCGCACCGATCGCATAGACGGAACAGGTGGGCTCAAAACGACAACTGCTGCCCAGCCAGGGACTGAGCAGCAAACGGTAGCCCTTGACCAGGCCCACCAACGCCTGGCGCGGCCAGTCAGACACCATGGGGCACCTCCGTCCGGGGCGCAACGCTGCCCGAGCCGACCGCAGCGGGACCGAGCACACGCCCCAGCAACTGATCCAGTTCGACGCGAACCGCGCGCTTGAGCACATCGGAGGTCGCGCTCACAAACAGCTTGCGGCTGAACTCGCTGCGCAGACGAACCACCAGCGCAGCCTGCGGCAAACCGGTCGCGACGTGGCGGGCGGCTTCGTAGATCTGGCGACGAATCGCGTTACGCGTCACCGCGCGGCGTGCCCAGCGCTTGGGCAGGAGAACGCCCAGCCAGACATCGGCCACCGGAAACAAAGGGCGGCCCAAATGCTCGCTCACGAGCGAGGCCCGGTGCAAGGCAAAGTGGGGGGTTTTGGCCACAGGGGCTCCCGCCATGACGGCCTGGAACTGCTGCCGGGACCGGATGCGTTGCATGGCCCGTTGCGCCTTCCCGTCGGTCACCGGAGGCCGGCAACGGAGTTTTGGCCCGGCCAATACCGGCGATGCACGTTCAGGCTCAGAGAGCCAGACGCTTGCGGCCCTTGGCGCGGCGAGCGTTGATCACGGCACGGCCGCCACGGGTTTTCATGCGGACGAGAAAGCCGTGGGTGCGGGCGCGGCGGACTTTGGAAGGCTGGTAAGTGCGTTTCATGATGCTCAGTAAAAATCGGGGAAACCCGCAATTATCGCAAATAAAATCAAGGCACGGCAAGCACTTGGCCGCTTTTCTGTCTGCCTTACTTCAGAAAGCCCGTGTCGGGGCCGGGCACCACAGAGGGAGAACCGCCTTGTGGATAAGTCGTTGGCCACACTACAATGGCGGGTCTGCCCCGAGTCATTTGTCCACAAAAATACAGCGTTCGCCTTTCCCAGCATGATCGAGGGCACCCCCCCAGACACCCCGTCCACCGACGCCCAGTCCCTTTGGCTGGCCTGCGTCGACAAGCTCGCGCAAGAAATCCCCGAACAGCAGTTCAACACCTGGATCCGGCCGCTGTCGGCCAGCGTCTCTGCCGATGCCTCCAAGGTCGTGGTGTCGGTGGCCAACCGCTTCAAGCTGGACTGGATACGGGCCCAGTACGCGACCCGCATCGCCTTGCTGCTGGAAACCATCCAGGGCACCCCGGTGACACTGGAGTTGGCGCTCGCTCCGCGTGAAGGCCCCAGCAGAACGTCACCTACGCCCCGCACGGTGCAGGATCAAGTGCTGGCCGAGCTGCCTGATCTGGCGCCCGCAGAAGCCACAAGTCTGCGCGCGCCCAAGTCCCGGCTCAACCCGGCGCTGACCTTCTCCACCCTGGTGGAGGGTTCGGCCAACCGCATGGCGCGGGCCGCAGCGATGCATGTGGCGGGCAGCCTCGGCCAGCTTTACAACCCGCTGTTCATCTACGGCGGCGTCGGCCTGGGCAAGACCCATTTGATGCACGCGATCGGCAACCACCTGCTGGCCGACCATCCACAGGCCAAAGTTCTCTACATCCACGCCGAGCAGTTCGTCTCGGATGTGGTCAAGGCCTACCAGCGCAAGACTTTTGACGAGTTCAAGGCCCAGTACCACTCGCTGGACCTGCTGCTGATCGACGATGTGCAGTTCCTCGCCAACAAGGAGCGCACACAGGAGGAGTTTTTCAACGCCTTCGAGGCGCTGCTGGCCAAAAAATCGCACATCGTGCTGACCATCGACACCTACCCCAAGGGCCTGCCGGACATCCACGAGCGCCTGGTGTCGCGCTTCGATTCGGGCCTCACGGTGGCCATCGAGCCGCCCGAGCTGGAAATGCGCGTGGCGATTTTGATCAACAAGGCGGCGGTGGAAAACGCCGTGATGCCCGAAGAAGTGGCGTTTTTCGTGGCGAAGAACGTGCGCTCCAACGTGCGCGAGCTCGAAGGCGCGCTGCGCAAGATCCTGGCCTATTCGCGTTTCAACCAGAAGGAAATCTCGATCCAGCTGGCGCGCGATGCGTTGAAAGACCTGCTGTCGATCCAGAACCGGCAGATTAGCGTCGAAAACATCCAGAAGACCGTGGCCGACTACTACAAGATCAAGGTCGCGGACATGTACTCGAAGAAGCGCCCGGCCAGCATCGCCCGCCCGCGCCAGATCGCCATGTTCATTGCCAA
>Ga0209262_10000564_pt1 | contig 16390 bp, 18 predicted proteins | sample Lowcelwee11metaG_FD_187171 | JGI IMG/M metagenome (GOLD analysis project Ga0209262, IMG submission 187171) | Freshwater pond sediment microbial communities from the University of Edinburgh, under environmental carbon perturbations - Low... | ecosystem: Environmental > Aquatic > Freshwater >...
TGGCGGGGCCCCGGCGTGGGCCGGCGGCAGCCACAGGTGCAGCGGGAACAGCGCAGTCTTCGCGAGCAGGCCCGCCGTCATCAGCGCCGCCGCGACCCAGGCGACCGGCTCCGGCTGCACCCGCGCGGCGAGCAGCGAGATGTCGAGCGTGCCGTAAGCGCCGTAGAGCAGCACGGCCCCGAGCAGGTACAGCACCGACCCGAGCAGCGCGAACATCAGGTAGCGCAGTGCCGCGGCCAGTGTCGCCGACCGACCGTCGAGGCACACCAGCGGCACGGCCGCGAAAGTCAGCAGTTCGAGCGCGACGTAGAGGTTGAAGAGGTCGCGGCTCATCACCACGAGGTTCATCGCGCCCCACACCGCGATCAGCAGCGTCCAGAAAACCAGTGAGCCGCGCGTCTCGGGTTCGCCCGGCTTCGCAGCGAAATCAGCGTGGGCGAAAAGCCCCGCGCCGGTGATGACGATCGCGGTCGTGAGCATCATCGCCACCGACAGGCCGTCGGCGCGCAACGCAATGCCGAGCGGCGGCGCCCAGCCGCCCACGAGGTAGGTGATCGCTCCGCCCTCCCACACGCGCCTCGCGATCACCCACGCGACGGCGAGGCCGACCGGCATCGCGGCGAGGGTGATGCGGGCGGCGTGCCGCCCCCCGGCGACGATCGCGAGCAGCACCGCGACCACCGGCCACATCACGGCCGCCACCAGCCAGGCTCCGCCCGGCGTCGTCGAGGCGACGGCGGCCGCGCCCGTATCGAGCATCATGGGCTACGGCGCTCGGTGGAGGCACCGGCCGGCGCCGGCGGGTCGAGTGTCGCCTCGCCGCTCTCCTTGTGCAGGCGCAGCAGCAGCGCCACGGCCAGCGCCGTCGCGGCAAACGCGACCACGATGCCCGTAATCACGAGCGCCTGCGGCACCGGGTCACCGCCCACGGACTGCCACGCACCGCGTCGCGCGAACACGCCGAACAGCAGGAACACGCCGCTGCCGAGCAGGTTGAAGGCGATCAGCTTGCGCAGCGGCTGCGGATGCGTAAGCGCCCCGTAGAGCCCGAGCCCCACGAGCGCCGAGGCGCACAGCCCGAACAGCGTCACCGTGCTCATCGTGGATCCGCCGTGCGCTCCGGCGGGCCGGTGACCAGCAACCCGAGCGCGAGCGCGATCGTAAGCAGCATCGGCACTTCGATGAGCAGGATCAGCGGCTTGGCGATCGCGATCGGATAGGCGAGGAAGGCGCCGGCGGTCAGCATGCCGGCGAGGCCGACCGCGACGAACACCACCGGGCCCGACACCAGCGAGAGGCGCAGCCACAGCTCGCGGATCGCCGGCGCATCGCGTACGCCCGCCATCATGACCACGAGCCACATGGCCGCGAGCACCGTGCCGCCCTGGAAGGCGCCGCCCGGGTTGTCCGCGCCGGTCCACATCAGGTGGATGCCGAGCAGCACGCCGAGCGGAGGCAGCGTGCGAGCAAAGAACGGCAGCACGCCGTCGGCCGGCAGGCGATGCTCGAGCCCGGGGTGGCCGCCCCAGTAACGGTCGGGCGCGAGCGACCACACACCGACCAGTGCGAGCACGAGCACGACCTTCTCGAGCAGCGTGTCGAAGCCGCGAAATGCCATCAGCACGCCAGTCACCGGATTGCCGACCCCGGTCGCGGGCAGCGCGGCCACGGCTTGGGGCGCGAGGGTCGGCCCGGACTCGGGCAGTGTCAGCACGACGACCGCCAGCGCTACCGACACGAGCACGCAGCACGCGGCCGCGAGCACGCGCAGCGGCAACGCGGGACGGCGGTTGGTGCGCGCCTCGGTGCCGCGCAAAGTCGCCACGGCCCCGAGCAGCAGCACGCCCGTGAGCCCGCCGCCGATCGCCGCCTCGGTCAGCGCCACGTCCACCGCGGCGAGCTGCACCCACATCAGCGAGAGCAGCAGGCCGTAGCTGACGAAGCCCACGGCCGCGGCGAATGCGCTTCGCGCCGCGATCGTCCACGCTGCGGCGCCCAGCACCAGCAGCGCGAGCACGGACTCGAGCACGTAGGTGAGGCTCATCGCGGCGGCCCCGCCCTTCGCGCCACGCGTGCCATCATCTGCCCGACGGTCGAGGCGGCCAGCAGCACCAGCAGCCACACCAGCAGCAGCTTGAGTGCCGCGAACACACTGCCGGCCTGCGGCAGCAGACCGATCACGATCAGCCCGAGCCCGACGTTGTCTGCCTTGGTCAGGGCGTGCAGTCGCGACAGCGTGTCCGGGAAGCGCAGCAGCCCGACTACGCCCGCGAGGAAGAACAGCGCCCCGAGCACCAGCGCAATGGTGGTGAACAGGTCGAGCAGCGCGCTCATCGCCCACCGCCCTCGCCGCTATCTTCATCCTGCGCCGCCGTGACGCCCTTGATGAAAGCGATCGAGGCGAATGCCGCCAGCATCGCCAGCGTGAGCGCCACGTCCACGGCCGCGGGCAGGTCGCGCGCCACGCCCACGAGCAGCAGGCTCGCGATGCCGCCGGTGCCGAGCAGCTGCGCCGCCATGACGCGGTCGGCGTCGCCCGGGCCCCACAGGATACGCGCGAGCCCGACCACCACCGTAATCATGACGAAGCCGGCGACCGCGGCGAGGAACTCAGGATTCATGCATTTCTGCGCCGTCCGGTGCGGCCCCCAGTGCCGCGACGAGCTGCGCTTCCTCCTGCCCGAGCTCCTGCAGCACGGGCTGCTCGACGTCGAGGCAGTGGTAGATGAGACGTCCCGATTCGTCGGTGCCCGCCGGCAGCGTGCCGGGCAGCAGACTGGTGACGGACGTGAACAGGTTGCGCGACGTGCCGGGCGGGAAGCCGACCGGGTAGTGGAGGTAGCCGAGCTTCAGGGGCAGCGACGGGCTGAAGGCGCGCCTCGCGATGTCGAGCCCGGCGACGACCGACGTCCAGATGAACCGGACCGCCAGGCGCAGTACCGCGAGCGGCCGGATGTTCGCCAGGGCGGGGTCCGGAGGCAGCAGCACCAGGCTGATCCACGTGGCGAGGGCGGCAGCGCCGAGGCCGGGCGCAATGTTCGCGGGCTGCCCGCCCGCCATGATCATCCAGAGCAGGAAGTACCCTGCGCCCCGGACGAGGATGGCGCGCCAAGCGCGGGGTCGAGGTGCCTGGCTCATGGATTCCCTTGGTTTCAACGGGCTTTTCTGCGGAGCGTGCCGAGCGAGATGAGCAGACTTGCGGATGGTAGCAGTCGGCCGGGAGGCGAGGCGTCAGGGATTCCCTGATTGGGCGGCCTCGCCGTTCGTTCGCGCGAAGAAACGCCGTGCGCCCTCGTGCATCGGGATCGTGATGCCCTGCCGGGCGCGCTGTTTCGACAGGCGTGCGCCGAGCACGCCGCCACGCTCGGCGGCCGCTGCATAGAGGTACTCGAGCACCGCCTCGACCGTGACCTCCGCGACGTCGCTGTGCGCCACCAGCAGGGCCGTCGCCGCGACCGTCGACACGGCTTCCGTCTGACCCGGGTAGGTGCGTGCGGGAATGGCCAGCGGCAACAGCCCGGGCAGGTCGGCGCCGAGGCGCGCCACCTGTTCGGTGTCGAGTCCGACCAGCCGAAATGGCGTGGTATCCAGCACGGCCTCAAGTTGCTGCCACGGCGCCGAGGCGACCTCGATCACCGCGTCGAGCTCACCGGCCGCGAGCTTGGCCAGCGCATCCGCCGGACTGCCGTACTCGACGCGTTCGAGTCCGGCGGGATCGATGCCAGCGTGCGCGAGCAGCCGCAGGGCCGTGTGACGCGATCCCGACTGCGGGCTACCGAGAGCGACGCGTCGTCCCGCGAGATCCCCGATGCTGACGATCGCCGAGTCCGCCCGGACGACGATGTGCACCGGCTCCGGGAAAAGGCTGGCCACGGCCCGCAAGTGACTCATTGGACCGGCATAAGTGAACACGCCCTGTCCCGTCACCGCGGCCGCCGCGACATCGCTCTGCATGACAGCGACACGCGCCTGCTGCGATTCGATCAGGAATGCGTTCGCAACGCTACCCTCGGTCGCGACGACACGGACACCAGCAGTCTCCGGCAAGCCGCGCGTCACCGAGGTGAGGAAGAGCCAGTACTCGCCGCCCTTCGGGCCGGCGGCGAGTGCGACGCCCTCGTGCTCGCGCTGCAACCGCAGGTTGATGTTGCGCAGTGCGCGATCGATTTCCTCCGTGATGATCTCGCGGTCCGCGCCGCGCGTCTGCGACGACTGCATCACCAGTTGCGACAGGCGCTGGACCAGCTCGTCGGCCCGGGGCGTTGCGCTCGGGGCTGCGCCGAACCCCTGCTCGCCACGCGGCAAAGACTCCTCGGTCGCAACCCAGCCGTCGTCGGTCCTGCGATAGACGAGCGAGCCATGGCTGCGGAATTCGGCGCCTGGCTCGTGACGGCCCGGGCCAAGCCCGAAGACACCCTGGTCGGTCGCGCCGAGCGCGCCGGCGACCAGCGCCGGACTCAACGATTCCCAGTCCGACGGGTCATAGGCGGCAACAAAGCGGAGCACCGTATTGAAATAAACGATGATCTGCTGCGCCCCGTCATCCGCCGCGCGATAGGGCGAACTGCCCTGCCGGTTGAGCGTCGCGACTTCGACGATCGGCTGCCCAAAGACGGCATCGAGTCGCGCCTGCACGTCACCCGCGAGCACGTCCGGATCCGGACCGCGCGCGCAGCCGGCCAGCAGCGAGAGCAACAGCAGGGAGAGCAGTCTTGGCATCCGCAGCAGGCCCTCAGAATCCCAGCATCGGCAGCGCGAAGAACGCCTGCAGCACAAGCGCGTTGGCGATGTCGGCAAAGAACGCGCCGACGATCGGCACCAGCAGGAACGCCATCGGTGCGGGCCCGTGGCGCTCGGTCAGCGTCTGCATCACGGACATGCCGACAGCCGTGGTCGCGAGCCCGGCCGCGACCTGGCCGCCGCTGATCACGGCCGCGTCGTAGTCGCCACCCATCAGCCGCGACGTGACGAAATAGGCGAAGGCCGCCGTGGCCAGCGCATTGACGACCACGATCAACAGCAACGGCCCTGCGAGCGTCGCCAGGTCGAGGACGCGCATCGACATCAGCGCCATGATCAGGAACAGCGACAGCGACACGCTGCCGACGGCCTGCACGGCGTTATCGTTGACGCTCTTCAGCCCGAGCAGGCTGCCGGCATTGCGCACGACCATGCCGATCAGCAAGGCCCAGAGAAAACTCGGCAACAGCAGCCCCGTATCGCGCATCAATTCCTGCAGAAACCGCGCGCCGGCAATGCAGGCGAGGCACACCAGCAGCACGAACAACAGCTGCTCCGCGGTGATCGGCGCCAGCACGGCGGACTGTTGCGGGGACTCCGGAACAGCTCGTGCGCTGGCACTGCCGTTTCCCGCCCCACTGCGGCGCATCACCCGCTCGGCGACCGGTCCGGCCAGCAGGCTGCCGAGGATCAGGCCCGCCGTGGCCGCGGCCATGCCGAGTTCCAGCGCACCCTGCAAGTTGCGAGTCTCAGCGAAACTCGTCGCGTAGGCCGCTGCGGTGCCGTGGCCGCCGATCAGCGAGATCGAGCCGCCGAGCAGGCCCACCAGCGGATGCAGGTCGAGCGCGCTCGCCATCGCGAGCCCGATCGCGCCCTGCATGATCATCACGGCGACGAACAGCCCGATCAGGATCACCAGCTTCCAGCCGCCGCGCATCAGCGAACGCACGTCGGCGCCAAGGCCGAGCGTCGCGAAGAATGCGAGCAGCAACGGATCGCGCGGCGAATCGTCCATCGTGAGCTGGACATCGGCGACGAGACCAGCGACGGCGAGCAGCAATGCGAACAGCACGCCGCCGACGACTGGTACCGGGATGCTGTAGCGCTGCAGCAATGCGGAGCGCTGCACGATCAGCTGGCCGATGAAGAACAGGGCTGTCGCCAGCGCCAGCGTCGCGAGCAGATTGAGTTCCACTGTCTTCATGCGCGACTGCCCGCGTCGCCGGTGCCGATCGTGCCGAACCCGGCCGCACGCGCGTAGTGCTCTTCGGCGGTGGCGAGGCTGTCCGCACAGAAGCCCAGGTCGCGCAGCAACCCGTCGGTGAGGCGGTACACCCAGGCATGCACGACCAGGCGTTGCCCGCGATCCCACGCCTGCTGGACGACCGTGGAACGACAAAGCCGACGCGCCTGCACCAGCACGTTCAGTTCGCAGAGACGATCCAGACGTGCCGCGTCGTCGGCCAGCTGGCGCAGCGGATCGCGATAGAGATGCGCGACGTCCCGTACCGATTGCAGCCAGTTATCGACGAGGCCCAGCTGCCGCCCTTCCCAGGCCGCCTGCACGCCACCGCAGCCGTAATGACCGACGACCATTACATGCTCGACCTTGAGCACGTCGATCGCGTATTGCAGCACCGACAGGCAACTGAAGTCGGTGTGCAGGACCAGGTTCGCGACGTTGCGGTGGACGAACAGCTCGCCGGGCGCGAGGCCGACGATGTCATTCGCCGGCACGCGGCTGTCGGAGCAGCCGATCCACAGGTAGCGCGGCGCCTGCTGCGCCGTGAGCCCGGAGAAGAAGCCGGGCTGCCGCGACTCCATGGCCGCCGCCCAGTGCCGGTTGTTCGAGAAAAGCTCGGGCAGTCCCTTCACGTTTTTTATCCACCTGCAGCCCCGCGCGGCAGTCTAGCAGCGGATACCGCGGGGCGTGCCGAGGCGACGGCCGATCGACGCAGCGACGCGAGAATGGTGGGCCCGCTGGGATTCGAACCCAGGACCAAGGGATTCACGTGACCCCGAGGTTTCCCCCGGGCGTGGACTATCTCTTCACCCTCGGCCTCGCGGCCGGTCGGGTGCGGGACGCTCTACGCCTGTTATCAAGGGCACTGCAGCCCCCAGGTAGTCTCTGCACCTTCCGGCGGTGTACCGCCGGCTTGGCTCAGGGTTGCCATCCGCATTGCCGGAAGGTTTCCCTGAATTCATCCCGTCCACTCCGCGGATTACGCCGCGGAGGCACCTTAGTGATGAGTCCCCTGCACTAACCGCTGTGCTACAGGCCCCGCCGCGCCGAATTCTACAGAACGCCACAGGAATTCACATTGCGCTCGCAACTCGTCATCAGGATGCAGGCTCGATGCGCAGCAGTCGCCCGTTGTCTTCGTCCGTCAACAGGTAGATCAGCCCGTCGGGGCCCTGCACGACGTCGCGGATGCGCTGGTCGATCACGCCGCGCAGCAGGACGTCTTCGCGCACGACCTTGTCACCGTCGAGTTCCAGCCGCGAGAGCTGCTTGCTCTTGAGCCCGCCGACGAACGCATTGCCCCGCCATTCCGGGAACCGGTCCCCGGTGTAGAACAGCAGGCCGCTGGTCGCAATCGAGGGCACCCAGTAGTGCACCGGCGGCTCGATGCCGGGCGCCGTCGGTGATTCGCTGATCGTCGCGCCTGAGTACTCGACACCGTAGCTGACCTTCGGCCACCCGTAGTTGAGCCCGGCCAGCGTCCGGTTCAACTCGTCGCCGCCCTTTGGCCCGTGCTCGTTGGTCCACAGTTCACCGGTGCCGGGATGCAGCGCCGCGCCCTGGATGTTGCGGTGCCCGTACGACCAGATCTCCGGCATGGCGCCGGCGCGTCCAACGAACGGATTGTCGGCCGGCACGCTGCCGTCACGCTCGATGCGCACGACCTTGCCGATATGCGAGTCGAGCGTCTGCGCGCGCTCGCGTTCCGAATTGCGCTCGCCCAAGGCCACGAACAGGCGGCCGTCGCGCGCGAACACGAGCCGCGACCCGAAATGATGGCGGCCGGGCACGGTCGGCTGCTGGCGGAAGATCACCTCGACGTCGGACAGACCGTTCTCGCCGAGCCGGCCGCGAGCCACGCTGGTGCCGTTACCGCCCTCGCGCGGCTCCGCATACGAGAGGTAGACCAGTCGATTGCTCGCGAAGTCCGGATCGAGCGCAAGGCCCAGAAGGCCCCCCTGCCCCGTCGCGTCCACGGCGGGAACACCTTCGAGTGCGGGTCCGACCTTGCCGTCCTGGGCCACGATGCGCAGCCGGCCCGGCCGCTCGGTGACGAGCGCGCGCCCGTCCGGCAGGAACGCGATGCCCCACGGATGCTCGAGCCCCTCGGCCACGGTCACCAGCCGGACCTGAGCCTGCCCGGCGGGTGTCGTCGCATCCTCAGCCGCGCAGGCGGCGGACGCGGCCGCAACGATCAACAGGGATGCAAGGCGCAGCGCGAAGCGGGGCATGATCGGGCGACTCCGAGGCGGGGGCCGAAACTACATTTTCGCACCTCGGCCCGCCTTGGAGTCACCCTTGAATCAGGGCGCCGGCGGCGACCCGGTCGATGCGGGCGGCAGCTTGCGGCCCTCGACGAAGTAATAGATCAGGAACGCGAGACCCACCCCGGCCGGGATCAGTCCGAAGAACCGCACGTCTTCCCCGGCCACCGCGCCCAGCGCGACGAACAGGCCGATGCCGACGAACAGCCAGATCAGCCCGGGCAACAGGTAGCTCGAGCGCCGCGGGGGCTTCATCGACAGGTAGAACGATTCCGGCAGCTGGGGGGCCTCCATGCCGCGCTCGATCGCGGCCATGCGCTCCTTGTGGTTGGCCTCCACGATGTCGCGCCGCCGCCTGTAATCGACGATCGCGAACACGATCGGGATCAGCAGCGACATGAAAATCGCGGTCAGGGGGATGAATACGGCGATTGCGTCTTCGTTCACGGTCTCGGCCTCCAGGGTAGATGCAGGTTATATGCAGCGGCCGACCCCAGGGTTGCAGTTGGCCGCGTGCAACCTTTGTCCCGACCCGGGCGTATAAATGGCCATGGACGACGGAATCGAACGCCATCTGGCCGCGGGCCGTCACGCCCGCGCGTTCGATCTCGTGGTCCCGGCGTACAAGGACCGGGTCTTCCGCCTGGCGTATTCGATCCTCAAGGAGCGTGCGGCGGCGGAGGATGCCGCGCAGGAGACCTTCGTGCGAGTCTGGAAGGCCTTGCCGCGCTTCGACGGGCGCGCCGCGCTCGGCACGTGGATCTACGCGATCACGCGCAACACCTGCCTGATGGAGCTGCGCCGGCGCCGGCCGACCGTGTCGTTCGACGATCCGGACTCGACCGAGGCGCAGCACGCGGCCGCCAGCATCGCGACCGGCCCGGCCGACGACCCGGAGCGCGACAACCTGCTGCGGCTCGTCGAGGCGTTGCCGCGCAACCAGCAGGAGGCCGTGCGCCTGTTCTACCTCGAGGATCGATCCTACGAGACGGTCGCGGAGCAGCTCGGCATGCCGCTCGGCACCGTCAAGAACCTGTTGCACCGGGCCCGCAAGCGACTCATGGAGGTCGCGCGCCCCGACGAGGTCAAAGCCGCATGAACGAGATGTCCTTGACCGGCCCCTGCGCCGATTACGAGCACGACCTGGTCGAACTGCAGGAGGGCTCGCTCGGCCCCGAGCGGGCTCGCGTCATCCGCCTGCACGTCGAGTCGTGTGCGCGCTGCCGTGCGTGGCAGGCGGAGTTCGCGGCGATCGATGCCGGGCTCGCGGCGGCGCTGCCAAGCCCCGCGCTGTCCGCAGATTTTGAGCACCGGCTGCAGGCGCGGATCGCTGATCTGGCGCAACCGGTCAACCGCAGCGACCTGCGGGCCCGGGCCGATCGCGAGCACGAACGGCTGGTCGAAGCGCTGCGGCGCGGCGCACGCCGTCACGCGCTGCTCGACGGCCTCGGCTCGGCTGCGATCGCGATCTGCGTGCTGGCCTTGGCGCGCGGCCTTCTCGAGCAGGCCGACGCGATGCAATTGCTGTTCGAAGGGCCGCAGCGGATGGTCATCCTCGGTGGGATCGGCACGGCCGTCGCGCTGGCGGCGCTGGCGTGGACGGCTGTGCGCAGCAGGCTGCCGCTGGCCGGGTGATCACGCGTTCAGGTCCTCGACGATCGAGTTGCCACCGTCCACGACCAGCAATTGACCGGTGACGTACGAGGCCTGCGAGGACGCGAGCCAGGCGACGAGGTTCGCCACTTCGTCGGGCGTGCCGGATCGGCCGATCGGCGCACGCCGTCCCGCGGCCGCCTCGCGCTCAGTTTGCGACCCGGTCGCGATCCAGCCGGGCGCCACGGCGTTGACGGTGACGCCCTGGGCAGCGCACTCGAGTGCGACCGCGCGCGTGAAGCCCACCATGCCGGCCTTCGCGGCCGCATAGGCTGAATCGCCTGCGACCGCAGACACGGTGCCCGTCGTGGAGGAGACATTGACGACGCGCCCGTAACCGCGTTGCTGCATTCCGGGCAGGAACGCTCGCGTGACCAGGAACGCCGTCGTCAGGTTGCGTTCGAGCGAGCGCTGCCACTGCTCGAGCGAAACCTGTGCGAGATCCGCGAGCGATTCCATTTCGCCCAGCACGGCCATGCCGGCATTGTTGACCAGCACGTCCACCGTTGCGTTGCCCTGCGTCGCCGCCACGAGCGCCGCGACGCCGGCCTCGGACGTGAGATCGCAGGCCACTCCGGTCGCATCGATGTCCTTGCGGCGCAGATCCGCCGCGCGCTCGTGGATGCGATCCGTCGTGGAGGCAATGAGGATCCGCAGGCCCGTGTGTCCGAGCGCGCGCGCAATGGCGAATCCGATCCCGGTGGGGCTACCAGCCCCGGTGACGACGGCGACGCGACTCGCGGCCGCGCCGCTCACACGCGCGTCGTCCACCTGTGGGTGTCAGGCGTCTCGCCGTTCTGGATTGCGACCAGTGCCGCGCGCAACCGCTGCGTCACGGGACCGACGTCGCCCGTGCCGACGCGATGCTCCTGGCCGCCGTGCACGAGCGTGCCCACGCCGGCCAGCACCGCCGCCGTGCCCGACAGCGCGGCCTCGCCGGTCTTCACCCACTCGAGCATCTCGTTGACGTCGAACACGCGCTCCTCGACCTTGAAGCCCATACCACGCGCCATGGTGAGCAGCGAATCGCGCGTCACGCCGTGCAGGAAGGTCGAGTCGAGGCTGCGCGTCAGGATGTGACCCTCGCGGATCAGCAGGAAGTTGGCCGCGCCAGTCTCCTGCACCGAGCCGCCCGGGCAGAACAGCACCTGGTCCACCTTGTACTTGTCGCGCGCCTCGAGCGTCGGGCCCATGGCCGCGGCGTAGTTGCCACCGGTCTTGACCATGCCGAGGTGATCGGCCGTGCGGTGCTTCTGGTCCTCGACATAGATGCGCAGTGGCTTCACGCCGCCCGAGAAGTAATCCCACACCGGGCTTGCGAGCACGATCAGCGTCGCTTCGTTCGACGGCGCCGAGGCCGCGCCGATGTTCGGCATCGTGCCGTAGAGCATCGGCCGCAGATACAGCGCACCCGGAGGCTCCGGCACTTGCCCGCGCACGCGGTCGATGACCGTCAGCACCATGGTCGCAAGCTGCTTCGCGTCGGGCTCGGGCAGCACGAGCAATCGCGCGCTTTGGCGCATCCGCTCGATGTGCTTGTCCATGCGGAACACGTGGATGCTGCCGTCGGCCCAGCGGTAGGCCTTGAAGCCCTCGAAGCACTCGCTCGCGTAGTGCAGCACGTGCGCGGCAGGATGGATCTCGATGGGCCCGGTCGGACGGATCTCGTGCTGGCCCCACTGGCCATTGCGATAGGTGGCGATGGCCATCTGGTCGGCCAGCACCGTGCCGAAGGCGGGACGGGCCTGGGTGTTCGTGCTCATGCGCGTGGAGTCCTGGGGTTCGCGGTCGGATTCGAAGACGTGCGGCAGTTTAGCCTGCCATGAAGATCGTCGCCGGGTGCTCGAGCATGTCCTTCAACGCCTGGACCATCGCTGCCGCGTCGTAACCATCGACGAATCGGTGATCGAACGACGAGGACAGGTTCATGATGCGGCGGACCGTAATCGCGCCGTTCATCACGACCGGGCGGTCGATCGCCTTGTTGACGCCGATGATCGCCATTTCGGGCGCGTTGATGATCGGGGTCGAGACGATGCCGCCCAGCTTGCCGAGGCTCGTCACGGTGATCGTCGAGCCCGACAAGTCCTCCTTGGTGGCCTTGCCGCTGCGGGCGACCTCCGAGACGCGCTTGATCTCCTCCGCGAGTTCCCGGAGCGTCAGGGCCTCAGCGTGGCGCACGACGGGCACCTTGAGTCCGTCCGGCGTCTGCGTGGCCACGCCGGCGTGCAACGGGCGGTGCCGCACGACGACGTTGCGCTCCGTGTCGAACCACGCATTGCACTGCGGGTAGTCCTCGAGCACGCGCGCGAGCGCCGCGATCAGGAACGGCAGGTACGTCAGCGGCGCGCTACCTTTCGGCAATCGGCCGTTCAGGTGCTGTCGCAGCGACTCGAGCTCCGTCACGTCGACTTCCTCGACATAGGCGAAGTGCGGGATGTTGCGCTTGGCATCGGTCATCCGGTTGGCGATCACGCGCCGCACGCCGATAACCTTGACCTCTTCAGTACCGGTGCGACGGGCCAGGCCGGGCGTGGCGACCCGCTTCGTGGCCGTGGCCGCCTGTACGGCGGGTGCGGCAGCGCCGGACAACGCGGCTTCGAGATCGCCGCGCGTGATGCGCCCGCCCGGTCCGGAGCCGCCGACCTGCGCGAGGTCGAGGCCTGCTTCCTTCGCGCGGCGGCGCGAAGCGGGCGAAGCCATGACTCGCCCCGCCTTCCTCACCATCTCGTTCACATGCACGGCAGCTGGCGCGATTGGCGCAGCTGCGAGAGGTGCAGGGACCGCCAGAGGCTCGGTCTCGGAGGACTCCGTTTCGAACACGATCAGCTCGGCGCCGACGCGGATCATGTCGCCGGGTCCACCGGCGATCGAGACGACTCGCCCGGTGACCGGCGCCGGCACTTCGACCGCGGCCTTCTCGGTCATGACCTCGGCCATGACCTGGTCTTCTTCGACGTGCTCGCCGACCTTGACGTGCCACGCGACGATCTCGGCTTCGACCGTGCCTTCGCCGAGATCCGGCATCTTGAACACGTAGCGCGTCATGGCATCTCCATCACGGCCTTGAGGCCGGTGATCACGCGCGCGGGCCCGGGGAAATACTCCCACTCGAACGCGTGCGGATACGGCGTATCCCAGCCGGCGACGCGCTGGATCGGCGCCTCGAGGTTCCAGAAACACTGCTCCTGGATCGTGGCCGACAGCTCGGCGCCGAAGCCCGAGAAGCGCGTCGCCTCGTGCGCGATCAGGCAGCGACCGGTCTTCTTGACCGAGGTGCAGATCGTGTCCACGTCGAGCGGCACCATCGTGCGCACGTCGATGATCTCGGCGTCGAGGCCGAGGCTGCGCGCGGCGGCCTCGCAGACGTAGACCATCGTGCCATAGGTGACGATCGTCAGTTGCGCGCCCTTGCGCACGATCTCCGCCTTGCCGATCGGCACCGTGTAGTAACCGTCGGGCACCTCGCCCTTCGGATGCGTGCTCCACGGCACGGCCGGCTTGTTCGGGTCGCCGTCGAACGGGCCGTTGTAGAGGCGCTTCGGCTCGAAGAACACGACCGGGTCGTCGTCCTCGATCGACGAGATCAGCAGGCCCTTCGCATCGTACGGATTGCAGGGCATCACGACCTTGATGCCGCAGACGTGCGTGAAGATCGCCTCCGGGCTCTGCGAATGCGTCTGTCCGCCACGGATGCCGCCGCCGCAAGGCGTGCGCACCGTGACGGGCGCCCAGAACTCGCCCGCGCTGCGATAGCGCAGGCGCGCCAGCTCGCTGAAGATCTGGTCGCAGGCCGGATAGATGTAATCGGCGAACTGGACCTCGGCCACGGGCCTGAGGCCGTTGACGCCCATGCCGATCGCGGCGCCGATGATCGCGCCCTCGGCGATCGGCGTGTCGAGCACGCGGTGCTCGCCGTATTTGCGCTGCAGGCCGTCGGTGACGCGGAACACGCCGCCGAAGAAGCCCACGTCCTCACCGAGGATCACCACGTTCGGGTCGCGCCCGAGCATGATGTCCATCGCGGAGTTGAGGGCCTGGATCATGTTCATCTGCGGCATGGCTCAGCCTCCCTGCTCGGCGCGCAGCTGCTCGCGCTGCTTGCGCAGGTGCTCGGGCATTTCCTTGAACACGTCGTCGAACATCAGGTCGCGATTGAGTCGCGGACCCTCGTTCAAGGCACCGTACTGCACCGCCTCCTTCCAGCTCTCGGTGACGTGCTGCTCCAATTCCTTGACCAGCGCAGCGTGCCGCTCCTCGGACCACTCGCCGAGCGCGATCAGGTAGCCCTTGAGGCGGTCCACCGGATCGCCGAGCGGCCACTTCTCGTAGTCGTCCTTCGGCCGGTAACGCGACGGATCGTCGCTGGTCGAGTGCGCCGCGCCGCGGTAGGTCACGTGCTCGATCAACGTCGGCCCCGCACCGGTGCGCGCACGCTCGGCGGCCCACTGCGTCACGGCGTAGACGGCCAGAAAATCGTTGCCATCGACACGGATGCCGGCCATGCCGTAACCCGGGCCGCGCGCCGCGAACGAGCGCTGCTCGCCGCCTGCGAAACCCTGGAACGTCGAGATCGCCCACTGGTTGTTGACGACGTTGAGGATCACCGGCGCCTGGTAGACGGACGCGAACAGCATCGCGTGGTGGAAGTCCGCCTCGGCGCTCGAGCCCTCGCCGATCCAGCTCACTGCGATGTCGTCCTCGCCCTTGATCGCCGCCGCCATGGCCCAGCCGACGGCCTGCGGAAACTGCGTCGTCAGGTTGCCGGAGATCGAGAAGATGCGTCCGGTCGTCCAGTGATACATGACCGGTAGCTGGCGGCCCTTGCACATGTCGCGGGTGTTGGAGAGCAGCTGGCACATCAGGTCCACCAGCGGCTTGCCGCGCACCATGTAGAGGCCCTGGTTGCGGTACGACGGGAACAGCATGTCCCCCGGCCGCAGCGCCATGCATTGAGCGACCGACACGGCTTCCTCGCCGAGCGAGCGCATGTAGAACGAGATCTTCCCCGAGCGCTGCGCGCGCTGCATGCGCTCGTCGTAGATCCGCGTCAGCAGCATGTGGCGCAGGCCGACCTGGAGGTCGTGCGGATCGAGGTGCGGGTGCCACGGGCCCACGGCCTGGTGGTCGTCGTCGAGGACGCGCACGAGATCGATGGACAGGTGGCTGATGTCGCGCACGCGCGCGTTGACGTCGGGGCGCCGCACGGCACCAGCCGGCGACGTCTCCAGGTAGCTGAAATCGGGCTCATCGCCGGGTCGCGAATGGGGTCGCGGGGTGTGCAGTCGTGATTTTCTGGGCATGGCGGGCTCGAATGCGGTGGAACTGTCCGACGATGGCGCGGTAGATTACTCACCCACACAGAAATTGGCTGGGTTCGTTGCGTTGCAGCGCAACAATGCGAATCGTTTATTCCACGACGGAGGCTTTCATGGAAGAAAAAGCACGCCACCCTCCCGATCGAGTGGATCGCCGCATCCTCGACCTGCTGCAGCGCGAGGGCGCGCTGTCCGTCGCCGAGGTGGCCTCGCGGACGGGCCTGTCGACGACGACCTGCTGGCGGCGGATCCAGCAGATGGAACAGCACGGCGTGATCCGCGGTCGCGTCGCGCTGCTCGACCGATCCGCGCTCGGCCTCGACGTCACGATCTTCGCGCACGTGAAGCTCTCGACGCAGGGGCGCGATGCGATCGCGGCATTCGCCGAGGCCATCCGCGAACGGCCCGAAGTGCTCGACTGCTACACGACGATGGGCGAATGGGATTTCATGCTGCGCATCGTGACGAAGGACATCAAGGCCTACGAGGCCTTCTACCTCGACCATCTGTCGAAGCTGCCGTACGTCCAGTCCATCAACTCCTCGGTGACGGTGACCGTGATCAAGGAGACCACCGTGCTGCCGATCATCGACTGAGGACACCTGCTTGATCGTGGTTCTCGAATTGCTGTGGCTCGCGCTGCCGGTGATCGCCGCCGGACTGGTGCACCTTGCGGTGCTCAAGCTCGACCTGTGGCCGGGACTGCGCCGCATGCCGCTCGACGGCGGCCTGACGTTCCGCGGCAAGCGACTGTTCGGCGACAACAAGACCTGGCGCGGCGCGATCGTCACGATCGGCACGATGACCGTGGCGGCCTGGGCGATGGCGCAGCTCAATGCATGTTGCTGGCACCTGCCGGTGCTGGTGCCGTTCGCCGAAACGCACTCGGTGGCCTGGGGGCTGCTGCTCGGCACCGGCTACATCGTGGGCGAGTTGCCGAACAGCTTCGCGAAACGTCAGCTCGCGATCGCACCGGGCGCGCCGGGCCAGGGCGTGGCCGGGAGAATCTTCTGGGTGATCGACCAGCTCGACAGCCTGGTCGGGATGCTGCTGTTCATCGCGCCGATCTGGACGCCGTCACTGGCGATGCTCGCTGCGATCGTCGCGATCATGCTGGTCGCTCACCCGGTCAGTGCCTGGGTCATGATGTGGTTCGGCCTCAAGGATCGCGT
>Ga0209262_10000565_pt1 | contig 16378 bp, 19 predicted proteins | sample Lowcelwee11metaG_FD_187171 | JGI IMG/M metagenome (GOLD analysis project Ga0209262, IMG submission 187171) | Freshwater pond sediment microbial communities from the University of Edinburgh, under environmental carbon perturbations - Low... | ecosystem: Environmental > Aquatic > Freshwater >...
AAAGTCGGGACAATCCTGTAATGACATTCTTAAATCAAAAATCGATGTTCCTTGTTCGATATTCAAATTGCTACCTGGACTTAACCTTTAACCTTTATACTTTAACCTTGCAATCACCTTGCGTCCCGCCGCCTTCATGCCGCCGGAAGCATCACTGATGGCCATCTGCACAGCAATGGCTACCTCGTTGATCATATCGGGATAGAGACCGCAGAATGAGGCGAGTATCTCCATGCCATAAGCCTTCGGCGCCACTGGCGTGTTCGCTGTATGCATGATACCAAGGCAGTATTCTATCAGCTTCGCATGATGCGACTGCGGTATACTGCTGACATCACTCTTCATTATCACCCTCATGAATGACCGCTGCACACTCTCGTTGGGAACGCCTGGCAGGGCATCGATCATCAGGGCAAGATAGGGAGACAGGACTTCCGTATTCATATCCGCCACCTTTGAGAGAGCCCACGAAGCCATGAAACCAACCCTCTTCTCCAGACTTGAAGATAATGAAACCAGTTGTGAGAGGAGCACTGTATCGCTGACGGCGGAATGAGCCACCATCGTTATCTCGTAAGTACTTGTGATCCGCCCCAGCATCCTTGCCATCTCCTCCCCTGCTTCAGCAGTGATGATGTTATTTGTTTCATCAGGCTCCTGACTGACAGGAGACTTGTACTGTGAAAGATACTGTCGCGCCACGGGGATGTCGGCAGCGGTCATATCAAGCTTAAGCAGTTCACCGGGGATCATCCACCGGTACTCATCGTGTTCCCTTAGCACCGGCTTTGATGAAAGTGTCTCACAGAGAAATGGTATCAGCCTTATGTGCTTATCACCGTAGTCGTGCTCTGAATTATCAAGCCTGCCATTAATGATAACGCAGATACCAAGCTCCTCGTCAATCTCTCTGATAATACAGTCCTCATATTCCTCCCCGGGTTTTGTCTTTCCCCCCGGAAACTCCCATTTGCCGGCGTTGTCCATCGCCGGTCCTCGTCGCACGGCCAGCACCAGTCCTTCATCGTTGCGTATGAGCGCACAGGTCACATCAATCATGGCTCAGGACTGATAACAGTTTCATAATCAGGTACATGATCAAGCATCGAAATTGAATTGGCAATCTTGTCGATCTTGCCTGTACGATGTATAATACCGTTGGTCACCACCACCCACCTGAGGCCGTAGGTGAAGTTATAGTTGATCACCTGGTCAAGAACCGCCTGGGTGAGTTTCACAGCCGGGGCTTTACATTCGACTACCATTACCGGTTGTCCGCTGCGGTCATGAATAAGTATATCCGCCCTCCGCAGCATGGTATTGAGCTTCAGCGATGCCTCAACCTGTATCAGTCCGGATGGATAGTGCAGGTATTCTGTAAGATAGTTGACAAAATGTTGTCTGACCCACTCCTCCGGCGTCAGTGCCACATACTTCTGTCTCAGCCGGTCAAAGATGAGTTTTCCTCCCGGACCCTCTTTGATACGCAATGAACATGGCGGCAGTTTCAGTGGTTTCAACTTAATTTGTACTTTTGGTAACCGTTAAGCACAGCAAATATAAATAATCAGCACCGAAGGTCATGAGAACAAAAGAAGATATAGTGAACAACTGGCTGCCCCGGTATACTGGCAAAGCTCTCGAAACATTCGGCAGTTTTATCCTGCTGACAAACTTCACGCACTATGTTGAGCTCTTTGCAGAATGGAATGATGTGCCGGTTGAAGGAAGAGACAAGAACTGTCCCAATGCAACTGCCAACGGCATCACCATCATCAACTTCGGCATGGGGAGCCCCAACGCGGCCACCATCATGGACCTTCTCAGCGCCGTACAGCCCAAGGCGGTGCTCTTCCTTGGCAAGTGCGGAGGTCTTAAGAAAAAGAACAAGCTCGGCGACATGATACTGCCCATTGCTGCAATAAGGAGTGATGGAACGTCAAATGACTACCTGCCCCTGGAGATACCCGCCCTGCCTGCCTTCAAGCTGCAGAGCGCTGTCTCGGCGGCAATCACAAGGAATAACCTCGAGTACTATACCGGTACGGTCTATACGACGAACAGAAGGGTATGGGAATACGACGACAGGTTCAAGAAATATCTCGTAAAGACCAGGGCTATGGCCATAGACATGGAGACAGCAACCATTTTTACCGTCGGGTTTGCTAATGAAATACCCACCGGCGCCCTCCTTCTAGTCTCTGACCAGCCTATGATATCAACAGGCATAAAGACGGAAGCCTCTGACCGCAAAGTGACAAGGCAGTTTACAGAGATACACCTCCGGATAGGTATCGAGGGCCTGACAGAGATAAAAGACAACGGCATATCCGTCAAGCACCTGCGTTTCTGATGGCATCCGACTACAAAGAGATTATCAGGGATCTGAAGAACAAGATCTTCAAGCCGGTCTATTTTCTCGCCGGAAAAGAGCCGTACTTTATAGATCTCATAACGGATTTCATTGAGGATAGCGTACTCGACGAGTCAGAGAAAGACTTTAACCAGACTGTTCTCTACGGGCTCGATGTCACGGTTACACAGGTCATCGAGACCTGCCGCCGCTTCCCGATGATGTCGAACCAGCAGGTGGTCATTGTGCGTGAGGCACAGAAGATGAAAAAGATCGATGACCTCCTGGTTTATATCGATAACCCGCTTAATTCAACCATCCTGGTCATAGCATATAAATACGAAGATCTTGACAAGAGGAAATCGCTCTATAAGTCGCTTTTTAAGAAAGGATGGTACTTTGAATCGAATAAGGTGCCTGAATACCTGATACCCGGATGGATTGACAGGTACCTGACTGACAGGGGGATAATGGCCGACACTGATGCATCGCGCCTCCTCTCTGAGTTTCTTGGCAACGATCTGGGGAAGGTATCCAACGAGCTTGAGAAGCTGATCATCTCTCTTCCAGAGAAGAATCCCCGTATTGACACGGCGTTGATAGAAAAGAGCATAGGTATCAGCAAGGATTATACTCCCACCGAACTGTGGAAGGCGATCGTTTACCGTGATCCCCTCAAGGCTGCCAGGGTGGTGAATTATTACGCCGCGCACTCAAAGAAAGAGGTTATTCCTCTCTTCTCAGTGCTCTTCAACAACTTCAGCCGGGTACTTATCTATCACAGCCTGAAGGACAAGACAGACGGCAATGTGGTGGCCATGCTGAAGACCTATCCCGGTTATGTGCGTGATTTCAGGACTGCCGCGGCGGTTTATAACGTAGGAGCATGCATGAATATCATCAGCCTGATACGTACTTATGATCTAAAGGCTAAAGGATTTGGCGAGGCGGGCACTGACGAGGGTGACCTGCTGCGCGAGATGGTTTTCAAGATAATGCACTGACAGCCTGTCAGTTCATCTCAGGCGATTCAGGGAACTCAGCCCAGATACGGTATTTATTGTTCAGCGAGCGCAGCACTTCGCGCCATATATTGCCGCGGCTCTTCATGATCACATCGGCAGGCACCTTTGCAATGACCCATGAGTTCTCATTCAGCTCTCTCCTGAGCTGGCCTTTTTCCCATCCCGAATAACCCAGGAAGAAGCGCACCTGGTCATGACCCACGGTGCCGGTGGCAATAAGATTGCGCAAAGCATCGATCTCATATTCCAGGAACGACAGGCACGCTGCCAGGCACCTTCCTGCCAAGGGTATGGAGGTAATGGAGCGTGTCAGGCGCCACCGGACCCCCGACAGAGAGATGCTCATCCCATCCGTCGAACCCCTCCACGGCACTGCTTACCATAAGGTCAATGACACGATTGAGAATGAAGCCAACTGATCCCTGGGCATTGTGTTCAGTCAGGAAAACTATTGTGCGGTTAAAAAACCGGTCGGTGAGGAAGGGTTCTGAAATGAGTACCCTCCCCTTTCCGGGAATTTTATCCTCGGGGTTGATGCTGAATATGTCAGGATAGTCACCCATAGGTCCGATAAGAACAGGAAAAGTAATGACTTTTCGGGTTAAAATCAAGAAAAAACTGAAAATTGGATTAAAAGGGTGTTTTCGGTTATCGGTTATCACCTACAATTGGCAGCAGACAACATCCGCAAAATCCTAATGAAGAGAGCACCCTGCACAGCCGTCTGCTCCTTCGCCGGGTTTACATCCCAGGTCTGTATCCTGGGCACACCTGATACCTCTCTTTTGCATCTCCCTGTTACGGCTGATGTGCGTTTCAGGAAAACTTCCCCTTGGCTTGATGAGCAAGCTGATGGCAAGCCCCGCAAGTGCGATACCGACAAGAATGACTGATATTATAAGCAGTTTTATGAACATCACCGTAACTTTTGGTCTGCAAACTTAATTACAGATAACATTTATTACTATAACAACCGGCAATTTCTTTTGTTAACAAGCGCCATTAACCGATAACAGACAACTGAGAACAGATAACAGGTTTCAACGTTCCTCTATCTTCTTCCTCAGTCCTTCCGACATCCAACTTACCATGCCTCCTTTTTCATCGGAAAAGATCAGGTAGCCTTCAAGGAAATCATATTTTTCAATGAAGGCTATAGCCGTATCCTTGCCTCCAACCATGCATGCAGTAGCCCATGCATCGGCCACAGCGCACTCCGGTGCAATAATGGTGGCGCTCAGCAGCGTATGTCTTGAAGGGTAGCCTGTCCGGGGATCGATGGTATGCGAATATTTGACCCCGTTATCAACATAAAACTTACGGTAGTTGCCTGACGTGGCCAGGGCTCTGTTGTCAAGCCTTACCGCTGCCTGGAGCTCGGCGCCGGGGACATAATTACCGTCAACGGGTCTGTCGATGCCCACATGCCATCCTTTGCCGTTCTTGTCGCCGGCAGTGCGCACTTCACCTCCCACCTCCACAAGACACTCCTTAATACCCTCACCGGCCAGCATGTCAATGATAAGATCCACAGTGTAACCCTGCGCGATCGCATTGACATCAATAAACATATCAGGATCGGCCTTGACAATCCGGTCACCCTCGAGCCTGACCTTATCCATTCCAACAAGGGCCAACAGTGAATCAAGCTTTGTCTCGTCGAACCTTTTAAGGGCATCAGGACCGAAGCCCCATGCTTTCACCAGCGGACCCACTGTGATGTCAAAGAGGCCATTACACTGTTCTGATATCATCGCTGAAGCTCTGAACACCTCACGGAAAAGGGTGTCGGTCCTATCGCTTATATTACTGTTAATGAGAGATATGACAGAAGAGTCATTGTAAATTGAAAGAGAATTGTCGACGGCGCTCAGAAGGTTTTCCACCTTCAGCCGGAGATCAGCGACATCAATCGCAGGTGTGGTTTGAACAACGATATGATAGGTAGTGCCCTGAGTGAGGCCGTTCATCTCGGCATACTCCGGAGACGGCCTGCAACCCAGCAGGAGCAGTGTAATGATTAAAAATATTACTATGCCCGGCGCCTTGTGCCTCATCCCCCGAAATCATCAAACGCAATATTCTCATTAGGCACGCCCAGGTCGTCAAGCATCTTCAGCACAGCGGCGTTCATCACCGGAGGACCACAGAGATAATATTCAACCTCCTCAGGTTCCTCATGCTTGCTCAGGTAACTGTCGAACAGTACCTTGTGTATGAAACCTGTTGCGCCCTTCCAGTTATCCTCAGGAAGAGGCTCTGACAAGGCGATAATGAATTTGAAGTTGGGGAATTTCTTTTCAAGATCCAGGAACTCATTCTCATAAAATATCTCCCTCTTTGACCTGGCTCCGTACCAGTATGACACTTTCCGTCCGGTCTTCAGGGTCTTCAGGAGATGGAAGATATGCGATCTCAGCGGGGCCATGCCTGCGCCGCCACCGACATAAACCATCTCATTCTGCGTATCCTTGATGTGAAAATCGCCGAAAGGACCTGAGACCGTGACCTTGTCACCTGGTTTCAGCGAAAAAAGATATGATGAACATATGCCCGGAGGCACATTCATGAATTTCCTTGTTTTATCCATCGGAGGAGTGGCAATCCTGATGTTAAGGATGATAAGGTTCTTCTCAGCCGGATAATTAGCCATAGAGTAAGCCCTGAATGTTGCCTCCTTGTTCCTGGCCTTCAGGCTCCACATGTCGTACTTGTCCCAGTCGGGCCTGTACTCCTCTTCAACATCGATATCCTTTCTGTAATCTATCTCGTATGTGGGTACATCTATCTGGACATATTCACCTGACTTGAAAGTGAGGTTCTCGCCTTCGGGCAGCTTCACCACAAACTCCTTGATGTATGTTGCAACGTTTTTGTTTGACACCACCGTACATTCCCACTTTTTAATACCCATGACAGCTTCGGGCACATGTATTGTCATGCTCTCGCGCACCTTTACCTGGCATCCGAGACGCCAGTGGTCGTGCTGCTCGCGGCGTGTGAAGTATCCTGTCTCAGTGGGAAGTATTGATCCGCCGCCTTCAGTCACCTGGCACTTGCACAGACCGCAGGTGCCGCCGCCACCGCACGCTGACGGAAGAAAAATGCCGTTGCCTGACAATGTTGTGAGCACGCTCGACCCCGGTTCGACAACTATTTCACGGTCGTTGATCTTCAGCGTCACATCTCCCTGAGGTGTCAGCTTCGCTTTGGCATAGAGCAAAAGAACAACCAGTAGTATCATTACCAGCAAAAAGACTATGATACTGACAAGAACAGTGCCCGGTATGGATAAGCCCAAAATCATTAATATCATTTCAGTTCAGATTTCTTTAAAGTTTAATACCGAGGAAACTCATGAAGGCAATGGCCATCAGGCCCGTGAGAATAAAGGTGATCCCCAGTCCTTTCAGAGGAGCTGGCACGTTCGAATAGCGCATTTTCTCCCTTATTGCTGCAAGAGCAACAATGGCCAGCGCCCATCCTATTCCGGATCCGAAGCCGAACACCGTCGCTTCTGCAATGGTGTCATACTCTCTCTCCTGCATGAAGAGTGCAGCCCCGAGAATGGCACAGTTGACAGCTATCAGCGGAAGGAATATACCCAGCGAGTTATAAAGGGCCGGACTGGCTTTCTCCACCACCATTTCAACAAGCTGCGTGATGGAGGCTATGACGGCAATGAACATAATAAATGACAGGAAGCTCAGGTCAAGGGTCGCAAAGCTCTCGTTCAGCCATACAAGCGCACCCGCTTTAAGCACATATTTTTCAAGCAGGAAGTTGACAGGAACCGTGATCAGGAGCACAAAGATTACCGCTACCCCCAGTCCCATCGCTGTTTTTACCGTCTTTGACACTGCCAGGTACGAACACATACCCAGGAAAAAGGCAAAGATCATATTGTCGATGAAGATCGACCTTACAAATATATTCAGCAGGTTTTCCATAATGAGTTTCTTTATCTGGTTTCCTGTAGATTCTTATTACGGCTTCGGTGTACCCATATAATAATGCCCACGGTTATAAGGGCCATCGGTGGTACGATCATCATGCCGTTGTTTTCATATCCGATCTTGTAGAGGCCTATTTTTTCGAAGAGTGGGTAACCCATGACAGACCCGCTTCCAAGCAGTTCGCGGAAGAAGGAAACAATTACAAGTATCATTCCATATCCGGCGCCGTTACCTAGGCCATCAAGGAACGAAGGCCAGGGGTCATTTGCCATGGCAAAGGCCTCGAGACGGCCCATCAGGATACAGTTCGTAATGATCAGTCCCACGAAGACAGAAAGCTGCTTGCTCACATCAAAGGCGAAGGCTTTCAGGAACTGGTCGACAATGATCACAAGTGCAGCGATAACAACCAGTTGAACGATGATCCTGATACGCCCGGGAATATATTTGCGCATCGCAGCTATGATCAGGTTAGACAAGGCCACGACAATTGTGACGGAAATTGCCATCACAAGCGCCGGTTTCATCTTCACTGTCACCGCGAGAGCCGAACAGATACCCAGCACCTGAACGGTAATGGGATTATCCTGGCCCAGGGGGTTTTTTAACAGTTTTATATTCTTTGCCGAAAAGAGCGGCTCCTTTTCCTTGTTTTCCATGTCTATTTCCTGTTTTGGCTGAGGTATTTCTCATATTTAATTAACCCGTCGTGCACCATCGCTTCAAGGCCCTTGCTTGTTATGGTTCCCCCGGAGATGGCATCCACTTCGTGCGTGCTGCCGGGATCAGCACCTCCCTTGACCACCTGGATTGAAACAAAGGAGCCGTTTACAAAAAGGCTCTTGTTGAGAAACTGGCTTTCAAAGGGTGTGGTATTGATCTCGGCGCCCAGTCCGGGTGTCTCACCCTTATGGTCAAAGGTGACACCTGCTATGGTCGACATATCATCCTTCAGGGAAACATAACCCCATATGGGACCCCACAGACCCTTGCCCTCAAGCGGAAAGATCTGAAGTGTGTCTCCGTTGTCTGCAACAGCGATGTAAACCGGCAGCGACTGTTCGGCAAGAGGTTTTTTCTGTTCAGCGCGGAGAGAAACAGTGAAGGCATCAACGCCATCGATATGCTTTCCATCGGTGTTGATCACAAAGAGTTCCCTGATATGTTTGTCATAGAGCTCCTCCGCATTTTCCTTTGTCGATGTGACATTAATAGAGGAAAGGATATTCATTTTCTTCTCCACTTCAACATTCTTTGCCTGCCGGGGTTGAAGGAGCAGTGCCGTCAGTGACAGCAGGATGGCGACGGAGACAACCATCACGGCAGAGAAAATGAAAATATATTTGTTGCTGAAATCTTTCATCTCGTGCGTTTTTAAGTTGTCTTTACTCTTTTTAGCCTTCGTTTAATATTCGCATTCACCACAAAATGGTCAATGAGCGGGGCAAAGACGTTCATTAGCAGTATGGCCAGCATTGTCCCTTCGGGATATGCCGGATTGAAGACCCTGATTATGACTACCATGATACCGGCGAGTGCTCCGTAAATATACTTGCCCGTATTTGTCTGCGCTGCAGTCACCGGGTCGGTGGCCATGAAGACCGTGCCGAAGGCGAAACCGCCCATGATCAGGTGATAGTAAGCAGGTATCTGAGTATACTCATTACCACCGGAAGCGTTGAGCAGCAATCCCATCCCAAGTGCTCCGAGAACCATGCTGAGCATTATGCGCCAGCTTCCTACGCCGGTGATGAGCAGGATGAATGCACCTATCAGTATTGCAATCACCGATGTCTCTCCCACCGAGCCGGGGATGGTGCCCACGAACATATCAATGGCAGAGGGCATCTTCTCAAACTCATCGAGCTTGGCCAGTGCCAGGGGTGTCGATCCTGAAAAACCGTCAAGGGCACCTCCTTTCACCAGGCCTTCTATCCATACCTTGTCGCCCGTCATCCACCCAGGGTAGCTGAAGAAGAGAAAAGCACGTGCGGTGAGCGCCGGGTTGAGGATATTCATGCCGGTGCCGCCAAAGACTTCCTTGCCGATGATGACAGCGAAAGCAACAGAAACAGCCAGCATCCAGAGAGGTACATCAACGGGCATTATCAGCGGGATCAGCATGCCGGTAACAAGAAAGCCCTCATTGATCTCATGTCCCCTGAGCTGCGCGACTATGAACTCGATGCCCAGGCCAACGCCATAGCTTACTATTATTAGAGGCAGCACCTTCAGGAAACCGAACCAGAACATGTGCAAGACGGTCCATTCCCCGATGCCGAATGCCCTTGTGTGTTGAAGTCCTATGTTGTAACTTCCGAAAAGCAGAGCGGGAAGAAGCGCAATGATGACAACAGTCATGGTGCGCTTCATATCCATATAGTCTCTTATATGTGAGCCCCCTGTGGTTACCTTGTCAGGCACATACAGGAAAGTCGAAAAACCGTTAAAGACAGAATGCAGCTTCTCATAGCGCCCGCCTTTTTCAAACCGGGGCTCCAGCTCCTTTATTTTTTTCAGTAAGAAATTCATTAGCTCTTCCTTAAATTAATTCATCTCTTTTATCATGAGGTTGATCCCCTGGCGAATAATATCCTGAATATCGCTCTTTGAAGGATCAATATATTCACAGAGGGCAAAGTCTTCCTCAGCCACCTCGTATATGCCGAGGCTCTCCATCAGCTCAACTTCCTGTGCCAGTATAGCCTTTATGAGCAGCACCGGGTAAATATCCATCGGAAGGACGTTCTCATAATGACCCGTGACAACAAATGCCCTCTGGCCTCCGTGGATACCGGTGTCGAGGTCATATTCCCGCTTCGGAAGCAGCCCCGAGAGGAATGTTCTCCAGTAGCTGAATTTAGTGTATCCGGGAGAAGCCCATCCGAAAAATTCACTGTGATCACTCTCGGGCAGCACGGTAACCATATTGTCATAGAACCCTAACGATCCTTCGGGGGAAATCTTTTTCCCTGTTAGGACATTTCCGCTGATGACCCTGTGATGTTCATCTTTCAGGTTTGATTTAAGTATTCCGCTTACAGAAGCACCGGGCCTGATACGGTGATATTTCCTGTACAGCACACCCGTTCCGGCCAGTGCGATGATACGTTCACGGTCGTGAAAGCCTGTGTCAAACAGCCTGCCAAGAGCCACAACATCCTGAATATCAATGGTCCACACTACCTCTCCCTTTGATACCGGGTCAATATGGTGGATCTGCACCCCGACGTTCCCTGCGGGATGTGGTCCTTTGAAATAATGGAGTTCAACACCTTTAAGGTTTTTCATCTCTCCGACCCTTGACCCTTCAGACTCGAAAGACAAATGGATCTTTCCGTCGGTGAGGCGTGACAGTGCATTGATGCCTGACTGCATAAAGTTACCGTGCGTGTTAGCCATGACAAAATCGATATCAGGAGCCAGTGGAGCAGTGTCGAAGCCTGAAATAAAGATCGCCTTGGGCACTCTGCCCGGACGGGCGACAATATGATAAGGCCTCTGTCTCAGAACAGGCCAAAGACCAGATTCCATGATCTTTGCCGTGACCTCCTCCCTGGAAAGCTTCAGCGGGTCAGCCACACCAAAATCAATCCTGTCACTGCCCTGCTGCTCTATCACTATTTCCATCAGCAGCCGCTTGTCGCCACGTACTACCTCCTTCACCACGCCGCTGACAGGTGAGACATATTTTATTTCAGGGAAGGTCTTGTCGTGAAAAAGCACGGTCCCGGCTTTAACAGGGCTTTCCTCCTTAACCTCAAGCTTGGCAGCAAGACCGGGGAAGTCTGCAAATCTCACCCCGAAACGGGTCACTGCAACCTCCGGAAGAAGAATTTTTTCGGCCTTCCCGGCAAGTTTGATGTTTAGTCCTTTACGTAATCTGATCAGTGCTGACATATATCGATTTCAACTTGATTCCTAAAAATTATGCAATTATAATACAATGTTATTTCTTTCACAGTCAGGTATGACATTAATCACAAATCTGAATTTCTGAACGGTTCAATTCAATACGGCAGGATATTTGTACTTTAGCCGGAAATAAATATTTATGTCCGCAAATATTGCGAGGATAAAAATATTAAGTTTATTGATACCCTGTTTCCTGGCCATAACCTTTTATTCTCTGGCACAGGAAAATAATTCCGGAGAATATGCGGCAGGGAAAGTAAAAAGCGTCTTTTTTGAGAAGGACGGCTGGAGGCTTGCGTACCCTTTTGTACAGATTAACAGCCCTGAACAGGTCATACTTCACTTTGACATAATTGACGCCCAGGGCGAATCATTATGGTACCGCCTCGAGCACTGCGACCGCGACTGGAACATCAGCGATCTTTTCACCAGCGACTTCCTTGAAGGTTTTGAGGAGAACCAGGTAAGGGATTACCTGCCATCATTCAACACCAGGCCGGGATACACCCACTATTCGCTTGCACTCCCGAATGAAGATGTAAGGCTAAAGATTTCAGGCAACTATTTAATCACTGTCTGGGCTCCGGGAGAGCCTGACAAGCCCCTGCTGAAAAAAAGGTTCTTTGTAACTGAAGGCACGACCGTTGCCAGTGTCATGTTCAGGAGACCCATGAAGCCAGGTACAACGGAGACACATCAGCAGCCTGAGATAACAGTGTCAACGGCTAAGCTCCAGGTCACCGATCCTTACACGCAGGTTACAATAACCGTCATGCAGAACGGCAGGTGGGATAAAACCCATAGCAGCCTGAAGCCCGATTTCGTCGGTAACAACAAGCTTGAATTCAACGCCCTCTCTGACAACACACTTTTTCCCGGCGGAAACGAGTTCAGGTTCTTCGATATAAAAACCACAAGGCATACAAGGCAGAACGTAAGGGCACTGGAGTTCGTCGAGGGATTTTACCATGCCTTGCTTCTTCCGTCGGAGGACAGGGAGTTCAAACAGTATTTCTTTAATGAGGATATAAACGGAAAATACATTGTTGCTATAGAGGAGCGCGACACGCCAGACAGCGATGCAGATTACGTATGGGTTTATTTCACACTTCCGCTTTATTCTGAGTTGCAGGGCGGGTCGGTCTATGTCACCGGTGCATTCACTGACTGGTCATACAGTCCTGAGAACAGGATGACATGGAGCGCTGCAAGGGGATGCTATGAGGCTTCACTGCTGCTGAAGCAGGGATGGTATAATTATGAATATGCCTTTGTTCCAGCGGGATCACAGATCCCTGAAGGAGCTCATTTTGAAGGAGACCATTACGAGACAGAGAATGATTATCTTATCCTCACCTACTTCCATGACCCGAGGGAGAGGTACGACCGTCTGACAGGCGTCACCGTGGCAAACACCCATGGCAGGTAATAGTCATTCGCAAATCGCAAATCCTTAATGACTGTGTTTGTCTATGCCGTACAGCATATAAAAAGTGTGCTCCATCGTTTTGACTATCTCAGCCATGTATTCATGCACAGCCTTCACTGACCCCGGAAGGGTATAGATCAGTGTCTTGCCTGTAACACCTGCCACGGAACGACTCAGCAGGGCGTTCGGGTTCTTCATACCGTACTTGACCCTGATCAGCTCCATGACACCGGGTATTTCTTTTGTCAGCAATGGTTTGATTACATCTGTCGTCATGTCGCGCGGACCGAGCCCTGTGCCGCCGGTAGTGATGATGAGATCCATCTCTGTTGATGCCGCCAACGTATTGCGCAGGCTTGCAGCATCGTCAGGCAGGACCACAGTGTTGATCTCACACTCCCATCCTGCAGCGGCAATGGCGTACTTAACATACTTCACCACAGCCGGACCGCTGAGGTCCTTGTAAACACCGTTATGCACCCTGTCACTGAGAGTGATTACCAGCACCTTGAATTTTTCAGGTAATTTCATGTTTCTTTTCCTGTTGAGTTTGATATTGCGGTTAAATCTGTCTGACACTTACCATCTCTCCTTTTTGTATCCAGCTCTGTCCGCGTGGTATGATTATCAAACCCCAGGCGTCGGGAAGGGCCGTGATATGAGCTGAGCCGTGGTACTCGAGCGGCAGTGCCTCACCCTCACCGGTAATGACAAAAGGTATCCATATCATACGGTCAGCTCTCTTTCTCGAGTAGTCCGCTGCCAGGGGCATCAGCAGCTTTGGTTCCTCAGCCGTCACACCGGTCATCTTATTCAGGAAAGGCCTTACCATCACCTCAAACTGAACGAATGTCGAGACGGGATTACCCGGCAGGCCAAATACTGCTTTTCTCTCTCCCGTGCAGAACGTCAGCGGTTTGCCTGGTTGCATAGCCACCTGGTCAAAATGGATGGTGAGCCCCAGCGACCGCATCACGGCAGGGACAAAATCAAAATCACCGAACGACACGCCTCCTGAGATAAGCACCACCTCGTTCTCGTCAACAGCCGCCCTGAGCAGCCTCTCAGTCGAGGCCTCGTCATCAGCGGCTATGCCGTAATATTTGCCGATGGCCCCTGCCCGTGTCACCTGTGACATAAGCTGGGAGCCATTGCTGTTACGTATCTGCGCCTCAGCCGGTATATGCTCCGGCTCAACCAGCTCATTGCCTGTGCTGATTATTCCTACATGTACCCTGTTACTCACGGTCACTTCCGTTGCTCCCACCGCCGCCATGACAGCTATGTCCTGAGGCTTGATGATGCGCCCCGCCTTCAGCACTGTCTGTCCATTGTACAGGTCCTCAGCGGTCTTTGCTATGTTGGACTTACCTGGTTTGCCGGTGAAAAGTACCTTCCCTCCCTCCTTTTCTTCGGAATCCTCAAGCATAAATATATAATCCGCACCATAGGGTACGGCAGCTCCGGTCATGATGCGTGAGCATGTACCCGGTGTCACCTCCCTGGCAGGCATGATACCTGCAGCTACGGTCTCAATAACAGTAAGTTCGCTACTAAGATCATCACGCCGGCAGGCAAAGCCATCTACTGTGCTCTTATCCCACGGAGGCATGTCCATATCGCTCTTCACCGGTACAGCAAGCACCCTGCCAAGCGAATCATTAAAGCTGACCTGTTCCTTCCCTGTACGGAAGACCGCGCCTGTCACAATTTTGTATGCTTCTTCGAATGTTATCATCATAACTTTAATTTTCTTTTTTTCCTTCCGGCTCCCGTAGTATGCGCAGGGCTTCCGGACGGAATGAAACCAAAACTTTTTCACTGGTGATGAAATTATTCTCCTCCATCTCACGGTGGGTAATATCCACGTAAAAATAGTCGCCGGCATTGACCGTTATCTCATATCCGGTTGCTGACGGCACAACATCGTCAATTATGCCGTGGATGTTGTTCATCTGTATCCCCGGTGCACCCTGGCGCGACAGGAGGACCTCACTGCTGCCAATGATAAGCAGTCCGGAAGCAGGGTAAACAGCCTTGGGCAGCCTGAATTTTGTCGTTTTCTCAGTTATGCCCGAGCAGTTCTTATACGAAGTAACAAACGTGACCCTGAAGAAGTTCTTTATACCGGCATATCTTGCCACGAACCTGTTGACAGGGTGGTTGAACACATCGAGCGGTGTTCCCTCCTGGATGATCTTTCCGTTATGCATCACTCCAACCCTGTTTGCAAGGCTGATGGCTTCCCCGAAGTCGTGTGTGACGTGTATGATTGTCTGTCCGTTGCGGTTGAGGCGGCGCAGGAGGCGCCTGATGCTGTCCTTGAGGCTGGCATCAACGGAGGCCATGGGCTCGTCGAGGAGCAGTATCTTCGGGTCAGTGACCAGCGTGCGGGCCAGGGCCACCCGCTGCTTCTCCCCGCCCGAAAGATTCTACGGCTTGCGCGAAAGAAGATGGGTGATATTCATTTCCTCAGCCGCGTGCCTGACCCTGAGATCAATATCCTCCTTTGGTAAACGCCTGACTTTCAATGGATACGCAATGTTTTCACGGACAGTATAATGGGGGAAGAGCGCAAAATCCTGGAAGACAAGACCTATCTCCCGCTGCTGCACTTTCGTATTGGTTATTTCTTGCCCGTCAAGGAAAATATGTCCGCTGTCAGGTGTGGTCAGTCCGCATATCAGCTCCAGCAGCTGTGTCTTGCCGGCTCCTGACCGGCCCAGCAGGACATAATAGTCTCCGGGCGATACCTCCAGGGTTATCTCTCTCAGCGAAAACCCTCCGAGCTGTTTGTTTAATCTCTCAGTCCGCAGCATCGTCCTCCCTCCTGAATATTGTATGCCTTTCCGTTGCAAGTGTCCTGAACAGCACGAAGAAAAACAGCGCCACAAGGATAAATATTATTGAGGCTGGTCTTGCCGAAGTGATGCCGTAGGTGTTAAAGCGGTCATAAATCAGTACCGGTGCTATCATGGGGTGATATGCAATTATGACCACAGCGCCGAACTCGCTCATGCCGCGTGCGAACATCATGATGAAGCCGGAGACGACAGACCGCCAGGCCTGTGGCAGCGAGATGGTGAAGAAAATACGCGAGGGTGAGGCGCCGAGTGTCAGGGCAGCCTTCTCTGTTCTCTCCGGTACGGCTGCAAACCCGTCGCGCGCGGCATTGATGAGAAAAGGGAGGCTGACGAAGGCCATCGCCAGGGCAATACCGGCGCCGTTGTTGACGAGCAGGATCCCTGCCTTCTGTGCCGCACCGCCCAGGAGTCCGTCCCGCGAGATAAAACCCAGCAGGGCTATGCCCGCTGCCGTGTGCGGCAACACCACCGGCAGGTCAATGATACCCTGTGCCACCTTCTTGAGCGGGAACTCCTTGCGGGCCATGATCCAGGCAAGAGGCACCGCCCCAATTGCAAAGATGATCGTGGCCGAGAATGCTATGGCAAGAGTGATCCACACACTGCGCTGTACCTCGGGATCAGCAGCCGTGGTTCTTACCTCACCGAACGACGAGTCAAGGAACATGCCCGCCAGCGGTGCAATGATGAACAGAAGCACCAGCGAGGCAAGCACTGTAAATATCCAGTTGAAGAGCGAATGACCTTTCATCTTCTTCTTACTGAACCGGTGTGTTGTTGATATATGCCTGCAGGGCTGCCGGCACAGCAGCAGTATTACCGGTAACGACAGGGGT
>Ga0209262_10000566_pt1 | contig 16378 bp, 28 predicted proteins | sample Lowcelwee11metaG_FD_187171 | JGI IMG/M metagenome (GOLD analysis project Ga0209262, IMG submission 187171) | Freshwater pond sediment microbial communities from the University of Edinburgh, under environmental carbon perturbations - Low... | ecosystem: Environmental > Aquatic > Freshwater >...
GGCACTACGCCAAGGTCAAGGTGGCCCCGGGCGAGTCGCTGGTCGAGTTCCGCCTCGCCGACGGCGAAGGCACGGACCTCGCTCCCGGCGCCGAGATCAAGGTGGACATGTTCTCGGCCGGCCAGGTCGTGGACGTCGCTGGCACCACGATCGGCAAGGGCTTCGCGGGCACGATCAAGCGCCACAATTTCGCGGGTGGCCCGGCCTCGCACGGCGCGTCGTTGTTCCACCGCACGCCCGGCTCGATCGGCCAGCGCCAGACGCCGGGACGCGTGTTCCCGGGCAAGCGCATGTCCGGCCACATGGGCAACGTGCGCGTGACCACCGAGAACCTGAAGATCGTCGAGGTCGACGCGGCCCGCAACCTGCTGCTCGTGCGCGGTGCCGTGCCGGGCGCGCCGGGTGGCCAGGTCATCGTGCGTCCCTCGGTCAAGGCCGCGCGCCGCGCCGCCCGCAAGACCCTGGCCCCGAGGAAGTAAGCCATGGCCACGCAACTGAAGATCGTCAGCCCGGGCGCCGCCGGCGGCAGCCTCGAGGTCTCCGAGAAGGCCTTCGGCCGCGAATTCAACGAAGCGCTGGTCCACCAGGTGCTGACTGCCTACATGGCGGCGGGCCGAGCCGGCACCAAGCGCCAGAAGAGCCGCGCGGAAGTCCGCGGCGGCGGCATCAAGCCCTGGAACCAGAAGGGTGGTGGCCGCGCCCGTGCGGGCAGCATCCGCAGCCCGATCTGGGTCGGCGGCGGCCGCGCGTTCGCCGCCCGCCCGCGCGACTACTCGCAGAAGGTCAACCGCAAGATGTACCAGGGCGCGTTGCGCGCGATGCTCTCCGAGCTCGCCCGCCTCGAGCGGCTGGTCGTCGTCGAGTCCTTCGAGCTCGAGGCGCCGAAGACGCGCCTGCTCGCGGCCAAGCTCAAGGAATTCGGCTTCGACAACGTGCTGATCCTGGTCGAAGCCCACGACGAGAAGCTCGAGCTGGCCTCGCGCAACCTGTTCGGCGTGTCGGTCCTGCCGGTCGCCTCGCTCGACCCGCGCAGCCTGCTGAGCCACGACCGCGTGCTCGCGACCGTCGGCGCCGTCCGCATGCTCGAGGAGAAGCTGGCATGAGCAGCCCCGAAAGACTGATGACCGTGCTGGTCGCCCCGCACGTCTCCGAGAAGAGCGCCCGCATGGCCGAACGCGACAACCAGGTCGTGTTCCGCGTGCTGCGCGACGCATCCAAGCCCGAGATCAAGGCGGCCGTCGAGCTGATGTTCGAGGTCAAAGTCGACACCGTGCGCGTCGTCAACGTCGCGGGCAAGGCCAAGCGCTTTGGCGGGCGGCACGGCAAGCGCTCGGACTTCAAGAAGGCCTACGTGAGCCTGGCCGAGGGCCAGACCATCGACTTCGCCGGCGTCGAGAAGTGACGTCGCGGGCTAACTGACGGGTACTGAAAGATGGCTCTCATCAAGACCAAACCGACGTCACCGGGCCGGCGCTTCGTCGTCAAGCCGAACCGCTCGCACCTGCACAAGGGCGCGCCGGTCGCGGCGCTGACCTCGAGCCAGAAGCGCACCGGTGCGCGCAACAACATGGGCCGCATCACGACGCGCCACAAGGGCGGCGGCCACCACCAGCGCTATCGCGACGTCGACTTCCTGCGCGCCAAAGACGGCGTGCCGGGCAAGGTCGAGCGGCTCGAGTACGACCCGAACCGCAGCGCGCACCTCGCGCTCGTGCTCTATGCCGACGGCGAGCGCCGCTACATCCTCGCGCCGAAGGGCGTGGCCGCGGGCGACCCGGTCGCCTCCGGTCCCGACGCGCCGATCAAGGCCGGCAGCGCGCTGCCGCTGCGCAACATCCCGATCGGCACCCAGGTGCACAACGTCGAGCTGAAGCCCGGCCGCGGTGGCCAGCTCGCGCGCAGCGCGGGGGCTTCGGCCCAGCTCGTGGCGCGTGAGGGCCTCTACGCGACGATCCGCCTGCGCTCGACCGAGATGCGCAAGGTGCACGTCGACTGCCGCGCGACGATTGGCGAGGTCGGCAACGAAGACCACAACCTGATCGTCTACGGCAAGGCCGGCGCGATGCGCTGGCGCGGCATCCGCCCGACGGTCCGCGGCGTCGTGATGAACCCGGTCGACCACCCGCACGGCGGTGGCGAGGGCAAGTCCGGCCAGGGCAACCCGCACCCGGTGTCGCCGTGGGGCTGGAAGACCAAGGGCAAGAAGACCCGCACCAACAAGCGCACGGCCGGACTCATCATCCGGCGCCGCAACTGAGCCTGCTTAAGGAGCTTTCCGTGCCCCGTTCAGTCAAGAAAGGCCCGTTCGTCGACCTCCACCTCGCGAAGAAGGTGCAGGCGGCCGCGGAGAAGAACGATCGCCGCCCGATCAAGACCTGGTCGCGCCGCTCCATGGTCCTGCCCGACATGGTGGGACTGACGATCGCCGTCCACAACGGCAAGCAGCACATCCCGGTGCTGGTGTCGGAGAACATGGTCGGCCACAAGCTCGGCGAGTTCGCCCCGACGCGCACCTTCAAGGGGCACTCGGGCGACAAGAAGTCGTCGACCTAGGAGTAAGCCATGCAGGTCGCAGCAAAGCTCAAGTACGCGCGCATCTCGCCGCAGAAGTGCCGCCTCGTGGCGGACATGGTGCGGGGCCAGCCGGTGGGCCAGGCCCTCGCCACGCTGCGCTTCACGCCGAAGAAGGGCGCGGTGCTCGTGCGCAAGGTTCTCGAGTCGGCGATCGCCAACGCCGAGAACAACCACAATGCGGACATCGACACGCTCAAGGTCGCCCGCATCGAGATCGACGAGGCGCCGACGTTCAAGCGGTTCCACGCCCGTGCGAAGGGCCGCGGCAACCGCATCGTCAAGCGCAACAGCCACATCACGATCCTCGTCGGCGACGGCCGCAAGGACTGAGGAGAGCAGGCTCCATGGGTCAGAAGGTCAATCCGGTCGGCATCCGCCTCGGCATCACTCGCGACTGGACGTCGCGGTGGTACGCGAACACGCGCAATTTCCCCGCCTACATCCTCCAGGACTGGCAGGTGCGCGAGTTCCTGAAGAAGAAGCTGTCCGAGGCTTCCGTGAGCCGCATCCACATCGAGCGCGCGGCGCGCAAGGCGAACATCACGATCAACACGGCCCGCCCGGGCGTCGTGATCGGCAAGAAGGGCGAGGACATCGAGCGGCTGCGCCTCGAGGTCGCGAAGCTGATGGGCATGGCCGTCCAGGACGTGCGCCTCAACATCGCCGAGATCCGCAAGCCCGAGATGGACGCGCAGCTCGTGGCCGAGGGCATCGCCCAGCAGATCGAGCGTCGCGTTATGTTCCGCCGCGCGATGAAGCGCGCCGTGATGAACACGATGCGCAGCGGCGCCCTCGGCGTGAAGGTGCGCGTCTCCGGCCGGCTGAACGGCTCGGAGATCGCCCGCACGGAGTCGTCACGCGAGGGCCGGGTGCCGCTGCACACGTTCCGCGCCGAGATCGACTTCGGCATGGCCGAGGCCCGCACCACCTACGGCGTGATCGGCGTCAAGGTGTGGATCTTCAAGGGCGAGGTTTTCGACCAGCCGGAGCCGGTGGCGGCCCCCGAGCAGGCCGAGGCCGTGGCGCCCGCTCAGGAGCAGCAGCCGGCCTGAGGCCGTGCCACTGAGCGACACCCGGAGATATCGCCATGATGCAACCCAAGCGAACCAAGTTTCGCAAGCAGTTCAAGGGCCGCAACTCGGGCCTGGCCCAGCGCGGCAGCACGGTCGCCTTCGGCGACTACGGCCTGAAGGCTACGAGCCGCGCCCGGATGACGGCCCGCGAGATCGAGGCGGCCCGCCGCGCCATGACGCGCTACGTGAAGCGCGGCGGCCAGGTGTGGATCCGGGTGTTCCCGGACGTGCCGATCACCAAGAAGCCCCTCGAGGTCCGCATGGGCTCGGGCAAGGGCAACGTCGAGTACTACGTCGCGCGCGTGCAGCCCGGCAAGGTGCTCTTCGAGATGGAAGGCGTCACCGAGGAGATCGCGCGCGAGGCGTTCCGCCTGGCTGCGAGCAAGCTCTCGGTCGACACGTTGTTCGTCAAACGGCAGGTCCGCTGATGAAGGCGAAGGAACTCAGGTCGAAGAGCGCGGGCGAGCTGCAGGAAGAACTCCTCAAGCTGCGCCGCGAGCAGTTCAACTTGCGCATGGCGCAGGCCACCGGTCAGGCGACCAAGCCCGACCAGGCCGGCAAGGTGCGCCGCAACATTGCGCGTGTGAAGACCGTGCAGGGCGAGCTCGCCCGCACCGCGGCTGATAGGGGTGCCCAGAAATGAGTCAGGTGATGAGCGAGCAGGCCGCCGTGGAAGCGCCGACCGACGCGGTCGTGCAGCGCACGCTGACCGGGCGGGTCGTCAGCAGCAAGATGCAGAAGACGATCAGCGTCGCCGTCGAGCGCCTGGTGAAGCACGCGAAGTACAGCAAGTACGTGCGCCGCACCACCAAGTTCCTCGCGCACGACGAGCACGGCGAGGCCCGCGAGGGCGACCTCGTCGACATCGCCGAGTGCCGGCGGCTGTCGGCCCGCAAGGCCTGGCGCCTGGTGCGCGTCGTCAAGCGCGCCGAACAGGCCTGAGCACCGCTCGAGAGGAGTACGGACCATGATCCAGATGCGAACGATGCTGCAGGCCGCCGACAACAGCGGCGCCAAGAGCCTCATGTGCATCAAGGTGCTCGGCGGCTCGAAGCGCCGCTACGCGACCGTGGGCGACGTGATCAAGGTGAGCGTCAAGGACGCGATCCCGCGCGGCAAGGTCAAGAAGGGCGAGGTCTACGACGCGGTCGTCGTGCGCACGGCCTTCGGCGTGCGGCGGGCCGACGGTTCGTTGATCCGCTTCGACGGCAATGCCGCCGTGCTGCTCACGAACAAGATGGAGCCGATCGGCACCCGTATCTTCGGGCCGGTCACCCGCGAGCTGCGCACGGCGCAGTTCATGAAGATCATCTCGCTCGCGCCGGAAGTGCTCTGAGCACCGGCTGCAGCAGGTCGAGGAACGAGGCATGAACAAGATCCGCAAGGGCGACGAGGTGGTGGTCATCACCGGCCGCGACAAGGGCCGGCGCGGCACCGTGATCAAGGTGCTGGCGAACGACCGCGTGCTCGTCGAGAACGTGAACATGGTCAAGCGGCACACGCGGCCCAACCCGCAGCGTGGCACGCAGGGCGGCATCGTCGAGAAGGAGGCTTCCATGCACCTCTCGAACGTCATGCTCTGGAACCCGGTCGCCAAGCAGGGTGATCGCGTGGGCATCCGCACCCTGGCCGACGGCCGGCGCGTGCGTTACTTCAAGTCCAACGACGAAGTCGTGGACGCGTGAACGGGCGAGGATGACGGCGATGGCAAGGCTGCAGCAGATCTACCGCGAGAAGATCGTCCCCGAGCTCAAGGCGAGCCTCGGGCTCGAGAACACGATGCAGGTGCCGAAGATCACCCGCATCACGGTCAACATGGGCGTGGGCGAGGCGGTCGCGGACAAGAAGGCGATGGACGGCGCGGTGCACGACCTGACGGCGGTCACCGGCCAGAAGCCGCTGGTCACCAAGTCGCGCAAGTCGATCGCGTCGTTCAAGCTGCGCCAGGGCGTGCCGGTGGGCGCCAAGGTGACGCTGCGCGGCGAGCGCATGTATGAGTTCCTCGACCGGCTGGTCAACGTGGCGATGCCGCGCATCCGCGACTTCCGCGGCGTGTCGGCCCGCTCGTTCGATGGCCGCGGCAACTACAGCTTCGGCGTCAAGGAACAGATCATCTTCCCCGAGATCGCCTACGACAAGATCGACGCGATCCGCGGCATGGACATCACGATCACCACCACGGCACGCGACGACCGGGAAGGGCGGGCGCTGCTCGAATCCTTCAACTTCCCGTTCCGCAAGTAAGGACCGGCAAATGGCGAAGACCAGCATGATCGAGCGCGAGAAGCGCCGCGAGAAACTCGTGAAGCAGCACGCGGCGAAGCGCGCGGCGCTCAAGGAGACCATCCGCAGCCCGAAGTCCACGGACTCGGAGCGCGAGGAGGCGGTGCGCAGGCTGCAGTCGCTGCCGCGCGACGGCTCGGCGTCGCGGATGCGCAAGCGCTGCGCGATCACCGGCCGCTCCCGCGGCGTCTATCGGAAATTCGGCCTCGGCCGCACCAAGCTGCGCGAGGCGACGATGCGCGGCGACGTCCCGGGCCTGCGCAAGGCCAGCTGGTAAGGCCGGCGTAACGGAGCAAGACATGAGCATGACGGATCCCATCGCGGACTTCCTCACCCGCATCCGCAACGGCCAGCGCTCGGGCAAGCCCGAGGTCAGCATGCCTTCCTCGCGGATCAAGCTCGCGCTCGCGAAGGTGCTGAAGGACGAGGGCTACCTCGACGACTTCGGCGTCGCGAGCGAGGGCGCCAAGTCCACGCTGACGGTGCGCCTGAAGTACTACCAGGGCCAGCCGGTGATCGACCGCCTCGAGCGCGTCAGCCGCCCGGGCCTGCGCGTCTACAAGGCGAAGGACGAGCTGCCGCGGATCCTGGGCGGCATGGGTGTCGCCATCATCTCGACGTCGCGCGGCGTGATGACCGACCGCGAGGCCCGCGCCGCGGGCCACGGCGGCGAGGTCCTCTGCATCGTGTCTTAAGCACGGCGCCAGACGCAGGATAGAACAATGTCACGAGTTGCAAAGAATCCGGTCACCCTGCCCAAGGGCGTGACCGCAGCCATCGACGCCGGCTCCGTCACCGTGAAGGGCGCCAAGGGCACGCTCGCGCTGCCGCTGCGCCGCGGCCTGTCGCTGGTGCAGGAAGGGCAGACCGTCCGGGTCGAGATCGCCGAGCGCAACCGCGAGTCGCTGATGCACGCGGGCTCGCTGCGTTCGCACCTCGCGAACCTCGTGCAGGGCGTGTCGCAGGGCTACGAGAAGAAGCTCGAGCTGGTCGGCGTCGGCTACCGCGCGCAGGCGCAGGGCCGCAGCCTCAACCTGACGCTCGGCTTCTCGCACCCGGTCGTCTACCCGGTGCCCGAGGGCATCACGGTCGAGACGCCGACGCAGACCGAGATCCTGATCAAGGGCGCCGACAAGCAGCAGGTGGGCCAGGTCGCCGCGGAGATCCGCGCGTACCGTGCCCCGGAGCCCTACAAGGGCAAGGGCGTTCGTTATTCCGGTGAGCGGATCGAGCTCAAGGAAACGAAGAAGAAGTAAGGGTGCCGCATGGAAAAGAAGCTTAGTCGCTTGAAGCGCGCTCGCCGTGGGCGGGCGAAGATCCAGGAGTTGAAGGTGATGCGCCTGAGCATCCACCGGACTCCGCGGCACATCTATGCGCAGGTGTTCGACGAGGCGTCGCGCGTGGTCGCGGTCGCCTCCACCGTGCAGAAGGAAGTCGCGGAGGGCCTCGAGGGCACCGGCAACGTCGAGGCCGCCAAGGCGGTGGGCAAGGCGATCGCCGAACGGGCCAAGGCCAAGGGCATCACGCGCGTGGCGTTCGACCGCTCCGGCTTCAAGTACCACGGGCGCGTCAAGGCCCTCGCGGACGCGGCGCGCGAGCACGGGCTCGAGTTCTGAGCCCGGCTACTTACGCGAATCTGAGGAACAGCAATGGCTAGAGTTGAGAGAGCCCCGGCCGCCGACGAGTTCATCGAGAAGCTCGTCGCGGTCAATCGCGTCGCCAAGGTCGTCAAGGGCGGCCGGCAGTTCGGCTTCACCGCGCTCACCGTGGTGGGCGACGGCAACGGCCGCGTCGGATTCGGCTACGGCAAGGCCCGCGAGGTGCCGGTGGCGATCCAGAAGGCGATGCAGCAGGCGCGCAAGAACCTGATCAACGTCAGCCTGCGCAACGCCACGCTGCACTACGCGGTGACCGGCAAGCACGGCACCTCGAAGGTGTACATGCAGCCGGCCGCGGACGGCACCGGCGTGATCGCCGGCGGCAGCATGCGCGCCGTCTTCGAGTGCGCCGGCGTGCGCAACGTGCTCGCCAAGAGCTATGGCTCGCGCAACCCGATCAACGTGGTGCGCGCCACGATGAACGCGCTGACGCGCGTCCCGCCGCCGGAGCAGATCGCGGCCAAGCGCGGCAAGACCGTCGCCGAGATCACGGGTTGACCAGCATGGCCAAGCAGAACACCGCACCGAAGAACGTCACGGTCACGCTCGTGAAGAGCGTCTACGGGCAGCTGCGCCGGCACCGCGCGACGGCGAGCGGGCTCGGCCTGCGCCGGATCAACCAGACCGTCGTCGTGGCCGACACGCCGGAGAACCGCGGCATGATCAACGCCTCGCGGCACCTGTTCCGCGTGGACGAGGCTTGAGGACACCATGAAACTCAACACCATCTCCCCGGCGCCTGGCGCCAAGAAGACGCGCCTGCGCGTCGGCCGCGGCGCGTCCGCCGGCCAGGGCAAGACCTGCGGCCGCGGCGTCAAGGGCCAGCGCGCCCGCAAGGGCGGCTACCACAAGGTCGGCTTCGAGGGCGGCCAGATGCCGCTGCAGCGCCGACTGCCGAAATTCGGCTTTCGCTCGAGGTCCGCTCCCCTGGTCGCCGAGGTGCGACTGAACGAGCTCGCCGGCGTTCCCGGCGGCGCGATCGACCTCGAGTCGCTGAAGAAGGCCGGCGTCGTGCCGCAGAACTCGCTGCGCGCCAAGATCGTGCTGTCGGGTTCGATCGCGGTGGCCGTGACCGTCAAGGGCGTCGGCGTCACCAAGGGCGCGCGCGCGGCGATCGAAGCCGCCGGCGGCTCGGTCGAGGCGGCCTGAGCCGTCCACGGGGATCCAGCGTGGCGAACACCTCAACGGGCGCGATGGCCTCCTTCGGCGAGGCGAGCCGGCTCACCGAGCTCAGGAAGCGTTTCTTCTTCCTGCTCGGCGGCCTGGTCGTCTACCGGATCGGCACGTTCATCCCGGTGCCGGGCATCGATCCGGAGGCGCTCGCGCGGTTCTTCCAGGAGCAGCAGGGCACGATCCTGAGCATGTTCAACATGTTCTCGGGCGGCGCGCTCGAGCGCCTGTCGATCCTGGCACTCGGCGTGATGCCGTACATCTCGGCCTCGATCATTGTGCAGATGATGGCCGTCGTGGTGCCGCAGCTGCAGGCGCTGCGCAAGGAAGGCGAGGCGGGCCGCCGCAAGCTCACGCAGTACACCCGCTACGGTACCGTCGGGCTCGCGGCGTTCCAGGGCGCGGGCGCTGCGGTCGCCTTCCAGAACCAGGGCGTGGTGATCGCGCCGGGCCTGCAGTTCGTGTTCGTCGCGACGATGACGCTGACGGCGGGCACGATGTTCCTGATGTGGCTCGGCGAGCAGATCACCGAGCGCGGCCTCGGCAACGGCATCTCGATGATCATCCTCGCGGGCATCGTCGCGGGTCTGCCGGCGGCGATCGGCGGCACGCTCGAGCTGGTCCGCAACGGCGAGATCAACCCGGCGCTGGCGTTGATCCTCGTGCTGATGGTCGCCGGCGTCACGGCCTTCGTGGTGTTCGTCGAGCGCGCGCAGCGGCGCATCCCGGTCAACTACGCGAAGCGCCAGCAGGGCCGCCGCATGTTTGCCGGCACGGCGACGCACTTGCCGTTCAAGCTCAACATGGCCGGCGTGATCCCGCCGATCTTCGCCTCGAGCCTGCTGCTGTTCCCGGCGACGATCGCCAGCTGGTTCGGCACGTCCGAGAACTTCGGCTGGCTGCAGAACGTCGCCGCGAGCCTCGGCATCGGCCAGCCGGTGCACATGATGCTGTACTCGGCGCTGATCATCTTCTTCTGCTTCTTCTACACGGCGCTGGTGTTCAACTCGCGCGAGACGGCGGAGAACCTGAAGAAGTCCGGCGCGTTCATCCCGGGCATCCGGCCAGGGCAGCACACGGCCGAGTACATCGACAAGGTGCTGACGCGGCTCACCGTCTGGGGCTCGCTGTACGTGGCCACGGTCTGCCTGATCCCGGAAATCCTGATTTCACAGTTCCGCGTGCCGTTCTACTTCGGCGGCACCTCGCTCCTGATCATCGTCGTGGTGATCATGGACTTCATGGCCCAGATGCAGGCGCACCTGATGTCGCACCAGTACGAGGGTCTGATGAAGAAGGCCAACCTGCGCGGCCAAGGCCGCCCCGGGCAGCTGCGCTGAGCGCGCGGCCGCTAGCCCCAGTCTGAGAGAGTGACCAATGAAAGTTCGACCCTCGGTGAAGCGGATCTGCAAGAACTGCAAGGTAGTGCGCCGTCGCGGCGTGGTCTACGTGATCTGCAGCAGTGACAAGCGCCACAAGCAGCGGCAGGGCTGAGCAGCCCTGCGTTGAGTGACAGGCACCTTTAAGTTATACTTTCGGGCTTTTCGCGCCCCGGAGTGAGCCTCAAATGGCCCGTATCGCCGGCATCAACATACCGATGAACAAGCACGTCTGGGTGGGCCTCACGTCCATCTTCGGCGTCGGCCGCACGCAGGCGAAGAAGGCCTGCGAAGGCGCGGGCGTCAAGCCCGACACCAAGGTCAAGGACCTGACCGAGGCCGAGGTTGCGGCGCTGCGCTCGCAGATCTCGCGGCTCGCGGTCGAGGGCGACCTGCGCCGCGAGGTCTCGATGAACATCAAGCGGCTGATGGACCTCGGTAGCTACCGCGGCATCCGGCACCGCAAGGGCCTGCCGATGCGGGGCCAGCGCACGCGCACCAACGCGCGCACGCGCAAGGGCCCGCGCAAGGCGGCCGTGAAGCTCAACGCTCCTCCGGGCAAGGCCTGATCCTTCCGGCGCGCACTGACAGAGGCTTGATTTCCAATGGCTGATGACAAGAAGCAGACTTCGACCGCCGGCAAGGGCCGTAAGAAGGCCAAGCGGATGGTGACCGACGCGATCGCGCACGTGCACGCGTCGTTCAACAACACGGTCGTGACGATCACCGACCGGCAGGGCAACACGCTCTCGTGGGCGACCTCCGGCGGCTGCGGCTTCCGCGGCTCGCGCAAGAGCACGCCGTTCGCGGCGCAGGTCGCCGCGGAGAAGGCCGGCAACGCGGCCCAGGAATATGGCGTGAAGAACGTCGAAGTGCGCGTGCGCGGGCCCGGCCCGGGCCGCGAGTCCGCCGTGCGGGCGCTGAATGCCGCCGGCCTGAAAGTAACCAGCATCGAGGACGTGACGCCCATCCCGCACAACGGGTGCCGTCCGCCCAAGAAGCGCCGCGTCTGACCGCGCGCGCCCGAGGAAGACCGCCATGGCCAGGTATCTTGGACCGAAGTGCAAGCTCTCGCGCCGCGAGGGCACCGACCTGTTTCTCAAGAGCGGCGTCAAGCCGCTCGAGTCGAAGTGCAAGCTCGAAGTGCCGCCGGGCGGCATCAAGGGCGAGCGCCGCGCCCGCGTGTCGGGCTACGGCCTGCAGCTGCGCGAGAAGCAGAAGCTGCGCCGGATGTACGGCATCCTGGAGCGCCAGTTCCACGGCTACTACGTGCAGGCGGCCAGCCGCCCGGGCGCCACGGGCGAGTCGCTGTTGAAGCTCCTCGAGGGCCGGCTCGACAACGTCGTCTACCGGATGGGCTTCGCCACGACGCGCAACGAGGCGCGCCAGCTGGTGAGCCATCGCAGCATCGCCGTCAACGGCGCGCCGGTGAACGTGCCGTCGTACCAGTGCAAGCCCGGCGACGTCGTTTCCCTGCGCGAGAAGGCGCAGAAGCAGGCCCGCGTCCAGCAGGCCCTGCAGATCCGTGGCCAGGTCGGATTCCCCGACTGGGTCGAAGTCGACGAGAAGAAGTTCTCCGGCGTCCTGAAGGCCCTGCCCGAGCGCGGCGAGATCCTTCCGGACGTCAACGAGAGCCTCGTCGTCGAGTTGTATTCCAAGTAATCACGCAGGGTGACACTCATGCACTCAGCCATCGCCGAGTTCCTTCGTCCCCGCGTCGTCAAGGTGACGCCGACGGCACCCCGCCACGCGAAAGTCGTCATCGAGCCGTTCGAGCGCGGCTTCGGCCACACGCTCGGCAACGCGCTCAGGCGCGTGCTGCTGTCGTCGATGCCGGGCAGCGCGATCACCGAAGCCGAGATCGAGGGCGTGCTCCACGAGTACACCAGCATCGAGGGCGTCCAGGAAGACGTGGTCGAGATCCTGCTTAACCTGAAGCAGGTCGCGATCCGCCTGAACGCGCGCGAGGAATCCGAGCTGCGCCTGTCGAAGAAAGGCCCGGGCCCGGTGCGCGCCGGCGACATCCAGAGCGACCACGACGTCGAGATCCTGAATCCGGAGCTCGTCATCGCCAACCTGACCAAGGCCGGCGAACTCGTCATGACGCTCAAGGTCGAGCGCGGCCGTGGCTATCGGCCGGCCGGCCAGCGGCTGGCGTTCGAGGAAGCGAGCCGGCCGATCGGCCGCCTGTTGCTCGACGCGTCGTTCAGCCCGATCCGCAAGGTGACCTACAACGTCGAGGCCGCGCGCGTCGAGCAGCGCACCGACCTCGACAAGCTGATCATCGACATCGAGACCAACGGCACGATCGACCCGGAAGAGGCGATCCGCCGCGCGGGCTCGATCCTGAAGGACCAGCTGTCGGTGTTCGTCGACCTGCAGGGCCAGGACGAGGACAAGATCAAGCCGAGCGAGCACCACTTCGACCCGCTGCTGCTGCGCCCGGTCGACGAGCTCGAGCTCACGGTCCGCAGCGCGAACTGCCTGAAGGCCGAGAACATCCATTACATCGGCGACCTCGTGCAGAAGACCGAAGTCGAGCTGCTGCGCACGCCGAACCTCGGCAAGAAGTCGCTCACCGAGATCAAGGAAGTGCTCGAGAGCCACGGCCTGATGCTCGGCATGCGGCTCGACAACTGGCCGCCGTCGGGCTTGAAGCGCGACGAAGACCGGGACGTCATCTGACCAGCGGATAGCGGATAGCGGATAGCGGATGGCGGATAGTGGCCGGCCGCTGCTGCGCGGAGAGAATACGCGATGAGACATGGACTGACCGGGCGGCAGTTGAGCCGCAATTCGACGCATCGCTCGGCGATGCTGCGCAACATGGCGGCCTCGCTGCTGCGCCACGAGGCGATCCGCACGACCGTGCCGAAGGCCAAGGAACTGCGCCGCTTCGTCGAGCCGCTGATCACGCTCGGCAAGACTGACAGCCAGGCCAACCGCCGCCGCGCGTTTGCGCGCCTGCGCGACGCCGAAGTCGTCGACAAGCTGTTCGGCGATCTCGGCCCGCGCTTCAAGGCGCGTCCGGGCGGCTACACCCGCATCCTGCACATGGCCAATCGCGCCGGCGACAATGCCGACATGGCGCTGATGGCGCTGGTCGACAAGGCGGTGCCGGCCGAGGCGAAGGCGGAAGAAGGCGAGCAGAAGCCGAAGGCACGCAAGAAGAAGGCTGCAGCGCCGGCCGCCGAGGGCGCTGCGGAGGCGACCGAGAAGAAGCCGCGCGCGCCCCGCAAGAAGAAAGTCGCGACGGCCTGAGCGCGTCGCTCAGCAGACGGAAAAGAAGCCGGGGTTTTCCCGGCTTCTTTTTTTTCGGCGCGTCACTTATCGTCGCTGCAGGCGCGTGCGGCCTGCGGCCGCCGACCGATTCGGCCATCACCCCCGGAGAACCCAGATGAGCGTGATGCAGGAATTCAAGGAATTCGCGATGAAGGGCAACGTCGTCGACATGGCGGTCGGCGTCGTGATCGGCGGGGCGTTCGGCAAGATCGTCTCGTCGTTCGTCGGTGACGTCGTGATGCCGCTGCTCGGCAAGGTCGTGGGCGGCGTGAATTTCACCGACCTCGCGCTCGACCTCGGCGCAAGCCCGACGGGCGAGCCGGTGTTGCTCAAGTACGGCGCATTCCTGCAGTCCGCCTTCGATTTCCTGATCATCGCCGCGGCGATCTTCATGGCGGTCAAGGCGATCAACAGGCTGAAGACGCCCCCGCCGCCGGCTGCGCCGCCACCGCCGCCGGCCGACGTCGCGCTGCTGACCGAAATTCGCGACCTGCTCAAGAAGGGCTGAGCGCCGTGAACGCGTCGCGCGTCAGGTTCTCGGGGGCGGCCGTCGTGCAGACGACGTCGTCCTCGATCCGGATGCCGCCGAACGGCTTCAGCCGCTCGACGGCGTCCCAGTCGATGTGGCGGCCGCGGCCGTCGGCGCGCGCGGCCTCGAGCAGCAGGTCGATGAAGTAGAGACCCGGCTCGACGGTGACGACGAATCCGGGCTCGAGCACGCGCGTGAGGCGCAGGAACGGGTGACCCGCCGGCCGGGGGATCTCGCCCCCGACGGCGCTGGCCGCGAGGCCCGCGACGTCGTGCACCTGCAGCCCGAGCAGGTGGCCGATGCCGTGCGGGAAGAACACGCTCGTCACGCCTTCCGCCACCGCCGTTTCCGCATCGCAGCGCACGATACCGGCGTCACCGAGCAACTGGCCGATCGCACGGTGCGCCTCGAGGTGCACGTCGCGATAGTCGCGGCCGGAGCGAATGCCCGCGGCGAGAGCGCGTTGCAGCGCGTCCATCCCAGCCACGAGCGCGGCGAATTCCGGGTCGCCCGCCGGCCACGTGCGCGTGATGTCCGAGGCATAGCCGCGGAACTGCGCCCCCGCGTCGATCAGGAACGAGCGTCGCGGCCCGTCGCGGCCGTGCTCGAGGTGCTGGTAGTGCAGCACCGCCGCGCCCGCGTCGAACGCGATGATGTTGCCATACGGCAGGTCGCTCTCGCGCTGGCCGGACGCCGCGCAATAGGCGAGGTGAACCTCGAATTCGGACGCTCCCGCCAGGAACGCGTCCCGGGCGGCGACGTGTCCGCGTGCCGCGATGACCGAAGCGCGGCGCATGCACTCGAGTTCATAGGGTGTCTTCACTGCGCGCTGGAAATGCAGATGCGCGAGCAAGGCAGCGGGATTGACGGCGCCGAAGCCCCACGGCTCGAACTCCGCTTGCCACTCGCCGACGAAGGCCGTCGAGCCCAGGTCCGTCGGGAGCAGCTCGCGCGCCGCGCCCGGTTCGCGCACGATCGCGATGTCGAACTCGTGTTGCCAGTCTCCCTTGGGCAGCGCGGGCGAACGGTGCCAGTAGTCCGCGGGCTGGTGAAAGCAGAGCCGCGGTCGATGGCCCGGCGCATAAGCGACGAAACAATCCGGCGCGTCGGTGATCGGCAGCCAGTGCTTGAAGTGCGGGTTGACCGCGAACGGGTACGGACGGTCGTCCTGGAACGTGTACCGCGGGCGGCCCGAGTAGACGACCAGTGCCGCGAATTCGCCGGCTTCGAGCGCGGCATCGGCGCGTCGACGCAGTTCGGCGAGGTGGGCGGGGAACAGGCTGTCGGTCTGGTCTGGCATTGGTTTGCACCCGAAAACCGCTGGGGAAGGCGACATCTTGCGGCAGAGCGCGCCTTGTCGCCATTCAGAGACAGTTGCGGGTGCTCCGGTGCCGACGGCACGCCCTAGAATTCCCCATGCACGATCACCGTGACGAAGCGCGCAAGCGACGGTCACGACAGATTGGCTGGAGTCCCGTCTTTCTCATCATTTTGGGGTACATCGCATGAACACGAAGATCGCACTTGCCGCCGCCCTGGCCGCCCTCGTCCTGGCCGGCTGCGCGAAGAAGGAAGAGGCCGTGCAGGCCACGCAGGAAGCCGCTGCTGACGCCGCTGCCGCCGCTGGCGAGGCTGCCGACGCCGCCGCTGCCGCCGCGAGCGAAGCCGCCGACGCCGCTGGCGCCGCCGTGGATGCCACTGGCGAGGCCGTCGAGGCCGCTGGTGACGCCGCTGCCGAAGTCGCGACCGACGCCGTCGAAGCGACTGGCGAGGCCGTCGAGGCGACTGGCGAAGCCGTGCAGGACGCCGGCCAGGCCGTGCAGGAAGCCGCCAAGTAATCTGGCGACCAGCCTGAGCTGAACGGACGGGCGGGTTCCGACTGGGGCCCGCCCGTCTTTGCTTGGAGCGCCGGCGCTCCAGGCCTTCGCACCCGGTCGCGCTAGCTGGAGGCTGGCCGAGGCCGTGACCGTCACCCTACGAGACGCGCGCGATTCCGCCGCAGACCGCGATTGGATCCGTGCGGTCTACCGCGACTATCTGTCCGAGCTCTCCGTCTCGAAGTCCGGACTGTTTCCCGCGCTGGGCGAATGGCCGAGCCGCGAAGACGAGTTCCTCGCGGCGTGGTTCAACGATTCCAGCGCCCACCCCTTCGTGATCCTGTCCAGCGGCACGCGCGCCGGATTCGCGCTCGTCGCGCGGCCCCCCGACTTTCCGCGGCGCACCGCCGACTACCGCATGGCGGAATTCTTCGTGATTTCGAGCGCCCGCCGCCGTGGCGTCGGCGCGGGTGCCGCCGAACTGCTGTTCAGCCGCTTCAGCGGCGACTGGGAAGTGCTCGAGGACGAGTACAACCGCGCGGCATTGGGCTTCTGGCGACGCGTGATCGCCCGGCAGACGCAGGGTCGTTACACCGAGAGCCGCATCGCCGGC
>Ga0209262_10000567_pt1 | contig 16373 bp, 12 predicted proteins | sample Lowcelwee11metaG_FD_187171 | JGI IMG/M metagenome (GOLD analysis project Ga0209262, IMG submission 187171) | Freshwater pond sediment microbial communities from the University of Edinburgh, under environmental carbon perturbations - Low... | ecosystem: Environmental > Aquatic > Freshwater >...
CCTGTTTAATGCCTTTCACCACTTTCGCCCGGCCGACGCGCGCCGCATCCTCGCCGACGCCGCGGCCGCGCGCCGCTCGATCGGCGTCTTCGAGGTCGTCAGCCGCGAGCCCCTGTCGCTGCTCGGCATGCTCACCGCGCCGCTCGGCGTGATCCTCACGGTCCCATTCTGGCGGCCGTTTCGCTGGTCCTGGCTGCTGTGGACCTGGCTCGTGCCCGTCCTGCCATTGTTCGTGCTGTGGGACGGAATCGTGTCCTGGCTGCGTATCTACAGCGTCGAGGAATTGCGCGAGATGGTCGCGGAGATCGACGCCCCGGGCTATTCCTGGGACATCGGCACGATCCAGCTCGGCAACGCGCCGGCGCACGCGACCTACCTGATCGGCAGCCCGACGACGCTGGACACGGAAGGCGACCGGGCAGAAGAATGCATCGACCGCCCCGAACGCGGCGCTCGCGAGGAACGGGCCGCCGAAGCGCCGCAGGCCGTCGGTCCGGGCGTCCGGGCCTATTGCGGATGAAAACCCCTACAGCGAGCTGGTTTCGCGCCGGCGGTCGAACCTCCGGTTCTCTCAGTATCTCGCCGTAGAGGTCGTGTTGCGTTCCAGGGCATCACTTCCAGGGCATCACTTCCAGGGCATCAAGTGCTTACCTCTTCGTGCATGTCAGCCTACGACGGATAGGCTGCCACCGCGAAGTTTGGAGCCGCAGCAGCAATGTCTGGCGCTGCTTGCGACACCGTGGCCGCGTGCTGGCTCAGCACCTTGGCGAGCTGAAGGCCATCCCGGCGGAGCGGGATGACTTCCTTGGCCGTGGCAGCGAGCTTGGTCACCGCTTCCTCGGTCGTCACCGCCTCCGCGGGTAGACCGAGTACTCGAAGCGAGCTCACCGTCAGGAGCCGCGCAGCTTCGGCGAGCAGCGCGCTGCTGTGGGCCAGGTTCCGCACGACCTCGTCCAGTGCAACTTTGTCAGATTCATCAAGTTTCGTCATCTTTTTCACCTCCTTTCTGCCTTTCCTCCGAGCGTTCCGCTCGGCTGGTCATCGATCTTTGCTGGCGTTTGCGTCGCCTGCGGAGATGTAGTGCACCCGACGGGACTCGAACCCGCAATCTCCAGCCTCCAAAGCTGGCACTTTTTGGGACGCCTTGGCTCCACGAATTCCTCTCTTCATCCCTCGCCGCATTGATGCCCTGGAAAGCTGCGGTCCGGTGACTCCGAGTCTCCATCGCTTCACGCGCGACCTCCCATTGACCATTAAGCTACGGGCGCGAAAGTCGAACATGAGTTCTTGCGATCCGATCTGGTCATCTCTATATCAGCGTTTCACACTCCTTTCCTCGAAATTCCTCTCCGGCAGCGGACACGAGAGGCGCTGCATGATTCATGCCGTGGTAATTCCCTGCGGCGGACCCCGATACCCGTAGTCCATCTCCGTGCGGAGGCCCCGCCGAGCGAACTCGCTCAGAAGGTGCTCGTACAGCGGCAACCGCGCGAACGAGCCGCTCTTCGGATCAGAGCCGTCAAACAGCGCGACGAAATCCTTCGTGTGCTTCAGCAATGGTGACCGATCGGCGCACCGGGCGATGATTTGCTCATTCGCATGCAGGTAGTCGATGCACACCCGCAGGCCGGCCTCCAAAGCGCCATCCTCATAGTCGAGGCGTGCCCCACCGTCCGTCAATCGGAGCGCGCCGATCGCGGCCAAGAATCCGAGGAGGAACTGCGAGCCGCGCGCGTCGTAATTGGCCTCAGGGCTCGCCTGCAGCGGGTAACGCAATAAGCGTTCGCCGAGTATGAACTGCGCGAAGAGCGCGCTTCCTGCAACGCCGGCGCGCGCCTCCTCGAGGCAAGCAAGGGCCGCCAAGGCGTCGACCCGACACTCCTCCAATCCAGCCAACGAGCGGGCGCGCTTCGCCGCGAGGTTCTTGGTGAATGGGAGGGGTCCGGTGGTGTGAAAATATTCGTGGAGTTGGATCCACACGATCGCAGCCTCGCAGATCTCACCACGGGTTGGCGCGCGTAGCTCCGCGAAGCACGGCTTCGTCGAGATCATCTCGATGGCCGGAAGAGTCACCTGGAAGAACCGCTCGACGAAGCGATCCATGAAATTGTATGCCTTGTAAAACTTGGGCTCGGGCTCGGGCGCGATCCAGTGCTCCGGGAACAGCGCGATCATGTTCGGGTGCCGCAATCCCTGGGTGCAATCGTGCAGACGAACGGGATTGAAGATGTCCGTGCTGTAGCGTTCCGAAAAGTGCGCGTGCTGCGGAAGTCGCTCAAGGACAGCACATTCGAGCCCCATGCAAGGATAGTATTTCTTGTCGAAGAAGCCAATCAGCACGTCTGGGCACGGATCACTGGCGACCGTCGCGCGGGTCGCGTCCATGTTCATATGTCCGCCGATACCGCGACGGGCGTCGGCCAAGAAGGCCTCCAAAATCGGTGACGGGGGATAACGCCGGCACACGCCGGCAACCCGCTGAAAACCGGCCTCGGACAGCGGCAGCGTCACCTCCGTACGAATCTCGTCGATCTCTCGGCACCAGCCAATATATGGGCTCGCCATGGTCATCTTGGATCCCTCTCTGGAACCTGTGTCTGGTCGATGTCGGGAAATGTCGCCGTCGACAAGAACCCGGCTCCGCCGCAGCGATGCCAGAGCTCCTCCGTGATATGAGGCGTGATCGGGTGCAGCGCGTGCAGCAGGGTGCTCCCCACGGACGCCAGCGCTTCGGTGTCCGCCTCGCGTAGGCTCCCATGCCGTGTGATCGTCATGCTCTCAAATTGCTGCATCCGCGCGAGAAGTTGCTCGATATTGTCGATCACCAGCTTGTACTTGCACCGTTCATGATTGAACGTGATCTTGCGCCAAGCGGCCGCGTGCCAGCGAGCGAGTTTCTGACGCAGTGGATCATCTCCTGTGATCCCGGGGCGATGCGCCATCCAGGCTTGAAAGAGCGTCGTTCGGTCGTGAAAGTATTCCCATAGCCTGTTGAGGAACCGGTGGGCGCGAGTGACGACGTCCGTCGACCAATTGAACGAATTGTCGAGCGCCGCGGCTTGCAGGATGCCAGCCCGGAGGGAATCAGCCCCGAAAGAACCGAGCAGATCGTCCGGATCGACCGTGTTGCCGAAGTGCTTGCTCATCTTGCGACCGTCCATCTGCACCATACCAATGCCAATGAGCCGGCGGAAGGGCTCCTCGTACGCCGGGAGCCCCATTCGCCCCAAGGCCCGCATGAGGACGCGGTCATGGTAGTAGACCGTGGTCGCATGCTCGAATCCCCCGATGGCGACGTCCATCGGCATCCAGGAGGCCACCTCCTCGTCGAGGAAGGGGTTGACGTCCGCGCCGCCAGGGCGGGTCGGCACGCAGTACGACAAGAATGGCCAGACGCCATTAAAGAACGTGTCGAATGTATCGGTCTCGCGCCGGGCCTTCGCGCCGCAACGTGGGCACGTCGTCTCGGCGAAGGGGTGACGCTCGAGCGGATTGCCCGGCTCGCTGAAGTCGACGTCGTAGGGCAAGAGGACGGGAAGCTCCGCGTCCGGAACCGGCACTGTCCCGCACGCATTGCAATAGATCACCGGAATGGGCGGCCCCCAGTATCGCTGGCGCGAAATGTTCCAGTCGCGGGACCGGTAGGTATGGGCGGGGCGACCCAGTCCTCGCCGCTCGAGCTCCGCCGTGATGCGCTCCCTGGCCACCTCGATGGGCAGCCCATCGAAATTGCCCGAGTGGATCAAAAAGAGACCAGAGCCATGGGAATCCCGGACGTCACGCTTCGTACCGACCGGATTTCCGGCTGCGTCGCGCAAGACCGGCGTCGCAGCGATGCCCAGTCGATCGGCGATGTGCGAGCTCAGCGCATTGTGGGCGGGAACGCCAGCGAGTACGGAAGGGCCGATGTTCACCTCGTAGGCATTCGTGGCGACGACCGGCAGGCGCTGGCCGGTCAACGGATGCACGGCCGACAGAGGGAGAGGCACGACCTGCACTTCGACCCCGGATAGGCGGCCCGTGCGGGCGCCCTGGGTGTAATCACGCCACCGCACTGCGACAGGAGCCGTTGCACGCAACCGATCTACGATATCCATCACGTCGGCGGTCAGGGCGGATCCAGGGCGCTCCCGATCGAACAGCGGGTGTTGCAGCCCGAGGGCCACGAAAGCGATGCCCATCGAAAGCTCCGGCGATTCCATGGGGATATCGAGGTCGAGCCCCGCGTCCGGTTCCAGGCGGAAACGGAGCAGCGTGACGGGGCGCTTGCCGATCCAGGCGGCCTGGGTCGTGCGTACCTGCTCCGGCCAGTCCCCCAGCTCGGACAATCCGGCGAGCAGCGAATCGGCGAAGAGGGACTCCCGGACGAACCATTGGTGTGAGAGGCGATAGCCGGCAGGCTCGTGACAGCGCCAGCAGGCATGATTCTCGACTTGCGACTCCGCGAGCGCGGTCTCGCAAGTCTCGCACCAACTCACCACCATCTGCCCTCGATAAGCCAGATCGGCAGCGAGCAACTTGTTGAAGATCCACTGGGTCCACTTGTAGTACCTGGGCTCGTGATACGACAAGATCCGCCGCCGGTCGTGGCTGTATCCCAGGCGGATGAACTGCTCGCCCATTCCAGCCGTGCACCGTTCCGTCCAGTCGAAAGGATGCACTCCCTTTTCGTGGGCCGCGATCTCGATCGGCAGCCCATAAGCGTCATAACCGGTCGTATACAGCACATTGTATCCCCGCATGCGACGGTAACGCGCGATGGCGTCGCCTGTCGTGTAGACGCGGACATGGCCGATGTGCAATTTGCCGTTCGGGAACGGCGGCAGCTCAAAGATGCTGAACGGGGGGCGCGAGGGGTCCGGCTCGGCCTCGAAGAGCTTCCGCTCCTGCCATTTCGCCTGCCAGTGGGCTTCGACTTCCTGGAACGGATAGGACTTCACGAGATCCCTCCAGGCGCATCAAACGCACAGATCTTCCGGTACGACCTCGTTCTGCACCATCTGCTGCAAGGTCTGCCGCCGCCGGATCAATAAGAACTCCCCGTTTCGTCGCCGCAGCACCTCCGGCGCTTCGGGGAACGAATTGAAGTTCTTCACGCTCATACTGGAGCAATAGCCGCCCGCTCGCTCGATCACGAGACAATCGCCAGGCCGCGCCTCCTCGAGCCGATGGGGAAGCAAGCTCTCGGTGTCGAAGAGCGCCGGCGTGAGGACATCTCCCGCGATGCAGCAATGGCCTACGACGACATACAGCTTGGTCGCAACGGGGGCGGTCCGCGCCTCGTCCGAACGCTTCCGCACGGGAACGTTGACGAGCGGATGCAACGCGCCATAGAGGGCCGGGCGTGCCACCTCCGTCATTCCGGAGTCGATCTTCAGAAATGCATAACCGAGCGACGCGTCGGTCTCGACGACGTCCGTGACTGTCGTCACAATGCTCCCCGCGTTCGCCACCAGCCGGGTTCCGGGCTCAATCTCCAGGATGGGCCGGCTTCCCGTGCGGGCTGCGTGCTCCTCGAAGAGCCCCCGAACGATCGTGAACGCCTCGGTGGGGTCGGGCGTCGGATCGGCGCGAAACGCCGCGACCCTGTAGCCGCCGCCCAGGTTGATGATCGGGACGTTGCCCATCTGTGCGGCCATGTCGAGGGTGAGCTTGGCGATCTCTGCCCATTTCCCGGAGTCGTGGCCGGAGCCGATGTGATGGTGGATCCGGCGCAAGCGCAGCGAGTATTTGGCGAGCAGCGCGCTCGCCATGGGGAGCTGCGTGTGCCAGAGCCCGAAGCTGGAGTATCGCCCACCGCTGGTCAGCCGCTTGATCGCGCCGCTTCCCGCGCCGGGGTTGATACGCAGCGAAACCTCGGTGCCCGGGAATCTCCGTCCATGGGCCTCGAGTTGCAGGAGCGACCCGGCGACCATCTCCACGCCCTGCTCGAGGACCTCGACGGCCGAAGGCAAGACTTCCTGTGCTGTGAGCGTCACTTTCGCGGGCGCGACGCCTGCCAGGATGGCCCGGCGCGCCTCCCATTCCGAGCTGGCGTCGAACATGCAACCGTGCGAATCGAGCAGGCGCAGGATTGCGAGACTCGGCAGCGCTTTGATCGAGTAGCGGACGCGGAGCCCAAAGGCGCTGGGCATCGCCTGCATGGCCGCAACCTGCTCGACCAGAGTCCGCTCATCGTAGACATAGCAAGGTGACCCGAACTGAGCACGGATCTCGCGCGCTTCATCCGGGGTTAGAAATCGCAATGATTCGATCGCCGGTGGCTGTTGTTCGATAGACATCGTGTGATTCCCTTGATTGGCTCGCCGTGACCAATCGGACCGCCGATTCAGCGATCCGCGTCCCGCGGCGGCCGCGCCGTGTCGAGGTGTAAGTGCCGCGCTGAATCAATATAAAAGCGCAGGTACGACGGGTGCAAGCGGACGATCTCGGATTTCATCAAGGCGTGGAGCGCGGGCAGTTTGTCATTGGGAACGCCGGCGTACGAGTGGTGCTCCACATGATAGTTGTTTCCATTCGTGAACCACCGGAGCAGACGGCTCGTCTGGATGGTCTGGGTGTTGACCAAAACATTCGGATTGCTACGGTCACAGCCAAAGTGCTCGGGGAACTCGATCAGCGCGTGAATGGGAAGCGAAACCAAGAAGGGGAGCAACCAGATGCGAAGCGGGAGCGACGCGCCAAAAGCGAAGGCGGCGGCGAGCAGCAGCCCGAGCATGCCGAGCATCGCCAGATATTCCACCCGCAGGAGGGGTCGATCACGCTCGTGCACGTTCGAGATGGGTCGGCCCATGGCCGCAAAAAGCAGTCCCTCCATCACGGTGCGCATGTGCGGGATCATGAAGAAGTGGGACATGAGTCCGCTGACCGAACGGAGCGAATCATATTGGTAACCGAAAAACTCGCGATCTTTCGGAGTCCCGAGGTGCCGATGGTGGTGCAGATGCACGCGGCGATAGTGCGAGTAAGATACCAGCATCGGGAGTCCGAGCAGGACGCCGACCACACGGTTCCAGACGCTGCCGCGACGGAAGGCCGTGTCGTGGAGGCATTGATGCTGTAGTTCGACCATGTGGGCGTACAGCAGACCGAGGAAGAAGATGCCCAAGGCCGCCAGTTCGGTATCCGTATGAAGAGCCCCTGCTGCTCCGAGCGCGAGACCTCCCGTGCAGATCGCTAGCTTCGATAGGAAGCGTTCCGGATCGATGACGAGCAAAGGGGCGAGTTCTCCGGATGAAAGCAGACGCATTCAAAACTCCTGCCGAGGCACCGTCGAAGAACTCATACAGTTCGTGAACAACTTCTGTCAACAGATTTTGCTCGCCTCCCGCCGCCACGTTCAGGCGGGTTCGTCCCGGACTCGCTGCGGAGAATCGACCACCGGCCCCCTGCAGATGTTCAGCCCGCTCGCGCCCAGGGCCCAGGGACTTCGACGGCGATGGCCTGCTGGTGATGCCGGCCTGGCCGCGCCTGTGACCCGCGCAGGCGGTCGCGCGCGCTCGGTATTTGCCGTTCGCGGGCCGCTGTGCCAGGGTGTCAGGATGAAGTTTCGCGCTTATCGGTGGATGACCTGCGCGCTGACCCTCGCGTGTTGCGGGCCGCTGGTGGGCGGCGACGTGGCCGCGACCGGGAGCGAGTCCGGCACGACGGGCGATCCGACCGGCACGACGCTCACCCCGACCACGGCCCCGCTGCCGACCACGGTGGACCCGAGCGGGCTCACGACCTCGACGAGTACCATGGATGCGACGAGCACGACCTCGACGAGTACCATGGATGCGACGAGCACGACCTCGACGAGCAGCACCGGCACCACGGACGCGACGAGCACGACGAGCAGCACCGGCACCACGAGCGACACCGATACGGACAGCGACTCGACCACCGGCCCCGTGCAGATGTTCAGCCCGCTCGCGCTCGAGGTCCAGGACTTCGACGGCGACGGCAAGCGCGACCTGCTGGTGATGGGCGTCGACAACCTCGAGGGCACGGTCGGGCGCATCTCGCTGGGCCTCGGGGACGGCAGCTTCATGCCCGCCGTCGACGCCGGGCTGGCCGGCGCGAGCGCGTTCCCGGTGGTCGGCGAGCTCGACGGCACGCCGGGCATCGATGTCATGATCGCCCAGAAGGACGGCGGCGCGGAGGTGTTTCGCTGGAGCGGGGCGGCGTTCACCTCGTGGAAGCTGTTCTCGAACGCGAACGTGCCGCGCACCCACGTGGTGGTCGACGCCGACGGCGACGCCGACGACGATATCGTCTGGCTGTGGTGGACCAAGGACAGCCTCGAGTTCGGCCTGTCGATCCGTCCCAACGGCGGCGGCTTCTTCTTCGCGCCGGTCGACACCAAGGTCGGCGTGATCGCGGATATCGGCGTTGCCCCCGGCTCGCTGCTGGTCGGGCGCCTCAACCCCGGCGCCGCGGCCGACGCCCTGGTGTTCGAGGCCGACAAGCCCAAGGGCTTCCTGCGCCTGCTCGGCAGCGACCCGGGGCTGTTCGGTCAGCCCAAGTTCCTGCTCCCGGCGCTGCGGCCGTGGGTCGCGTCGCTCGGCGATTTTGATGAGGACGGCGACCTCGACATCCTCATGATCGAGCGCGAGCCGGCCCGCCTGGTCTTCGCCCTCGGCGACGGCGCGGGCGGCTTCACCCCGGGTCAGAGCGTGCCGGTCGCGGGGCCCTTCAAACCATTGACATTCACCGTCGCCGACCTCGACGGCGACAACCACCTCGACGTCGCCGTGGTCGACGATCAGACCGCCGAGCTGCGCCAGTGGGCGGGCGATGGCCTCGGCGGGCTCGCCGGCCCCACGGTGACCCCGCTGCCCGCGCCCGCGGTGCGCGTGATCGCGGCCCCGCTCGACGGCGATACGAAGCCCGACCTGGTCCTCGCCACCTTCGCGGCCGGCGACGTGACCATCGTGCTCAGCCCCTGAGCCGGCGCGCCCGCCTCCGCCAATGGGGACGGACAGGGCGGTAGAAAATGCCCATTGAGGGCGGAAATCCAACAAAAACACGTTGTTTTTGAAAGTTATGTTGGGTTTTCTGTGAGACGCTCCGGTGGGGTCGCCTGACCCGCACCGGAGGGACATCGATGAAGCGCGCACAATATGTTGTCTCGAGCCTGTTCGCCGGCACCCTGGCCCTGGGCTGCGTCAGCAACGATCCCGGCGACGCCACCCAGGGCGCCGCGGCCTCCACAACGTCCACGAGCAGCGGCAACCAGTCCGGGTCCGTGACCAGTGCGCCCGGCAGCGCGACCGACGGGACCGCCAGCGACAGCGCCCCGACGTCGGCCACCGCCACCACGACCGGACCGGGCACGAGTGCCGACACCTCGAGCACCGGCGAGGGGTGCAGCTTCGTCTGCGAAGACATGCCCGCGGAACCGTTCGAGTGCGACAGCTTCGCCCAGGATTGTCCCGAGGGCCAGAAGTGCGCCGCGTACATCCCCGACGGCGGCGCCGCATGGAGCGGATGGCGGTGCGTCGACGTGACTGGCACCGATGAGCCCGGCGAGCCGTGCACCATGGAGGAGGTGGCCAGCGGCGCGGATAGTTGCATCAAGGGGGCGATGTGCTGGGAGGTCGACATGAACGGTGACGGCTACTGTGTCGCGCTGTGCACGGGCACTGCCGAGGCCCCGGTGTGCGAAAACAAGGCCAGTTGCACGATCTCCGCGGATGCATCGCTCATCCTGTGCCTCCCGACCTGCCATCCGCTGCTCCAGGACTGCCACAATCCCTCGGACGTCTGCTACCCGGTTAATGACTCCTTCGCCTGCGCCGCGGATGCCTCGGGCGACGAGGGCCAGTCTGGCGACCCCTGCGAGTTCATCAACGTCTGCGACGAGGGCCTGATGTGCGCCGACGCGGCCCTCGTCGGCATGGGCTGTCCGCCGGGCTCGACGGGCTGCTGCACCCCATTCTGCAATTTTCCAAACGGCGCCTGCCCGAACCCGGACCAGCAATGCGTGCAGTACTTCGACCCGATGGAGCTCCCGCCCAACGACCCCAGGCTCGACATCGGCGTCTGCGGGGTTCCGGGGTGAGCCATGCCATATCTTGGACTCACACATATACGCCCCACAACGCCGCAACCTGCACCGCGAGGGAACACCATGGCACGCCCGCATCTCCTCGTTAATACCCTGTTCTGCGCTATCCTGACCGCTGGCTGCGTCAGCAACGATCCCGGCGGCGAGACCCAGGGCGCCGCGACCTCATCAACATCCACGACCAGCAACAACCAGTCCGGGTCCGTGACCAGCGCGCCCGGCAGCGCCACCGACGGGACCGCCAGCGACAGCGCGCCGACGATGGCCACCGCCACGACGACCGGACTGAGCACGAGTGCTGGCGCCTCGAGCACCGAGGCGTGCCTCTTCCTGAGCTGCGACGATTACCCGAAGCCCGGGTGCGACGTCTTCGCCCAGGACTGTCCGGTGGGCCAGAAGTGCGCCGCCGTGATCACCGACGGTGGCGGCGCGTGGAATGATACCCAGTGTGTCGAGGTGATCGGCACCGATAAGCCCGGCGATCCGTGCACCATGGAGGATGTGGCGAGCGGCGTCGACAGTTGCATCAAGGGGGCGATGTGCTGGGAGGTCGATATGGAGGGCATCGGCTACTGCCTCGCGCAGTGCACGGGCAGTTGGGAGGCCCCCGTCTGCGAGAACAATACGAATTGCACGATCTCCGGCGGTGGAGAGCTCATCCTGTGCATCCCGACCTGCGACCCGCTCCTTCAGGACTGCCCCGGCCCCGTCAATGTCTGCTACCCGATCAACGACGGCTTCGCCTGCGCCCCGGACGCGTCGGGCGACGCGGGGCAGGCCAACGACCCCTGCGAGTTCATCAACGTCTGCGACGAGGGCCTGATGTGCGCCGACGCGGCCCTCGTCGGCATGGGCTGTGCGCCGGGCTCGACGGGCTGCTGCACCCCATTCTGTAATTTTCCAAACGGCGCCTGCCCGAACCGCGACCAGCAGTGCGTGCAGTACTTCGACCCGATGCAGCTCCCGCCGAATGACCCCGATCTAAACATCGGCTACTGCGGTATCCCGGGCTGACCAGGCTTTCATATGTGCGTTGCAACACCACAATCGATAGAGCGAGGGAACACCATGGCACGGCTGCATCTCCTGGTTTCGACCGTCCTGCTCGGCGCCCTGGTCCCCGGCTGTGTCAGCAATAATCCAGACAGCGATACCCAGGGCGGTAGAAGGCGCCGGCGATGGCAGCCTCCGCCGGATCTCCGCTTGCAACTCGTTCGTGGCGCGTGGGCGCGGCCTTGCTGCTGGCGACTGAGCTGGTACCGCGCGGCCTTCGACTCGACCTGGGAGACGCGCGGGCCGTTGCGCTACTATCGTCAGAAGTTTCGTAAGGCCAACGACCAGGTCGCCCGCGCCGCGCCCAGGGTCGCTACCCCGGTGCTGATCCTGTGGGGCCAGGACGACAAATATCTGATGTGGGCGATGGCCGCCGAGAGCTGCAAATACGTCGAGCCCGGCAAATGCAGCACGCACGTCTTCCCCGACGTCAGCCACTGGCCGCACTGGGACGACCCGACCGGCGTGGTCCAGCGCTGGCGCGCCTTCGTGGCCGGCGCGGCGCAGTCCGGGGCCGGTGAGGCGGCAGCGGACGAGCCGGCCGCGGACGGGGCCTCACCGGCCGCGTCGTCGACCGAAACGCCGGCCGCAACGCCCGCAGCGCTCCCCGGCGTGTCGGCGCCGGCGCCCAGCTGAGCCTGGGCATGGAGGCGACGGCGCGGCCGTGAGCTCGGCGCCGCGCGCGACGCGGGTTTTTCCTTGCGCGCGTCGGGGCCGGCGTCGACACTGCCGATCTCATGCTTGGCTTGTCCCTGGCCGCCTCCGCGTTCGCCGACGACCGCATCCCCAACCAGGACGCGATCGCGCTGTCGCCGACGATCGGCTGGCTGATGCTCGGCTGCGCGGGCTTCGTGTACCTGATGTTCGCGCTGCAGAGCGAGCGCTGGCGCCGGTTCTGGCTGACCCTGGAGGACCCGCGGTCGATCGGGCTGTTTCGCATCGTGTTCGCGTTCCTCTGCATCTGCAATATCAACGACCTGTGGGAGTACTTCGAGTTCCTGTTCACGGATGAGGGCATCTTCCTCAGCGACGCCTCGCGCCAGCAATTCGCGTCGGGGCAGTTTCGCGGCTTCGGCGAGGGCGGCGAGGAGCCCTACGGCTTCTTCGACGCGGCCGGCTGGCTCGAGTACCTGAAGGGCAGCAAATACTCGCTGCTGTTCTTCTTCGACACCCCCCGGGCGATGTGGATCCAGATGATCGCGTTCTACGCGGTCACGGTCGCGTTCATGCTCGGCTGGAAGACCCGGGTGATGGGCGTCCTCAGCTTCCTGCTGATGAACAGCTTCTTCGTGCGCAACCAGCTGTTCTGGGAGGGCACGGAGCTGGTCTATCGCGTGTTCTTCTTCTACCTGCTGCTGGCGCGCAGCGGCCACGCTTACAGCGTCGACAACTGGCTGCGCTGTCGAAGACTGCGGCGCGAGGGCCGGCTCAGCGAGCGCGGGGGCCCGGGCGGCGGGGCCGGGCTGGCGCCGACGCCGGAGCAGCCGCGCGGCCTCGAGGCGGTATATCGGCTGATCCCGACCTGGCCGCGGATGCTGATGGTCCTGAACCTCGGGGTCCTCTATTGTTACACCGGCGCCGTCAAGAACGGCGCGGTCTGGTCCAGGGGCGACGCGCTGTATTACGCGCTCAACATGGACCACTTCCATCGCTTCTATCCGCAAGAAGCGTCGTCGATCTTCGGCACCAGCCTGTTTCGCCTGGCCACCTGGATCACCCACTGGTGGGAGGCCCTGTTCCCGCTGATGATCGTCGGCATCGTCACCCGCTGGGGCATCCGCGAGCGGCTGGCGCCGCTGCAGGGCTGGCGGCTGTGGGCCGTGCGCGCGTGCTGGCTCGGGCTCGGCCTGATGGCGATGGCGGTGGTGCTGGTCGCCTATCCGGTGCACCATGTGGCGACGCCCGCGGCCCCGCTGGCGCTGGCGCAGCAGAGCTTCGCGGCGGCGTGGCTGGCGACGATGGCCGCGGTCGGCCTGCTGTGGTGGGGTCTCGGCACCGGCCGTTTGCGCGTCCCGATCCGCGGCACCCGCCACGTGCTCGACCGCGAGTGGTTTTGTCGGTGGTTCCTCGGTCGCCGGGTATGGCTGACCCTCGGCCTGATGTTCCACGGCAACCTGCAGATGCTGATGAACATCGGCATGTTCCCGGCGATCATGATGTCGACCTATCTGTTCTGCCTGCAGGGCGACGATCCGGGGCGGATCCTGCGGTTCTTCGGGCGCGGCCTGGCTCGCGTCGGGGTGCCGATGCCGGCCTCCGTGCGCCGCGGCGAGCCGCCGCTGCCGGCCGAGGACCGGACCCTCCCGCAGCACATCCGCGACGCCCGGCGCCTGCCGCCCGCGCTGATCTACAGCCTGATCGCGCTGGCGGGCTTCGGCGTGTACCTCCAGGCCGGCCCGCTGGTGCCGTGGATCAAGCGCGAACTGCTGGGGCTGTCGTCCCGGTCGACGGCCTCCCCTTCGCCTGGACGGTCGCGCTGATCGCCGGGATCCTGATCGTCTTCACCTACGCGCAGGGGCAGCGGGGGACCCGCGGCTGGGGCCTTCGGGTCGCGGCGGTGAGCGCCGCCGTGATCGCCTACGCGTGGCTCATGGGCGTGAACTTCCTCGACCCGGTCACGGCCGAGCGGGCCAGGTTCATCCGCGTCGCGGTCAGCCTCGCCATCGTCGCCGTGCTGCTGCTCCACCAGCTCCCGCGGGTGCACCGACGCCTGGCGGCGATCGGCCTCGGCTTCACGAACCCGCAGCAGACCGCGGCACAGCTGCCCTTGCGGGACCCGGCGAGCGGCCACCCGCTCGCGCCCTGGGCCCACGGGCCCGGCGGGCGGATGCTGGTCGGCTTCCTCGTCGTTTATCACATCACGGCGATCGCGATCTGGGAGCTGCCCGACAAGGACTCGATCTCGAGCTTCCGCGTCAAGGCCCGCGCGGCCTTCAGCACCTGGGTGATGACGACCCAGACCGACCAGCAGTGGGGGATGTTCGCGCCCAATCCCCCGCGCCACAACGTGTTCATGAAGGTCGTGCTGACCGACGAGCACGGCGAAGCCTGGGACATGCGCAACGACGTCTATGCCCCGGAGCGCCGGCCGATCCCGTGGATCTGGAACGACCGCATGCGCAAGATGAACCGCCGGATCATCGGCGGCGAGTCGGGCAAGGGCGACGTCTATCAGAAGTGGTACGCGCGCTATATCTGCCGCGAGTGGGCCCGCACCCACCGCGGCGTGATGCCGGAGAAGGTCGAGCTGTTCAAGATCAGCTACAAGATGCCGGGCCCCGACATCGTCGCCCGCCAGGGCTGGTACGTCCCGGAGCAGCTGCTCCACGACACCGGCCGCGAGGAGAAGTCGCACACCGAGAAGTGCGCGACCGCGATCCAGGGCCAGCTGCCCGACGCCATCCGCGAGCGCCACGGCCTGCCGCCGCTCAAGGAGGGCGAGTACAAGCCGCTGGTGGTCAAGCGCCAGAAGGGCTGGGAGCGCCGCCTCGAGACCGCCGCCAGCCGCCAGACGCCGGCGACCAGCGCGGTGACGAAGCCCGACGCGGCCAAGCCCACCGCAACGAAGCTCGACACGACGAAGCCTGCGGGCTCGTGAGTCGAGACCCTCGTCGCTCACGCGCTCAGCCGGGGATGATCAGCTGGCAGCAGCCGGTCTGGCAGTAGGTGCCCTCGGGGCAGTTGGACAGGCCGTCCTTGTCGATGGTGCAGGTGTCGAGGCCCTCGCACATCGGCATGTCGCAGCCCGGGGGCGGCTCGGTCTCGCCGAAGCAGATCTCGCAGTTCTCCGGCATGCAGGGGTCGTCGCAGTCGTCGTTTTTCGTGCACATCTGGCACTGGTCGATGGTCTCGACGGAGCAGTTCTCGCTGCCGAGGAAGATGTCGTGGCTCATGCCGTTGGCGGAGACCGTGCAGCAGCCGAAGCAGTCGCAGTTGTTCGGGGTGTTGCAGGTCGACACGCACTCCATCGACTGGCTGTCGGCGCAGACCTTGTCCGGGTTGTAGGGGCAGCTGTCCCCGCCGGGGTTCTTCGGGTCGCAGGCGAGGTCCCAGGCGCAGTCGCCCTTGCCGCCGCCGGAGTTGCCGTCGAAGAAGCAGTCCTGCTTGCAGGGGTCCATGTTGTCGCCCGGGAGGCCGGTCGAGAAGTTGTCCTCGCGGTCGTCACAGGGCGAGATGCACTCGGGGTCGGCGAGGTCGACCTTGCCGTCGCCGTCGTTGTCGAGGCAGTCGCCGCAGGCCCAGGTCTTGCCGTCTCCGCAGGCGATCGGGGTGCAGGCGCCGGCCGGGCCGGTCGTCGCGTCGGTGGTCCCCGAGGCCGTGGCGCCGCCCGAGCTCCCGGTGCTGGCGCCCGTCGAGCTGCCACCCGTGGTCGGCTCGGCGGTCGTGGCCGTCGTCAGGGTCGTCGTGACGGTCGTCGTCAGGCCGGTCGAAGAGGAACCACCGGTGCTGCCGTCCGTGTCGGCGGGCTCGCTGGTCTTGCAGTCAAGCAACAGGAAGCCAAACAGCGCGGTGAACAAAGCGATGCGACGTGCCATGACCGTTTGTGCCTGTTCGCGGGGAAGATTCCAAGTGGGGCCCCGCTGGAGGGAAGGCGGCTGGTGAGGGATGCTGGGGGCGGCGCTCGACGGGTGCGCGGTCTCCGCTGTGCTCTCCGGCGAAGCCGTCGATGCGAGGGAGATAGAATAATTCTTGTTGATTTTGTTTTATCCGGCGTGGCAGATAGCCTCCATGCCAGCCAGCGAACCCTCCAGCGACCGGTCCTTGCTCCGTGACTTCCTCGAGATCCCCTACGAGCGGCTCGAGGAGATGAACACCGAGGTCAAGAACGCCCGGCTCGCACGCGTCTCGGCCGACAAGGCCCGCGAAGAGCGGGTCAAGTACCTCACCGACGAGAAGCGGATCAAGGCCGTGACCGTGTGCTTCACCGACCTCGAGGGCCGGCTGCACATGCTCGATTACGACAAGAAGTACCTGCTGCGCTCGGCCGACAACCTGACCTTCGACGGCAGCTCGGTGCGCGGCTTCTCCCAGCAGCACGAGTCGGACCTGCGCCTGGCGATCGACTGGACGGCCTTCTACTGGCTGCCCTCGGACGTGTTCGGCCCCGGCAAAGTGCTCGTGTTCGCCGAGGTCCGCGGCCAGGACAACGCGCCCTACCACGCCGACCTGCGCGCGCGCCTCAAAGCCTACACCGAGGCGATGTTCCTCAAGGACGGCACCACCGCCCAGTTCGCGCACGAGATCGAGGGCTTCCTGTTCAAGGGCCGCG
>Ga0209262_10000568_pt1 | contig 16276 bp, 16 predicted proteins | sample Lowcelwee11metaG_FD_187171 | JGI IMG/M metagenome (GOLD analysis project Ga0209262, IMG submission 187171) | Freshwater pond sediment microbial communities from the University of Edinburgh, under environmental carbon perturbations - Low... | ecosystem: Environmental > Aquatic > Freshwater >...
CAGCAGCATGTTGCGCGCAAGCGATCTCATCATACCTCAGTAACCGGCATCGGGGACCACCCGCCCGCCCTCGTTCCCGGTCGTTGGCGTGTTCCAGTCTGCCGATGGGGCAGGTGTCGCGGGCGCCGCGGGTGAGGCGCTGCCCTGAGCCTACCAAGTTAGCGATCTGCTTGGCGTCTCACCGGGCGCGTCAGTCGTCGTCGTTGAAGAGCTGGTCGGGCCGCTCCACGCACCCGGTCGCCAGGAAGCCCCAGCCCAGCTCCGGGTCGCGCACCACCACGGCCGCATCGTCGCGGGTAGTGAACCGGTACCTGACCGTCGCAGAGGTCGTGCCGGCGGCCGGATTGGCCATGTGCCCGCCGTTCGACGAAAAATCAGTGCCATGAAAATAATTGTAATAGAGTGGGCATGAGGTGTTGGCATCAGCGGCCGTGCCGTCCTGGGCGTCATGTGCCCCGGCGTTATAGTCTTTACCAATGGTGAGCCGGTGCGACAGAGCTTCCGAGGTGGCCGGCGAGCAACTGTCAGGAACGTCGCCCTCTGCGGTGCCCAGCGATCCGGGCATCACCCAGCCGCACATATTAACCGCCGTGATCGCTCGACCGAAGTGCCAGTTGTTCGGTGTCGTCACCTCATTATCGAAGAGATCGCCGGGCATCGCTCGTCCGATGTAGTAGCCACTGGGTTTGTTAGCGATCCAGCTGCCGCCACCATCAACGGGCTCTCCGGTGCTCGGCGATTTGGCAGTCTGGATGACGTGCACGTGTCCTGCCTGCGCTGGCAGTACGGTGGAGAGGAGGAGGGAACCGACGGCGCCGGTGACGATGACCATGATGGTCCCGAGTCGTGTGTGCAGCGGACGCCACCCGCCACCGGGCCGGGATCCAATGCCAGATCGGCCCGGCGCGCCGGGCTTATGTGCGATTATGCATTTGCTGTTCATTGCCCTCTAACCTTGCGATACTTTCGTCACCAGGCAATGTCTCAGTTCGCCTACGCCGTCAACTTCGGCGGCGCTGCGCGCGTAGCACCCCTTGCGTCACGAGGCGGGGCGGGGCACTCGCACGGACACCGTGGCGCCGTCGACTGCGGCGGCCACGAGTTCGTGATCGCAGAGCTCGCGGAGGTGCTTCCATAGCAGCGCCGAGGCGTAATGATCGGTCTCGGGCGGGATGAAGTCGAGGAGGGTGCGGGCGCAGATCACGACCAGGCGCTCCTGGGTGCGCGAGAAGGCGACGTTCGATCGGTTGATGTCGAGGATGAATTCGACGTTCTGGGCGATGACGAGGGGGTCGCTCGCGGTGGCAGAGAACAGGATGGTCGGGCGCTCGCCGCCTTGCAGGCGCTCGACGGTGTCGATGAGGTCGACCAGCGTGCCGCGCCCCTGCAGCCGCTCGCGCAGGAGGGCCCGCTGGGCCCGATGCGGGGTGACGATGGCGACGCTGCCCGATGGGATGGCCCCGGCGGCGGTGAGGATGTGGTCGATGATGGCGGCCTCGACCTCATTGAAGTGCTCGGAGCGCTGCTCGTCGTGGACGACGAGATAGAGCCGATGGCCGGCGGTCCAGATCGATGTCCAGGGATCGACGGGCTCGTGCTCGTGGTCTTCGCCGCGGTCCTGCGACCGTGGGCCGGCGTGTCGCCCGTCTACGTCGGCGTGATGGGCGCCGCGGTGTTCGGAACGCAGGCCTCGGCCGTCTACCTCAAAGCCTACGACCGCGCCCCCACGGCTTTCTCGACCGTGCAGGGCGTGGTCCTCTTCGCGGTGTGCGCGGGCCTGCCGCTCGCCGCCGACCGCTTCCTGCCATTTTTGTGGGCGCTCTTCTTCCTCTACGCGGTCCTCGACACGAGGGCGGCTCCCGGGTCCGCGGTCATCATCGGGCTCGTCGTCGGGCGGTGACGGCGATGGATCGTTCGCCCCTGTCGTGGAGCCTCGCGCGCGCCCTCCTCGAGCGTCGGCTCACGGGCCTGTGTGACAGAACCGGCAGCAGACGGCGCATCGCAGCCCGCAACGCGTCGCCCCGTGCGGTCATTCGTTCGCTCCGCTCGTCGACCCGCCCGAAGCGCCTGCGCTGTGGCCCAGGTCGTCGGGACACGGACCTCAATGCGTGTCGAAATTCGGTGGGATCAGCTCGGGCGCGCTCGTCGTCTTCGCCTTCATCGGCGCTCCGGTGGGTGGGATGGGCACGGGCTTCGGTCCGACCTTTCCTGCGCCACGCGGCCTCGTGGTGGTGCGGATGAGCGCCGTCGGCAGCGTCTGGTCGGCGTCCGGAACCACCGTGATCACGAGATCCTGGTAGCCGCCGGCGCGCAGCGACAGCCGACGCTCCTCGGTCCCCCGGGGCAAGGCGATGCCCGCCGAGCCGCTCGTGTCGCCGATCGTCGCGTCGTGCTCGTCGTACACGCGCGCCGCGACCCCATGCGTATCAATGTGCAAGACGACCATGGGCGCCGGCACCGGCGGCGCCGCGATGTGGGCGAGGGGCACGATCAAACCGCGGCCCGGCGCGTCGATCTCCTCGTCGACAACCACGGGCGCCGGCGGGTCGATCTGCGCGAACGGGGCGACCTCGGTCGCGCCAGGGCCGAGCACGCCGGACAGCGCCAGCGCTGTGATCGCCGCAGCGCCGAGCCCCGCCACCAGGAACATCGGCCCGCGCCGCGACACCACGCGGCCCTCGGTCGTGCTGAACATCGTCGCCGTCCCGGACAGCGGCCGCGTCTTCAGCCGCTCGCGGACCACCACCGGTGCGACGCCCGAGCTCGCAGCCCTCAGCGCCTCGGCCATCTCGGTCATCGTCTGGAACCGCAGCGCCGGGTCCTTCTGCAGCGCCTTGAGCACCACTGCCTCGGCCGCGGGCGGGATGCCGGCGTGCGGGGCGACGTCCGACGGGCGCGGGGGCGGGTCGAACGTGTGCTGCTGGAGCAGCCCCATGAAGGTATCGGCGCGAAACGGCGGCCGCCCGGTCAGCATCTCGAACAGGATCACGCCGAGCGCGTAGATGTCGACGCGATGGTCGTGGCGCCCGCCCTGCGCCTGCTCGGGGGACATGTATTCGGGCGTCCCGAACAGCATGCCCGTCTGGGTCAGCGCCTCGCCGACGCTCTTCTCCGGGCGGATGACCTTGGCGAGCCCGAAGTCGAGGACCTTGATGAACTCGGCGCCCGACCGGTCGATGCGGAACACGTTCGCCGGCTTCATGTCGCGGTGCACCACGCCCTTCGCGTGAGCCGCGGTCATCCCCATGGAGATCTGCAGGGCGATGTCCCGGGCGCGCGGCCAGGACAGCGGCGCGTGGTGCTTGATCACCGCCGCAAGGTCGACGCCCTGCAGGTACTCCATCACGAAGAACGCGACGCCTTCCGGCGTGGTGCCGAAGTCGTGGATCGCTATGACGTGCTCGTCCTCGATCGACGCGGTGGCTCGCGCCTCCCGCAGGAACCGCTCCCGGATCTGCGGCCGGTGGATCGACTCCGGCCCGAGCACCTTGATCGCTACCAGCTTCTCGATCTCGAGGTGCTGGGCCAGATAGACAGTCCCCATGCCCCCCACGCCGAGCCGCCGCTCGATGCGGTAGCAGCCCTTGAGCACCGTCCCCGGACGCAGATCCGACCCCGACGACGCATCACCGAGCGCCGGCTGCGTGTCATCCGCCATGGGCCTGGCGGTACGAGCCGACGGATCGACCGGCGGCTCAGAGTTCGGCGCGACCTCGAGCATGTAAGCTCCCACGAAATCGGGAATAGTGTCGCACGAAATAAGGATCGCCGCCTGGCATCGTTCATGTCGGGCGACGGGCCAGCCAGCCGGCCGCTCCGTGCGGCTCTGTACAGCCGCCTTACGCCAAGATACAGTGATTTGGTGGCAGGGCGCAGGCACGGGCGGCTCGGAAGGCTCGTCGGGGCGGGGATCGTCGCCTGGAGCGCTGCCGTGTCGGCCGCGCCGCCCGTCGCTGCGTCACCCGACACGCCGGATCGTGCAGCGACCGACAGGCCCGCGGCCGTGTCGGCCCAGCAGCTCTTCGACGAGGGCTCGCACGCCTACAGCCTGGGCAACTTCGCGCTCGCCATCCAGAAGTTCGAGGCGGCGTACGACCTCACCCAGGCCGTCGAGCTGCTCTACAACATCGCCCTCGCTTACACCCGACGCCACGCGCTCGCGCCGGACCTCGATCACCTACGCAAGGCGAGGCTGTTGTTCGAGAACTTCGCCAACATTCGCGCGGCCAACGGTGCGGACATCCGCGACGCCCGCGAGCGCATCGCTCAGCTCGACCAGCAGATCGGCGGGATCGAGGCCGCGCGCGTCGAGACGGAGCGTCTCGCGGCGGAGCGTCTCGCGGCGGAGCGTCTCGCGGCGGAGCGTCTCGCGGCGGAGCGCTGGGTCGCGGAGCCCCGGGCCGCGCCGCCGGCTCCCACGTCGTACAGCCCGGGCGGCCTCGGCATCGCCGGGTACGCCGGCCTCGGCGTCGGCCTGCTCCTGGGGTCGGGCCTCGCCACCGCGGGCTTCTTCAGCGCCGCGCGCCTGCGCGACCAGCACACCGACGAGGCGGGTAGCCTCTCGCTGCCGGCCGGGCGCGAGGCCCTGTACGCGCACCACGTCGGCGAGGCCCAGGCCCTCGGCTTCATCGGCGTCGGCGTCGGTGCGGCGCTCGCCGTCACGGCCGTCGCGCTGATCGTCGTCGACGCCCGCCGTGGCCGCGCGACCAGCCGACGCGCCGCGATCGGCCCATTCGGAGTCTCCGTCGCTTTCTAGAGGACCCATGCGCGCACTTTGCCTCCTTCTAGCGATCGCCGGGCCGGGCTGCTTCCCGATCGCGCCCCTCGCCGATTGCGTCGATCAAGGCGGCCTCTACGTGGCTCATCATGTGTGCATGCCGCTCGCGGGCCCGCCGCTCGCCATCGCCGGCGAGCCACGAAGGCTCATCGTTGGCGACTTCGACGACCGCGGCAGCATGGATGACCTCGCGGTCCTGTTCGCCCCCGACGTCGTGCATATCTACACCGGGCTCGACCGCGTGGCCCCCACGCCGACCTGGGAGGGCGCGTTGCTCGGCGCCACCGCCGAGGTCGAGGGTATCGCGGGCGTGCGTTACTTCGACGAGGGCGCCCATGGCGACGACCTGCTCGCCTGGACCGTCGACACCGGCGCCTCGGCCGACGCGACGGGGCAGCTGATCGGCCTGCGCAACGGCGGCGACCTGTTCGCCGGCGAGGTGCCCGCCCGGGTCCCGCTCGCCGTGCTCGTCGACGGCGAGCCGAACGCCCGCCCCTGCCCCTTGCCGAACTCCGTGGTCGGCCTTGGCGGTCCCGGGGCGACGTACGCCCGCACGCTGGCGATCACGTGTTCGCTTCCGACGCTCCTTACCCTCGACCTGCCCGACGTGATCGTGCTTCGCAACGACCCCACCACGCCGCTGGCCGATCAGCCCCAGCTCGGCGCGGTCACCAGCCTCGCCGACGCCCACGCCGCTGTCACCGCCCAGCTCGACGACAGCGGCCTGCCGCGCCTGGTCGTCGCTCACCGCCCGCCCGACGAAGACCACGACCGGATCGCGATCCTCACCCTCGCCGAGGGCGCCCCGGTCAAGATGATCGAGATCGAGCCGCGGTTCGGCTACATCGACCAGCTCGCGGTCGCCGATCTCGATGCCGACGGCGACCTCGATCTCGTCTCGCTGCATACGAACGAACGCGGCATTTCCGTCGTCGCCCAGACCGAGCCGCTCGGGTTCGCCGAGCCCGAATTTTTCTCGCTGAACGCGCTCGGCACCGCCATCGTGGCCGGCGACTTCACCGGCGACGGCGGCATCGACATCGCCGTCGCTCACGAGGTCGACGACTCACCCCGCGACGCGATCACCCTGTTCGTCCGCAGCCCTGACCTGGCGCCTGGCACGATCGAGATCGAGCCTGTGATAGTCGGCGCCATCGACGGTACGATCATCGACCTCGTGGCGCTGGACCTCGACAGCGACAGCCGCACCGACCTCGCCATCGCCGTCCGCCAAGGCACCAGGGGCAGCGTGCAACTGTTCCTCAACCGCTCCCCGGGCGACACCGCGGGCCACTGAGCTCGTCGGCATCGTTCATTCATTACCCCTCTCAGCCGGCGGTCGCGGTGCTCTTGCGGCCCGATGCGCCGAGGGCCCCGAGCGCGCACGCGATCGCGCGGTTAAGCGTGTTCATACGGGCGCGGTTAAGCGTGTTCATACGGGAATTCTGCCGGCGGGTCGAGTACGGGAGGGGCGATGGTCCACGGACGCGGGCCGTTTGGTGAAGCTGGAGCGCAACCTCGGACGGCTTCGGTCGTCGAGATCTGGAACGTATTGGACGGAGCGCGGCGGCGAGGGACAAAGCCACGAGCCGGTGGTCGCGCTCGAAAGCTCCGTCGGTGACAAGATAATGGAGGTGGACATACAGGCCGAGGTCGCTGCGAAATCGCTGGACGACCGTGAAAACGCCCGCGTGCAGCGGCTCCACGGAGGTGAGGCCGTGGCGCTCCGGGAGGTGACGGCGCACGAGCACTGCGGCGTCGCAGTCGTGGGTCTGGCGCAGGACGTAGGTGCCCGGCCGTGCGCATGCGGGCATGACGCCCGCCCCTGCATCCGCGCGGCCGCGCGGCCGGTCACCAAGTCGTGGAGATTGCTATACTCGCCGCCGACGGCGCTCGCCCGGGCGGCCAGGGGGCGGGCCACTCTGGCCAGCCCGTCAAACGGCCGATGCCGTGAGCGGTCAGAATCGGGCTCATCCTGCCCACAAGGACACGGTCGTGGCCTGCGTTCGGTCGATGACCGGCCACAAGGTGACCCCCCATCCGTTCAACCGGACGTTTCGCGGCCGCTTCGTGCATAATCGCCCTCGCCTCGTCGCATGAGCCGACCCCGCACCACGCCCACCACGGCCCTGGCCGCGACCGAGGACGACGTCCGCGGCATCGAGACCTGGCCAACACCCCTTCGCGGCGCACGCGATGCCCTCGTCGAGGCGCTCATCGCGGACTTTGGCTGGGTACTCGTCGCGCATACCTGACCCCGGAAGGACTTGCGATCGCCGGTACTAGTTCGGACGGATCCTGCGCAACGAGGACTTTCGTCCGCACAGGGGACTTCAGCGCTATCCAGAGGGGACCCACCTCTGCTGCGCAAAAAGGACCCACTGCGAGCGCGCGATCTGATCGCAGATCTCTGGGCGCAACACGTATGGAGCCGGGCGTGAGGAGCGCAGCAGGGGTCAAGGGCGGCGTAGCCGACGAGCTTGCGAGCGCACCCTTGACGCCGCTGTGAACCGGCGCCCGCTCGTGCGCGAGCGGTTCGGTGCGCCGTCCGCTCCGATCTGCCCGTCGAGACAGGTAGCGACGAGCGGGCCGGCCGACGTGTTCCGTGCGCTAGACCGCCCTAAACCTGGCTTGCAAGCACCAAGCGGGTTTCGGTGGGCGGGTGGTCTAACTACTCGGACATGACCGGCGGGCAGCTCAAGAGCGTGATCCTGCCGCAGTGAGCGAGGCCGATGCGGGCCCCCGCCACGATTGAACGAGGGCTTAAACGACGACGCGATGGCACGAGTGCCATCGCGTTCCGTGTTCGGACCGCGACGCGGCCGGCGGTCGTCCCGGCGGGCGCCTCAGCGGCCGCGCTCGGTGGCGACGTTGACGACGATCGAGTGGCCCTTGAGCTCGGAGCCGTTGAGCGCCTCGATCGCCTTGGGGGCGTCCTTGCGGCTGCTCATCGTCACGAAGCCGAAGCCGCGCGGGCTGCCGGTGTCGCGGTCGACCATGACGACGGCGTCGGCGACCGGACCGAAGGCGCCGAAGGCGGCGCGCAGGTCGGCCTCGGTGACGGCGTCGCTGAGGCTACCGACGAACAGGCGCACGGCGATGGTCGAGGCGAAGCGCTCGACCGAGCTCGGGTTCTCGATCGCGCGCATCGCGTCCTCGATGGAGGGCAGGTTGCCGTGGATCTCGGAGGCGCTGACGACCGGCAGCTCCTTGGGGCCGCGGGCGCGCTTGTCGAGGCGCTCCTGCGCCTTCTCCTGCTTCTTGCGGGCCTGATTCGTCTCGCGCTGACGCTTTCCTGGGGAGTGGTAGTTGCTCACGACTGGCCTCCCTTGCTGTGGGCGTTGAAGTCAGGACGAGTCGAAAAAGATGGAGAATTTTGCAAAAGTATCTCGATTGATTGGAGCGGCACGGGAGATCCGGCCGAGCGCGAGAGCTTACTGCAAGGTCCGAAAATCTACTCGTGGCAATTTCAGCGACCGCGCTCGTGCCCGCGGGCATGGCGGGTCCTGAGCCCGTAGCTCCGAGTTTTTCGCGGTTCCGGGGCCCGCATGCGATCGGTCACTCGGGGCTTCTCGACGGCAGGGCGAGACTGGCGCCGGACTGTTCGGGGATCGCGTCCCTGGGTCGCAGGGGCGCCTAAAGTGCGTCCATCGCGCTCCTGGACCCCCGCAGGTGATAGCCTGGGATATGGCCAAGTCGACACGCGGGCTCTGTGTGCGCTGCGAGCGCGAGGTCGAGGTCGCCTATGAGTACTCGGCGACCATGCGTCGCTGGTTCAAGGCGTATCTGTACGTGCCGGCGGTCCTGCTGCTGCCGATGTTGCCGTTTCTGGCCGGCGACTTTGCGGTCTCCTTGCCGCTGATGATGGCGTACATGCTGGGCATCGGGCCGGCGCTGACGATCGTCCGCGATCCGCCCACCTGCGCCGAGTGTGGGGCCCTGATCCCGCGGCCCGCGGCCCGCTGACCTGGCCCCGGGGCCAGGTCCCCCGTTCACATCGGCGAGACGCCGCGCGAGATCTTGGTGGCGGCGCCGGAGATGCGTGCGTCGGGGTCGAGCTGCAGGCGCCCGAGCTCCGGCAGACCGGCGGCGCGGGCCGCGTCGATGCGGGCCAGGGCTCGCAGGGCGCTCAGGCGCGTCTCGGGGGCCGCGTGGCCGAGGTTGACGCGCAGCGGCTCGAAGGCCTCGACGGCGCGCAGCTGGCCGAGGCCGCGGGTCGCGGCGATGCGCACCGGACCGTCCGGATCGCTGGTGGCGAGGGTCAGCAGGTCGGGCACGAACCGGGCCCCGTCCTCGCGGCGGGCCGCGGCCGCGGCTGCCGCGGCGCGCAGGGCCGGGTCGGGGTCGATGAGGCCGGCGCGCAGGACCGGCAGGACCCGGGCCGCGGGAGCGCTCCGCAGCGCCTGAAACAGCGGCTGGCGGGCCCTGCCCTCGGGCTCGCGGGCGATGCGGGCGAGCGTGGCGGCCGGGTCCTCGGCGGGCGCGTCGGCCGTCTTGCCGGCCCCGGTCGCCGTCGTCGGCAAGACGGCCGGGGCCGGCGCGGGGCCGCCGCAAGCGGCGAGGGCGAGGAGGAGGGCGAGCTGGGGGCGGAGGGAGTGCATGGCGTGGGTCGGGCCGATGAGGCGATCAGCCGCGCGGGCCGCCGAGCAGCATCTCGATGGTGCTGGTGCCGGGCGGCTCCTCGGCCATGCTCGGCCGACCGGTCTTCGGCGGGTTGAACACCAGCGGGTAGCGGACGCGGTAGATCTGCTGGTCGAGCTTGCCGGCGGGGATGTCGAGCATCCAGGCGGCCTCGAGCAGGCAGCGCTCGAACACCGGGTCGCGCTCGGTCATGCCGGCCGCGTCGGCCGTGGCGAGCATGACCTCGCCCTTGCCGACCTCGAAGGCGAAGGTCACCCGGCCGCCGAGGGTCTGGCTGCGGCCGAGCGCGAGGTTGTAGCAGGCGCGGGCCCGCGGAAATACGCGGGTCCCCAGATAGCGGCGGAAGATCTTCTCGTCGAGGTGGCCGTGCTCGTCGCCGCGGCCGCGGTCGGCCCAGCCGATGTCCAGCCGGGCGCTGCGCTGGTACCGGCGCCCGTACCAGGGCGGCAAGGCGAAGCCCTCGGCGGCCGCCTGGTCGGGACCGGACGGCCGCATCGTCGCCACCAGCGCGGCCGGCGGGGTCGGCCGCAGCTCCGGGCGCGGGCTGTGCTGGGCCCGCTGCTCGCCGAGTCGGCCGCGAACCCGCAGCGTCGGCGGCCGACCGGTGTAGCTGCCGGCAAGCACGACCACGTTGCCGGCGACCAGCCCGGCCGGGACGTGGCCCTCGAGGACCGCGTGCCGGGGGACGGCGACCTGGAGGTCGCGCAGGACGCCGGGGGCGCTCAGCATGGCGCGGGCGACGGCGTCGCCGCTGTCGCTGCCGTGCTGGGCGAGGCTGGCGAGGCTGATGCGGGCGCCGAGGCCGGCGGCGATGGTGGCGATCGGGTGTTCGGGGGGGATGCCGGTGCGAGCCAGCAGGGGCTCCTCGACCAGGAACAGCAGCTCGGGGCGGATGTCGCGGCGCTTGCCGAGGCTGGCCTGAAAGACCTGCGCGATCGGTCCGGGCCCGGCGCCGGGCGGGAGCATGCCGTCGGTGATCACGAGGACGAGCGGGCGCTTCGCGCCGCGAGCGACGATGCGCTGGCCGGCGAGGGCGAGGGCGGCGGCGAGGTCGGTGCCCTGCTCGCGCGAGCCGGCGTCCAGCGCCCCGGCGATCCGCTCGCGCGCAGCCTGGTCGTGGACCTCCGGCCAGGCCGCGTCCTCGGCCAGCAGCGGCCGGGCCCGGCGGGCGAAGCTGATCGCGTCGAAGGTCAGGCCCGCCGGCAGCGCGTCGAACAGGGCCGCGACCGCGGCGAAGGCCTCCCGGTGCATGCCCGGCGCCGTGCTGCGCGAGCGGTCCACCACCAGCACCACGTGGTCCGGCTTCACCGGCGCCGTCGGCCCGAGCCGCAGCGACAGCGTGAAGCGACCGCCGCGCGCCCCGGGACCGTCCGGCACGGCCGCGACGTGGGCGTCCAGCGGCGCCAGGGGGCCATGACCCCCGGCGCGCGCCCCCTGCTCGAGCGGCCAGGACACCAGGGCGCGGTCGTCGGGCTGGGTGACAAGGTAGCGCTCGCCGGCGTTGCTGGTGCCGTCGACCCAGAAGCGAGGGGCCTTGACGATGATGCGGCGCTCGTTGGCGAGGCCGCCGCGCTCGTCGCCGCGGCCGGGCAGCTCGAGCTCCCAGCGGTCGCCCTGGAGGCGCAAGGGGACCTTGAGCTGGAGCTCGACCTGGGTGGTGGAGGCGGGCTCGAGGCTGAAGGCGACGATCTCGGCGCCGGGCAGCTCGCCGGCGGTGACGGGGGCGAGCAGGCGAACGAGCACGCTGCCGGGGTCGCGGCGACCGGGTTCGGCGGCGATGCCCGCGACCTTGCCGGGGCTCCAGACCCCACCCTGCGCGACCTGCAGGCCGTGGATCTCCGCGCCGCGGGGGAGGGCCAGGCTGAGCACCGCGTCCTGCTCGCGGCTGCTGGTGTTGTGCAGGGCGATGCGCAGGCGCAGGTCGGCCCGGTACCCGTCGGTGCCATGCACGATCGCCTCGTAGGCGAGCTCCTGGACGACCTGAAAGCCGCGCTCCGGATTGGCCTGGAGGTCGATCTGCAGGGTGTCGGCGCGGGCCGGGCCGGCCAGCGCCGCGACGCAGAGCGCGGGCCCCAGGCGGGTCATCCAGCGGGCGAGCACGGACATTTCGGGACGGTAGCGCAGATTGCCCCGCCTGGCTCGGGGCATGGCGGCGGCGCGGGGTCGCGCCGGAGCGGCTTGCCAAATATCGGCGCTCGTGCGCGAGATCCGGGCGGCGCGCCCGGGTCCCCCCGGCCCGGCGGCCGAGCTGCGAACCTCGAGCGTCACGGCCCCCAGTGACGAGCGCTAATGTCTGGATCCTCCGCACAACCCCCCGATGACGACCCGAGCGCCTGGCCTTCGAGCCTGCTGCTCGCGCATGGCGTGTTCGAGAGCCGCTATCAGGTGCTGCGCAGCCTCGGCGACGGCGGCATGGGCGAGGTGGTGCTGGCGCAGCACGTGACGCTCGGCAAGCGGGTGGCGATCAAGATCATGCACCCGCAGTATCGCGGGGATAAGGCGACCGAGCAGCGCTTCATTCAGGAGACCCGCGCGGCGGCGAGGATCCACCACGACAACGTGGTCGGGATCAGCGACTTCGGGCGGACCGCGGACGGGCGGATGTACTTCGTGATGGAGTACCTCGAGGGCGAGGACCTGTCGCAGACGCTGCGCCGCGAGGGGCCGATGCCGTGGCGACGGGTCGTGCACATCGCCCGGCAGATCGTCGCGGCGATCGGCGAGGCGCACCGCCGCGGGGTGTTGCACCGCGACATCAAGCCCGGCAACTGCTTCCGCGTCACCCGCGACGGCGACCCGGACTTCATCAAGGTCCTCGACTTCGGCCTCGCCAAGCTCTTCGACGGCCGCGACGCCCCGGTCGGCCCGCACACCGCCACCGGCGTCAAGCTCGGCACCCCCGGCTATATGGCCCCGGAGATCCTCGCCGGCCAGCGTCCCGACACCCGCGCCGACCTCTACAGCATCGCCGCCCTGATGCTGCGCCTGCTGACCGGCAAGCTGCGCGGCCTCGGCGGACTCGCGGCCCTCGCCGACATGCACGAGCTGCCGCCGCCCCTGGTCAAGATGCTGCACAAGGCGCTGCAGGACGATCCCCAGGGCCGGTTCCAGACCGCAGACGCCATGGCGGAGGCGCTCCAGTACGTGAGCGCCGCGAGCGCCAGTCACAAGCCGGGCGCGCTGCCGCGGCCGCTCTCGCAGCCGCTGGCGCGGGCGCGCTCGCGGCCGCTGCCCGCCGCCTCGCCGCTGTTCATCCGCCCGAGCGAGCCGCCCGCGCCCGCGCCCGCCGAGCCCGAGGATGGTCGCACGCCGGCGATGACGAGCGGGGTGCTGCAGCCGGCGGTCCGGCCCGCGGAGCTGCGGCCGCGAGCGGGTGCCGGCGCGGTGGTCCGGCCGAGGGGGCCCTCGCGCTGGCGGGTGGTGCTGATCAGCCTCGCGGTCGGGGCGCTGATCGGCGTGGGCGTGGCGGTGTGGATGCACATGTCGCAAGAGACAGATGCATCGATGGCTCCGCCGGTGGGCCGGGCCAGCGCGTCGCCGGCGGAGCACCTGTTCGCGCGGCGGACCGCGCAGGCTGGCGAGTGACGTGCCGCTACTGCTGATCGCAACGCTGCTGTGGGCCGTGTCGTTCGGCCTGATCAAGCACTACCTCGTCGGCCTCGACCCGAACCTGATCGCGTGGGTGCGGATGGCGCTGTCCTTGCCGCTGCTGCTGCCGTTCCTGCGCCGGGACGAGCTTCGGCGCTGGCCGGGGCCGCCCTGGCGGACGGCGCTGCGCCTGGTCGGGATCGGCGCGGTGCAGTACGGCCTGATGTACACCGGCTACATAGCGAGCTTCGGCTTCGCGGCGGCGCACGAGGTCGCGCTGTTCACGGTGACGACGCCGATCTTCGTCGTCCTGATCCACGACGCCCACGCCCGCCGCTTCGACGCCGGCAACCTCGGCCTCGCGTCGCTGGCGGTGCTCGGCGCCGCGGTGCTGCAGCTGCGCGGCGGGGCGCCGGGCGGCGCGTGGCTGGGCTTCGCGCTGGTCACGGCGTCGAACCTGTGCTTCGCCTTCGGACAGGTCGAGTATCGCCGCATGCGTCGCGCCGCGCCCGAGGCGCGCGACCGGGCGGTGTTCGCGTGGCCCTACCTCGGCGGCCTGCTGGTGACGACGCTGATGACCAGCCTGTCGGGCGGCTGGCGCGAGCTTCCGGGGCTCGGCGCGACGCAGGTGTGGGCGCTGCTGTACCTCGGGGTCGTGGCTTCGGGGCTCGGCTTCTTCCTGTGGAACCGCGGGGCGGTGACGGCCGCGCCCGCGGCGCTGGCGGTCGCCAACAACTTGAAGATCCCGCTCGCGGTGGTGGTGGCGCTGACGCTCTTCGGCGAGCAGGCGGATCTGTGGCGGCTGGCGATCGGCGGCGGGATCATGGTCGTGGCCGCGGGGCTCGCGGCGCGGCGCGAATCCTCCGTTTGAGCGGGCCGCGGGGCCGACGCTGCTGCGTCGCCGCCTCCGTTGGCGCTACACTGCCGAGGATGAGCGGTGGTGAGGATGCCCCGCGGTGCTCGCCGACCCGAGCCGCATCGAGCAGATCCTGATCAACCTCGTGATCAACGCCCGCGACGCGATCCAGGGCGACGAGGGTGCTGTTGACGATCGTGAGCGCGGTGTGCAGGGCCCCGAGCGCCCCGCCGTTGGCGGCGCGCTTGTTCTCGAAGGTGCAGCCGACGACCAGGTCTCGCCGACGCTGATGCCGTAGATCGCCCCGCCGGCGACGTCGGGGCCGAGCAGCGCGGCCTCGTTGTCGGCGAAGGCGCAGTCGATCACCGTCACGCTCCCGCCGCGGTGGAAGATCGCACCGCCGCCGCCGTCGACGTCGGTGCCGAGCAGGGCCGCAGTCGAAGGTGACCACGCCGCCCCTGCGCGACCGCGGCCGCCAGCGCGGCCTCGTCGCAGCTCGCGGGGCTGCCGTCGCCGACGACGTGGTCCGGCGCGCCGACATCGACCGGCTGCACCGGCGGATCGCAGATGCAGGCGGCGGCGGTTGTTCCCCGGTAGTGGCCAGGGTAAACCGCTTCAGGATGTGCGAAGATGGCGATGCGCGAAAGTGCCCGCATGCCTCGTGTGCGGCGCCGGGGGCCGGTCGCCGCGGCACGACGGAGGATCAGTGCTGCTCGATGTTCACGCGATGCGGCGCGGGCACGGGCAGGCCGGAGGTGGCCTCGGCGATGGCGCGATAGGCCGCAGCGATGACGGCCTCTTGCTCGGGGACGCCGCCGCGGACGTAGGGGCGGACGTAGAGCAGGGTGCCGGCGGCGTTGAACTCGAGCACGCCGACCTCGGGCGCGGGATCGCCGAGGACGTCGGGGATCTTGGCGACGATCTCGCGGATGCGGCCGGCGACCGCGAAGGGGTCGACGGCGTTCGCCACCTGGGCGCGGAGATCGAGGCGGACGAAGGGGTTGTGCGAGTGGTTGACGATGTTGTCGGAGAAGAGCTTGTTGTTGCCGACGAAGATGCGGACGTTGGCGCGGGTGTCGAGCGTGGTGGCGAACAGGCCGATCTCCTTGACCTCGCCGTTGACCCCGGCGGCGGTGATCACGTCGCCGACCTTGAAGGGCCGCAGCAGCACGAGGAACACGCCGGCCGCGAAGTTGGCCAGCAGGCCCGACCAGGCCATGCCGATCGCCACGCCGGCCGCGGCCAGCAGCGCCGCGAAGGAGGTCGACTCGACCCCGAACATGCCGAGGATGCCGACGAGCAGGACGACGCGCAGAAGGATCCCCAGCGCCGAGGCGACGTAGGTGCTCATCGTGCGGTCGAGGTTGCGGGCGTTCATCGCACCGGTCACGACTCGACAGGCGAAGCCGATGAGCATGCCGCCGATCACCCACAGGGCGATCGCGCCGAGAATGCGCAGCAGCAGCGGAACGGCGTAGAGCTGAAATAGGCCGGAGGCGTCGGCCAGCCAATTTTCGGGGGCAAAGAGTGCGGCGGAGAGCATGATGGGCAGGGTGGCGGGAGAGGCGCTAGTTGGCAAGGCCGCGCAGGGGCGAGATCTCGCGGTCTGCGCGTGCTAAAAGCTGTGACGCCCATGTCCGCGCCGGTTCGTCGTTCTGTCCTCGCCTTGCTCGTGATAGCGAGTGTCACGCCAGCCTGCGCGGGTCGGCTCGAGGACGTGATTCGTGCCCAGGCGGCCGGCGACCTGAGCTGTCCCGAGAGTCAGGTGAGCGTTCGCGGCCGATCCCGGGGCGGCGAGGTGCGCAACTACGCGGTCACGGCCTGCGGGCGCGAGCGCGACTATCAGGCGGCCTGCAACTCGCTCGGGACCTGCGTGGCCTATCCGGTCGGCGAGCAGGACGCGGCGTCGCCGGGGAGCGCGGACCTGTGGGCCGACCGCGATGGACCCGAGCTCGCGGCGGCGCAGCCCGAGCCGGAGGAGGCATCGGCGGTGTCGCAGGTGTCGGCGGAGCCCGAGGTGCCGGCGGTGGGCTCCGGAGAGCCGCAGGGGGAGGCGCGGGCGGTCACGCTGCGCAACGAGTGTGAGCGGACGGTGGCGCTGTTCATCGGCGAGGACCCGGCCACGGGGGCGGGGCGTTACACGAGCCTGGGGTCGACGAACACGGCGACGCTGCGACTGCGGCCGGGCGAGCCGGTGTGGTTGCTCGACGCGAAGGGGGCGGGGCTGACGAGCATCGGGGCCGCGGGCAGCATCGAGGAGATCGCGGTGCTCCCTGGCTGCGAGGGGTTTTCGGCGCGCTGAGCTGCGCCGGGGCGCGAGGGATCAGATCGGGAGGGGGGCCTCGCAGATCGTCCCATGAAGGTCGCTGCACGCCTCGTCGCGCCAGGCGCCGAGGAAGCCGTCGGTCATGCCG
>Ga0209262_10000569_pt1 | contig 16268 bp, 13 predicted proteins | sample Lowcelwee11metaG_FD_187171 | JGI IMG/M metagenome (GOLD analysis project Ga0209262, IMG submission 187171) | Freshwater pond sediment microbial communities from the University of Edinburgh, under environmental carbon perturbations - Low... | ecosystem: Environmental > Aquatic > Freshwater >...
ATCGCGTGGTCGCGTCCACACGCGGCGGTGTGGGCACCGCGGTTATGCAGGGACACGCCGTCGACAGCCCGCACCCACCGCGTAGCAGGAGTCTTGACACCTAGACAATCTAAGTTCTAGGTTTCTAGGTATGGGAATCGCGCCCAACCTCGACCTCCTAGGTGGCAAGGGCCACCACAACGTCTTCGCTCGAGGATGGCATGGTGGGCACCCTGCTGGCGGGTGCCCTCACCAGCGCAACGTTCGCGGCGGCGCTGGTAGCGGTCTTGTTCGCCGGCTTGCGCAAATCCGGAATCACCTGACCCTCGAGGACCTGGCCACGTTCAGGCTGTCGCCCCCGACAACAGCAGGCAGGACGACCTGACCGGCGCTGCCGGTGGCGGGCCTGGAACCGGCGGACCACGAAGCAGCCCCAGGTCAGCGCCCAGATCACGAACACGTCGAAGTTGCTCCCCCCGCGACGGCTCGCTGCTGGCGCTGGCGTAGCTCCGGTGCTGGATTCAGGCCTGGTCCGCCTCGGCTTGTAGGTCGTCGAGCGCGATCGCCAACGCCAGGCCCAGAGCCTCAGTGATCCTGCCCGCCGCGGACACCACCCGAGGGGCGCCCACGATGGGGGCCACCGCGATGAGCACACTGCGCGCGTCCTCCAGGGTCAGCGCCGTCTGGGCTCCGGCCCCCAGGTTCACCAGGTAGGACGCAGTCGGTGCATCCACGGCGACCAGTGCGGCGAGGCGGACCAGCATGAGTGCCTCATCGCTGAAGTCCACGCGGTCCACGGACGCGGCGGTCATCTCCAGCACGGTATCGAGCAGGGGGTTGTCAGACATGCGGTTCCTTCCATCGGTGCGCGGCCCGGTAGGTCCGGACCTCACGGGCTGGCCCGCTCGGCGAGGCCCGCCGTTCGGGTGGTGAGCGAGGTGACGTGGTCACGGCCGTCTGGTCGAAACACACAGCGATCACAGGGAAGTCCAGCCGGCCAGGACCAACAGGCTCTAGCCTGCCTGCCCAGCACCTGCCAGGACATCCTCCGCCGGGGATGAGTCCCCGACGCCTGCAGCCTCCTCCGCGGCGGAGGATGCCCCTGCGATTGCCGTGTCTCTAGCATTCTTATGACGGTGTTGTGCGGCCGTCGTGGGGACGCACCGGTTGTAGTGCGCCGACAACGAACAAGGAGCGGCAACACGACAACACGGTGTAGCTGAACTCCCACAACCACCCCAGCGCACCGGAGAGCTCATCGAGCACGGCAACGATCGCCAGGTCGACCGATGTCGGCCCCGGGGCATTCACCGTCGTCAGCCCCATCACGAGACGGCCGAGCACCAGCAGCACGACGTCGGTCGGCCTGCGCTGCCGGGGCGCGCGGGTCGACGAGGAGAACATCCGGAAGATCCGAAGGGGCGACAACTCCGAGGGCTCGAGCTTCACGTCTTCCCCCCGGACGACTCTCATCGCCTCCGCTGCCCCGTCACTGGAATCGTCGCGCACCCGCGTTGGGGGAGTCCACGTGATTGGACCGACGCGTCGGGAGTCATCCCCATCGGATGATGTGGTCGGCGCACGTGGGCGGACAGGATGGGCGAGAGACCGCCCCAGGAGGGTCGTTGATGGGTGACGTCCACACAGTGGCGCCTGCGTCCGTGGAGGGAGCGGGTATGCGGGTTCGGCTTGGCGGGTACTTCCCGATCCTGTCCTGGGGCCCCAGGTATCCGCGGGCATGGTTCGGTCGTGATGCGATCGCGGGGTTGACCCTGTGGGGTCTGGTGGTGCCGGAGGGCATGGCCTACGCGGGGATCGCGGACCTACCCCCGCAGGCCGGCCTCTACACGTTGGTGGTGTCGTTGGCGATCTACGCGCTGATGGGCACCTCGCGGCACCTGGCGGTCGGTCCGACTTCGGCAACGGCGGCGCTGCTGGCGTCGTCGGTGACCACTGCGGTGATCGCCACGGCCGGCGATGCCGGTGACCCGGGGACGTACGCCGCGAGCGCGGCGGCGTTCGTGCTGGTCACCGGGGTGGTGTTCCTGGTCGCCGGCATGCTGCGGCTGGGCTTCGTCACGCAGTTCCTGTCCAAGCCGGTCATGGACGGCTTCGTGATGGGCCTGGCGATCTTCGTAGCCGTGGGGCAGCTGAACAAGCTGTTCGGTGTGGAGAAGCCCGAGGGCAACACCGTGCAGAAGCTCGTCGGAATCCTCAAGGAGCTGCCAGAGGCCAACTGGGTGTCGTTCGCGATCGGCGCCGTGAGCCTCGTCGTGCTGTTCGCGCTGCCCCGGGTGAACCCCAAGCTCCCGGCTGGGCTGGTTGTGTTGTTCGGCACCATCCTGGTCAGCAAGTGGCTGGACCTGGAGGGCACCCAGGGTGTCGAGGTTGTCGGCGCCCTGCCGCAGGGCCTGCCGTCGCTGACGTTCACGGCTGTCCCCCTGGAGACCTACCTGGCGATGGTGCTGCCGGCCATGGGGGTGTTCCTCGTCGCGTACAGCGAGTCGCTGGGCGTGGCCCACGAGTTCGCCGACAAGCACGGCTACGAGGTGGACGCCAACCAGGAGCTCAACGCCCACGCTGCCACGAACTTTCTCAGCTCGTTGTTCGGCGGGATGCTCGCCGCGGGGGGCATGTCCGGCTCGGCGGTCAAGGAGGGGGCGGGCGCCGAGTCGCAGGTCGCGAACCTGGTCACCTGGGTGGCCACGGTCATAACGCTGCTGTTCTTCACGCCGCTGTTCGCCACCCTTCCCGAGGCCGTGCTCGGCGCTCTGATCATCCATGCGGTCTGGCACCTCATCGCCTCGCGGAAGCTGCGCACCTTGCGTCAGGAGTCGCGGACCGAGTTCTGGTTCGGGCTTCTGGCGATGCTCGGCGTGCTGCTCATCGACGTGCTGGAGGGCATGATCATCGGCCTGGTCGCGTCGCTGGTGTTCGTGGTCTACCAGTCCAGCCGCCCGCACCTTGCCTCCGTTGGGCGGATCCCCGGCGCTCCTGGCGCGTACTCCGACCTGGAGCGGCACCCGGAGAACACGCCGGTGCCCGGCGTGCTGATCCTGCGGCTGCACGCGGCGCTGTACTACGCCAACGCCCTGACTGTTCGCGACCAGGTGCGCGCCTTGGTGGATGCCGCCGACCCCCTGCCCCGCGCCCTCGTGCTCGACCTCGGGGCCCAGGACACCCTCGACCTCACGTCGGCCGAGGTCCTCATCGCACTCGGCCGGGAGCTGCGGCGCCGCGGCATTGAGGCCTACCTCGCGGATGTCCACACCCCGGCGCTGGCCTTCGCCCGGTCTGTAGGCGTCCTGGAGGTGATCGACGCGGACCACGTGTTCCCGACCATTGACCTGGCCGTCCAGCACATCGAATCGGCGGAGATCAACAGAGGGAGTCAGCCATGACCAAGGTGCCTTGGGGTCGAGAGACCATGGCCGGGTTGGCGGGGGCGATCGGGTCGGTGCCCGATGGGATGGCCACCGCGGTGCTCGCCGGGACCAACCCGATGGCGGGCCTGTATGCCTCGTTCGCCGGACCTGTCGCCGGCGGGTTCCTGCAGTCGACCACGGTCATGGTGGTCGCCACCACCTCGGCAGCGGCAGTGACCACGGCCGAGGTGATGAACGGCGGGCCGGCGGACCCGATCCAAACCCTGGCGACGCTGACCGTCCTGGCCGGGCTGTTCATGCTGCTGGCCACGGCTCTCGGGTTCGCCCGCCTGATGCGCTTCGTCTCGGCCTCGGTCATGGCCGGGTTCATGTTCGGAGTGGGGCTGATCCTGATCCTCGGCCAGCTGGCCGACGCGACCGGCGTGAAGACCAGCGGCGACAACACCCTGGAGAAGGCGGTGAACACCCTGCGCCAGTGGCAGGACTTCGATCGCGCGTCGATGCTCACGGCGGCCACGGCGATCGGGATCAGCACCCTGCTGGGCCGGGGCAAGCTGGTGGCGCTGGCTCCGTTGATCGCCATCGTCGTTCCGACGCTCGTGCTGAAGGTCACCGGCGCCGACGTGGCGAACGTGGCCTCCACCTCGGGGCCGATCGAGGTCGGGCTGCCGCCACTGGTCCTGCCGGACCTGGGACTGATCTCCCCGACCCTGCTCGCGTCGGCTATGGCCCTGACGATCGTGGTCCTGGTCCAGGCCGCCGGGGTCGGTGCGGCGTACCCGAACACCGACGGCACGTCCGTCGACGTCAAGCGGGACTTCTTCGCCCAGGGTGGGTCCAACGTGGCCTCGGGCGTGCTCGGCGGCATCCCCGTGGGCGGCAGCGTCGGACAGACCGCGTTCAACGTGATGGCCGGCGGACGGACCCGCTGGGCCGTCATCCTCAGCGGGCTGTGGATGCTGCTGTTCGTGGTCGCCCTGGGCCCGCTGCTCTCCGAGGTGCCCATCCCGGCCCTGGCCGGGCTGTTGATCCTGGCCGGGTTCAGTTCGCTCAAGCCCCGGGAGCTGGCCCGCACGTGGCAGACCAGCAAGTCCTCCGGGGCAGCGGCGCTGATCACGATGGTGGCGACCCTGCTGGTACCGATCCACGTCGCGGTGCTGATCGGCGTGATCCTGTCCCTGCTCCTCGTCGGGATCAACAGCGCATCCTCGACGCAGGTGCTCGCCCTGGAGCCGAGCGCCCCCGGCCGCTGGCGGCGCGCCGAGGTGCCCGGTTCCCTGCCACCCGGCCAGGTCACCGTCCTGGACATCGAGGGATCTGGGGAGTTCGCCTCCGTTCCTGCGCTCTTCGCGCAACTCCCCCAACCGCCGGAACACCTTCCGGGCGCCCCCGACGCCAGTCAGCCGGTTGCGGTCGTGCTGCGGCTGCGGGGGCACCTGCGCACGAACCTGACCTTCACCAAGGCCCTCGAGGACTACGCCGAGGGCATCTCCGCATCCGGTGGCATCCTCGTGGTCTGCGGGCTGCAACCGGCCACTATCACCCAGCTGCGCTCCGCCGGCCTACCCGAATCGACTGCGCTCCTGGCCCAGGGCGACGAGCTCGAGGGGTCACTGACCGAGGCGTACGACCAGGCCGCCACTTGGCTTGCCACCGTAGGAGGGCAGCCACCGCAGGAACGGCAGCCCTGAGGTCGCGCTTGCAGATGACCCGGTGAAGGCGCGGTGCAGAGGCAGGAGCCATCGGATGCGGCCGACCCAGCGGGTGTGCCGGTGGCACGTGCCGTTGTAGACAGACGTCGGCGTACGGGCAGGTGTCGTCAGGATGAAGGAGCCTCATCCCCGACGGATGAGGACGTCTCCCAGTGGCACGGGGCACACTCTCAACTGAGGTCCACGGGAGACACGGGTTCGACCATCCGCCTATGAAGGGGTTGCAGCAACCATGAGTGACGAGATCACCGACCTGACCCAACTCGCGTGCGAGGGAAGCGACGTTCCGCTGACCACGACACCAGTGATCGGCACGCCCAAACGACTCCTCACAGCGCCCTTCGTGCCGGGGGCGGAGGCATTGGCCCCTGACGAGATCCGGGTCACGATCCTGGGCAGCGGCGACCCGTTCGTGCGACCCTCGCAGGCGTCGGCCTGCGTGCTGATCGAGGTGGGCAACCCTGAGCGCGACCTGTTCTTCTTCGACCTGGGCTCGGGTGCGTTGAAGAACTTCACCGGGCTGGGCCTGCCGGTGACCGCGACGACGAAGGTGTTCCTGTCGCACCTGCACGCCGACCACGTGGGCGACGTGCCCACCCTGCTCTACAGCTTGGCCAAGGCCGGTCGCCGCGACCCGGTGGAGGTGTGGGGGCCGGCTGGGGCCACCGAGGCCCTCGGCACCCACGCCTACGCCCAGGCGCTGCAGGCGGCGCATGCGTGGGACATGGAGTCGCTGGACGGGCACCCCGGGCAGTCCGGTGCCCGCGCGGTCACGACCGAGGTCCCCTACGACACCACCGCGACGGTGTACCAGCGCAACGGGGTCACGATCACCTCGTTCCCGGTGATCCACATCCAGGACGGGGCAGTCGGCTACCGCCTGGACTACGCCGGGCGCAGCGTCGTGTTCTCCGGCGACACCCGCCCGTGCCGAACCCTCGTCGACGCCAGCGACGGTGCGGACCTGCTGATCCACGAGACCTTCCCCTCGCCCGACGTGTACGCCCAGAAGGCCGGGGTCCCGCCGGCGTTCGCCGAGATGATCGTCAACAGCGTGCACACCAGCCCCGCGATGGCCGGCAGGGTGTTCGACCGCGTGGGCGCCCGGATGTCGGTCATGTGGCATCTGGCCGCCGACCACGAGACCGTCGGGTCGGCGTTCCGAGACATGCGCACCCGCTACGACGGTCCGGTCACCATCGCGCAGGACCTCACCGTGTTCAACCTCACCGCCGATGCCATCGTGGCTCGTCAGGCGATCGTCGATCAGGTCCCGTGGCCGGTCGTCGGCCCCACGGTGGTGACCGGGCCGCCCATGAATCAGCCCCCTGAGCCGCCGGCATGGTGGGCCGACGCACTCCTCACCGACTGACCGGGCAGGATCCCGGGGGAAGGAATCATCCGTCGCGGAGGATGTCCGGGTATTCCACAGTGGGTTGAATGAGGATTGTCGCGAAACGACGACCTGAACACGACGAGAGGAACACCGATGGATTTCAACGACCCGAGTTTCTGGGACATCCTGCTGTGGAGCTTCTGGATCTTCATCTGGATCGCCGCGACCATGATCTGGTTCCGTTGCGTGTTCGACATGTTCAGCGACCACACCCTGTCCGGGTGGGGGAAGTTCGGCTGGGCGCTGGTCCTCATCTTCATCCCGTGGCTGGGTGCGTTCATCTACCTGATCGCCCGGGGCAAGAGCATGAGCGAGCGCCAGATGGCCTCGATGGCCCACCAGCAGGCTGCGCAGGAGAAGTACATCCAGACGGTCGCGGCCAAGACCGCCAGCCCGGCCGAGCAGATCGCTGACGCGAAGAAGCTCCTCGACACCGGTGCGATCAGCCAGGCCGAGTTCGACACGATGAAGGCCAAGGCCCTGGCCTGACCCGACGTGAGGGCTGGGAAACTTGCCGACCCAGCCCCTCACCCGACCTGAGCGGGGATGACTGGAACCATGACCGGGGAGGATCCGGCGCGGTCCGTGGCACTGCTCGACGAGGACAGCCGCAGGCTTGCGGCAGCTGCGATCGCCGGTGCCACCCTGGGATGGTGGCCGGCGTTCACGCTCGGCGTGTACGGCGTGATCTTCTTCGAGCAGCACCTCGCGCTCTGGGCGGCGGCGACCTCAGCGTTCCTCGCCCTCGGCTTCGCGCGTGGGCTCCGGGTGTGGCGGCGACCCGCTGTGCTTGCCCTGCTGCTGCCCACGCTGTGGATGGTCCTGGCGTGGATCTTGCCCGTCGGCGGGACCTCGGGCATCTACCAGGTGCTGTTCTGGCTGGGCGTCGTGATCACCGTGCTCGGGATGCCCGCCCTGGCGGCCTTCATGGTCCGGGTGCTCATCCCGACAGCGGAACGCCTGCAGGGCAGGGAGAAGTTCGCCGCGATCGGCGTGGTCGCCTTCGTCATGCTCACCTCGTTCGTGATCGGCACCCAGCACCCGCGGATGCTGACCTGCGAGGACTTCAGCATCAGCGGCAACTTCGCACCCGAGAACTGCTCTCCGGGCACCGGCAGCACCGTGCGCTGACCTCAGTCCAGGGGTGGTGACTCGACCAGGCCGAGGGACTGCGCCCGTGCGACGGCCTCGTCGCGGGAGGAGGTGCCGAGCTTGCGGTAGATGGCCTGCGCGTGGGTCTTGATCGTGGTCTGGGACAGCAACAGGTGCTCGCCGATCTGCTGGAACGTCAGCCGGCTGGGGAGGAACTGCAGGACCCGCAGCTCGGCGGCGGTCAGGGCAGCAGCGGAGACTCCTTCGGCCTGGAGCGTGCGCAGCATCGCCTCGGTGTCGGCCAGGAAGTCACTGAGCAGGGTGTCGGCCAGGTCGGGGCGCATGTGGTTCCGGGCCTCCGAGCACAGGGTTCGCGCCAGCGCTCCGTCGCCGAGCAGGATCGCGGCCCGGGCCTGCACGAGTGGGCCGGCCACGGCGAACCAGGGGGCGATCTGGCTGACCTGGCTGGTGAGCCTGCGTGCGGTGCCCAAGGTGACCCGTGCCTGGTCCTTGCTGCCTCGCGCGGCCTGGAGCAGGGCGAGGGCGGTGACGCTGTTGGCGGAGGTGGCCAGGCGTTCGAGTCGGTGCAGACGGACGAGCTCACCGGCGCGCGTGATCAGGGGTGCGCCGTGCGCCCAGTCGTCGGTGAGGACAGCGAGCATCCCCTGCCAGGCGAGGGCGTTGGCCTCGATGATCGGTACGCCGAGGGCCTTGCCCAGGCGCTCGGCCTGCTGCAGGCTGCTCTTGCCCTCCTGGAACCTCCGGGTCAGGGTCAGGGCGACGCCCTCGTTGTGGAAGGCGGCTGCGCGGAATCCGGAGTCCCGGGGAAGCCCCCGTTGCGCGCCGCGACACAGCTCGATGGAGCCTTCGAGCCCGAAGTCGCCGACCACGACGTGGATCGCCGCCAGGCAGGCCGCGTACTCGTCGACCGCGATGCGCGTAGTCCAGTCCCGACCGGCGTGGACCTCCGCGGCAAGGAGCCATCGGGTCATCCGGTCTGGTTCGCCGGTCTGCAACCCGAGCCAGGCGGCGGCCAGAGTCAGCCAGGGGTCGGATCGGACCTGCACGTCGTCGAGGTTGGCCAGCCAGGCGGCGAGGCGGTCGGGCCGGCCCGTGGAGATGCATCCCGGGACGCCGGCCCACACGAGCGTGCCGGTGCGCGCCAGATCGCCGGCCGCCTTGGCGTGTCGGATCGCAGGGTCCCGATCGCCGTGCGATTCGTACCAGCCCGAGGCGCGGAGGTGCAGCTCGGGCGTCAGCCAGGGTTCCTGGCCCTCGAGGTCGGCGCGCAGGGCATCGGCGAGCAGGTGGTGGTAGCGGTATCGGTGGCCCTGGCCATCGAGGGCCACCACGAGCTGTAGTTGACGGCTGAGCGCGGACAACACGGCCGCGGAGTCGTGGCGACCTACTACCGCATCACACACCGAGGCGTCGAGCTCGTCGAGGATGGAGGTTCGGCGCAGGAAGACCCGCGTTCGGCGGGGCAGACCGGCGAGGACCTCCGCCCGCAGGTAGTCCACGACGAACCGGTCGGATCCCGACGGCGCCATACTGGTGTCGGTCCAGATCCGTTCGCTCCGCGTCTGCAGCGACAGCGCCATCAGGTACAGCCCCACGGGCCACCCCTCAGCACGTGTCACGAGCTCCGCGGCCTGGTCCACCGACAAGGTGGCCCCGAGGCCCTCCAGAAGGCGACAGCTCTCCGCATCATCGAAGGCCAGGTCGGCCGCACCCAGCTCGAACACACGCCCCTCGGCCCGCGTTCGAGCCAGCCAGGACGGCGGCTCCAGCCTGCTGAGCAGCGCGACCTGCGAACCCTCAGGAACGCCTTCGGCGACCGCCTGAAGCAATGCCTGGCACATGCTCCGGGTGAGCAGTTGGATGTCATCGATGACCAGGACGAAGTCACGCTCCCGGGAGGCAGCCAACCGGGTCATCGCCGGAAGCAGCAGGGCCGAGAATCCGGGCTCCGCACCGGTGACCACAGCCCGGGTCTCGCCTGCGACCGGCCCGATCGACTCGAAGGCGTCCACGAGCGCGAACGCCAAGGCGGCCGGGTCGTCCAGGAATGGTGCAATCCGCACGAGGAGGTGAGGCCGCGGGTCGCGTTGCGCCCACTGCGACGCCAGGGTGGTCTTGCCGAACCCGGCGCCAGCTTGGACCACCAGCACAGGGACGTCAGCGTTGTCCCGCAACCGTGCCAGCAGCGCTTCGCGCTCGACCAGTCCGACGCCCCTAGTCGCCTCGGGGGTTCCGTCGTCGACCACCCGGTGATGGTAGCCCGCCGCCCTCGGGAGGGTCGGGCGTCGGATTCATCCTCGGCGGAGGATGACGGGTCAGGCCTGCGGTGGTGTGCTGCGACCATGAGGGCGCACGTCCGGGGTGAGGTCTATGCGCAGATGGCCCGTGGCCTGCTGTTCGACGGGCGATCGCTGACGCTGGTGGACCTGGCCCCCTCCACCATCTGGTCATGTGCGACGCCCTCCTCCGGGCTCGGCTACCTGCCCACCGGGGACTACCTGGACCTCTGGGCGCAGCGGGCTCGCCGCCTGGCCCGCCCCAGCTCATGGCGCGTGCGGGGAACGCTGACGCTGCTGAACCCCGACGCCCAACTCGCCGGCGACGCCATCCTCACCCTGGGCAACCCGCGGATGACCCCGCCCGGGCTTACCTATGACGCCGAGGTGCTCCAGGGCTTGGTGCCCGCGGAGTCGGGGGCCTGTGTGCTGTTCCTCGAATGGGACACTGCCCCGACGGCCACCAACGACGCGGAACCTGAAGTGCCGCACCAGCAGAGGAGGTCAACCCGGTGAACCAGCCCGACGACGACCGGGCGCGATCGGCCGCCGAGTACGGCCGCCAGCCGCAGCCGTTCCAGCCGAAGGCACCCGCGACCTCGCGGTGGCGCTTCATCCCGCTCGTGGAATCGGTGCGTGGCTACTCGGTGTCGCTGCTGCGTGTTGACGTGCTGGCCGGGGTGGCCCTGGCTGCGCTGGCCGTCCCACAGGGGATGGCCTATGCGCAGACGGCGGGCCTGCCTGTCGTGGCCGGCCTGTACGGGCTCCTGCTTCCCCTGGTCGCCTACGCGGCGCTGGGCTCCTCCCGGTCGCTGATGACCGGGCCGACGGCAACGTCGGCGCTGCTGGTGGCGCCGGCCCTGGCCTCGGTCTCCTCGGACCCGGCTGACTACCCGGCCCTGGCAGCGATGCTGGCACTGCTCGTGGGAGCGGTGTTCCTTGTGGCACGGCTGCTGCGCCTGGGCTGGATCTCGGACTACTTCTCAGCCGCGGTGCTCCTGGGCTTCCTCACCGGACTGGCCCTGACGCTGGTCTCCGGGCAGCTCGACGACTTCACAGGCGTCGCTGTGCAGGGAGACACGGCGCTGCAGGAGTACCTGTCGTTCGCAGGCAACCTGGTGGGCGGAACCCATGCGCTCACCCTGCTGATCGGCGTGCTCAGCCTCGCCGCCCTGCTGGTCGGTGGCCACTTCCTGCCCAAGTTCCCGATGCTGCTGCTGGTGACGGTGGTCGCGATCGGCGCGTCGGCGCTGTGGGACCTGGGCGACCGTGGCCTGGTGCTCGTCGGCGAGATCCCGCCCGGCCTGCCGACGTTGGCGTGGCCCTCGGTGTCCCTGTCCGACATCGCCCTGCTGGTCCCGTCCGCGGTCGGCATCGCCCTCGTCGGCTTCTCCGACGCGATCCTGACCGCCCGCAGCCTGTCGCAGCCCGACTCCCCGGCCGTGGACACCAACCAGGAGCTCACCGCGCTTGCGGGCATCAACGTGGCTGCCGGTGTCTCCCAATCGTTCCCGCTCGGGTCCAGCGGCTCCCGCACCGCCGTGAACATCCGGCTCGGTGGACGCACCCAGGTCGTCGGGCTCGTCCAGGCAACAGGCGTCGCCGTGGTGCTGCTGTTCCTGACCGGGGCGCTGGCGCTGCTGCCCAAGGCCACCCTCGGTGCGGTCATCATTTACGCAGCGCTGGGACTGATGGACATCGGCGCCTGGCGGGCATTCGCCCGCGGGTCGCGCGGCGAGTTGGTGGTCGCCGTCATCACCGTGATCGGGATGCTCACGATCGGGCTGCTGCCCGCGCTCATCCTGGCCGTGCTGCTGTCCATCCTCGACGTGATCCGGCGCAGCGCCCAACCGCGCGACGCCGTCCTCGGCTGGAGCCCCACCACAGGCCGATTCGTGGATGTCGAACGCCACCGCGACGCCGTCGTGTTCCCCGGCGTGATCATCTACCGCCTCGACGACCGGCTGTTCTTCGCCAACAGCCGGTACTTCCGCAGCCGCGTGCGCGAGGCGGTGCGCGGGGCGCCCTACCCAGTGACGACGCTGATCTTCGACGCCGAGTCCGTCAGCGACCTGGACACCTCAGGCGCCCAGGCCCTGGCCGACCTCGTGTACCAGCTCAAGGACGACGGCATCCGCTTCGTCCTGGCCCGGTCGCGGGCCACGTTCGAGGAACAGCTCAGCAGAACCGGGCAGGATCACGTCCTCCCCCCCGAGGACCGGTTCCCCACGGTCCGGGCAGCCGTGACCTCGGTCGCTGGTGTCGACCTGGAGACCGCGGGCGGGTAGACCGGGGCTCGGCCAGATGCCGTTTCGGACCTCTATGCGGGGCTGTTCTGCGGCGTAGGAACCGGTCAGGTGCGGGTGCTGGTGGTTGATTTCGGTGTCGTTGGCGGCGACGGTGTCCGCTTCGCCTCCCCTGGCCTTGCCCGTGTGGGCGGATCAGGCCGGAAGACGGACCGGCAATCCCCAAACTGCCCACCGGCAGGCATTACCGCTGCGGTGCCCGATCGAACCATCGACCACCCCGGTTGTGGCTCAGCGCTCCCTGGGTTGCCCAGGCGGTCGCCCAGGGTCTGAATCGTGGTCGTCGACACGTCGTTGATTCCGGTCCCCGGATTCAACACTGTCCGCGAGGAGCCACCGACTTGGCTAGCGAGAGCTAGGAGGTAGCAGGATGCCAGGACTCATCCGCGGGGTGGCCCGCACCGCCGTCATCGTGGGCACCGCAAACGCGGTCTCGCACAAGCAGCACCAGAGGTGTGCAGCGAAGGACCAACAAGCCGTCCAAGCCGACGCCTACCAGCAGCAGCTATACGCCCCCCCGCCCCAGTACGCGCCTCCGCCCCAGTACGCCGCCCCGCCGCAGTACGCCGCTCCGCCCCCCGCCCCACCGGTGGAGCAGGACCCCACGGTGGCCCAGATCAACCAGTTGGCCGCCCTGCACGCGCAGGGAGTCCTCAGCGATGAGGAGTTCGCCGCGGCCAAGGCCAAGGTGCTGGGGATCTGAACTGGCGCCCCACTGTCCCTGGGCCACATGGCGCCGTTGCCATTCCACGGGACGCGGACGCGTTGCACCTGGGTCGCGAGCCCGGGCGCGGTACACACCTGCCAGGTGGGCCAGATTGCCGCCGCCTCCTCCGGCCGCAGCAGTTCGCGGCTCCATTGTCCAGCATCCGCACGCCCACGCCGTCGTCGACAACAGCGGGCGTCCAACTGGGCCGTGCCCTGCGCCAACGGGCGCGATTGGCGGCGAGGCGTCGCACGCGCTCAGTGGCCACGAGGCACCCAGCGATCTGCAACACGTTGGGCTGGGCAGACGCCGCGTTGGGCCTGAGTTCCTCGGCCGCGTCGACGGTGTGCGGGCGATCCGGCCGTTGAGGAGGCCGTGCCGACATCGGCTCTCGGCCGAGCAACTCTGCGTGCCGGGGCGCGGTCTCCGCCGTGCCCTGCTGGCCGACGCCGCGGGGTTCGCCTGGCCGACGCCCCGGGCTACTGGCGTGCCATCGCCACGCGCAGCCGCTCCTCGGGGGTGATCAGGTGATCGGCGTCCTGCGCGTCCGGGCCGAGGTCGATCTGCACCCACTCGACCCTGCCGGTGAAGATGCTGGACGCACCGTCGTAGTCGTCGCTGACCGCTGAGGCGGTGTCTCGGCCCACGTCGGCCGTCTCGTCTCCCGAGAAGATCATCGCTTGGGTCGCCTCGACCCGGCCGTCCCCGACGGGGGCGCCATCGACGAACAGCGTGACGGTGCCGCCCTTCGCAAGGCCGCCGCCGTCGTAGGTGAACTCCATCCGCACCTGGTGGGTCCCGGCGGGAACGGGCGTCACCGCTGGGACCTTGAACCGCTGCAGGCCGAAGAGGTTGTAGCAGTACGTCGGGATCCCGTGCCGGAGATACAGGCTCCAACCGCCGAAGGCGCCACCCTGCGCGAACAGCACACCGCTCGCGCCGCCCTCCGGGACGACGACCTGCGCGGTGACGGCGTGGGATTTGTTCTTGATGTTGAGCAGTACGTTCTCGGTCAGGCGCCCCATCCCGGCGAACAGGATCTGCGACGATCCCCGGATCAGCGTTGGACGGCCCGCGATGTCGGGGTTGAAGCGTTCGACGCGACGGTCGTCCAGGGGAAGGACGCTGTAGCGGCGGGCTTCTTCGAGCCAGAGCGCCTGGAGTTCGGCGAGCTTCTCCGGCTGCTCGGCAGCCAGGTCGTGGGCCTGGCTCCAGTCCCCGGGCCCGTACAGCTCCCAGAGGTCGTCGGCCAGCGGCGGGAGCTCGCCCATCACCCACGGCGTCGAATGTCGCGTCACTGCGGTCCAGCCCTCGTGGTAGATGCCGCGGTTGCAGAACAACTCGAAGTACTGCGTCGTGCGGCGGTCGGGGGCGTCCGCGGCGTCGAACGAGTAGCGCATGCTCACGCCCTCGATCGGGTGCTGCTCGACCCCGTTGACGCGGTCGGGCTGCGGCAGCCCGGCCGCCTCGAGCACGGTCGGCGCGATGTCGATCACGTGGTGGAACTGCTGGCGGGTCTCACCGCGCGCTGCGAAGCCGCGCGGCCAGTGCACGATCGTGCCGTTGCGCGTCCCACCCCAGTGTGATGCGACCTGCTTGGTCCACTGGTACGGCGTGTCCATCGCGTGGGCCCAGCCGACCGCATAGTGGTTGTAGGCCTCCGACGTGCCGAACAGGTCGATCTTCGACGCCATGAACTCGGCCGTCTCCAGGTGCGCGGCGCCGTTCAGCAGCATCATCTCGTTGAAGGTGCCGTTGATCCCGCCCTCGGCCGAGGCGCCGTTGTCGCCGACCACGTAGAACACCAGGGTGTCCTCCAGCACACCAAGGTCCTCAAGGGCATCGACCAGCCGCCCGACCTGGTAGTCCGTGTGCTCCAGGAAGCCGGCGTACACCTCCATCTGACGCGCCAGGATCGACTTCAGCTCAGCCGCCACGTCGTCCCACGCGGGAATCTCCGCGTGCCGGGCAGTCAACTCGCAGTCCAGCGGAACGACGCCGAGCTCCTTCTGGCGGGCCAGGATCTCCTCACGCAGAGCATCCCACCCACGATCGAAGCGACCCTCGTACTTCGCCGACCACTCAGCGGGCACGTGGTGCGGCGCGTGCGTCGCACCGGGGGCGTAGTAGACGAAGAACGGCTTGTCCGGCATGAGCGCCTTCTGCTGGCGCACCCACCCGATCGCCCGGTCGGTCATGTCCTCGCCGAAGTGATAGCCCTCCTCCGGCGTCCGCTCCGGCTCGACCGGGCTCGTGCCCTCGTAGATCGCGGGGTAGTACTGGTTGGTCTCCCCACCGATGAACCCGTAGAAGTACTCGAACCCTCCACCACCGGTCGGCCACGCATCGAACGGCCCCATCGGGCTGGTCTGCCACACCGGCACCTCATGGCACTTGCCGAACTGCGCCGTCGAGTAGCCATTCAGCCGCAGCGTCTGCGCCAGCGGAGCGCACGTGTTCGGCCGCAGCGAGTTGTAGCCCGGCGCCGAGGTCGCGAGCTCGGTCACCACGCCCATCCCCACCGTGTGGTGGTTGCGACCCGTGAGCAGCGCCGCACGCGTCGGCGCACACAGCGCGGTGGTGTGGAAACGGTTGTAGCGCAGACCCCCGCCCGCCAAGCGTTCAGCCGTCGGCGTGTGGCACGGCCCGCCGAACGCGCTCGACGCGGCGAAACCAACGTCGTCAAGCAGCACGATCAGTACGTTCGGCGCCCCCACCGGAGGCCGCAGCGGCACAATCGGAGGGAACGTCGCGTCCCGCGCATCGAACGGCAACTCACCTGTCTGCTCCCGATCCGGAACAGGCAGTACCGAACGGTCGACGTCCGCGCTCATCGTGAAACCCTCCTCAAGTCGGCCCCCTGTGGCGACTCTAGCGCGCTCATGGGGCTGTTGACCGGGCCCACCAACACGGCCTCCAGACCCAGTTGTCCCGCCCCGCTCACAGGCCCAGGTGCGTCCTACTGGGCGAAGTGGGCCTCCCCCGTGAAACCGAGCGTCACTGGTATGAGAGCCACGCGACCTGACCCACAGACGCCGGCACCCCCCAGGTCAACGACCCCGCACGAGTCCGGGTCACGATGATTGATCCTCAAGAGCTGACCCCCCGAGCGGCCCAACACTGGGCATGGGGACACCAGACCCTCCAGGCAGACGTCCCCTCGCGTCCCAAGACGTCCCCGGTGCTTGTCGCCTGCCGGATCCGCTGCTCACGTGCAGCTGGTGACGCTTCTACCGGCCCAGCGGGTCGTCGAACCCTTCGTCGGCCTCGATGAAGGCGCTGGCGGCTCCCCGGTGTTCGGTGCCCACGGTCTGGTACTCGTCGGGGGTCTGGTCCATGGGGTCCCCGCCGAGGGCGTGTCCAGCGGCGCGGTCGAAGTCGCGCGCGGTGGCCT
>Ga0209262_10000570_pt1 | contig 16256 bp, 13 predicted proteins | sample Lowcelwee11metaG_FD_187171 | JGI IMG/M metagenome (GOLD analysis project Ga0209262, IMG submission 187171) | Freshwater pond sediment microbial communities from the University of Edinburgh, under environmental carbon perturbations - Low... | ecosystem: Environmental > Aquatic > Freshwater >...
GGATGAAATCTTGGTTAGGGTGTTTACGACCCCCCTTAGGAGGGATGTTAACGACTGCTCCTTCGATGATTTTAAGGAGAGCTTGTTGTACCCCTTCACCCGAAACGTCACGGGTGATAGAGCGGTTTTCGCTCATTCTGGAAATTTTGTCGATCTCGTCAATGAAAACAATCCCTTGCTGTGCTCGCTCAACATCACCATCCGCCGCTTGGAGGAGTTTGGTGAGGATATTTTCGACATCTTCACCGACGTATCCCGCTTCGGTAAGACTGGTAGCATCGGCAATAGCGATCGGGACATTGAGAACACGGGCAATAGTTTGTGCCATTAGTGTTTTGCCGCTTCCCGTCGGTCCGATAAGGAGAACATTCGATTTGGCAATTTCGGTATCGTCTTCAATTTTGGTGTGTTTGAAAATACGTTTGTAGTGATTATATACTGCAACAGAGAGGAGCTTACGTGAGCGCTGCTGTCCGATAATGTATTGTCCTAAAAAAGTATTTAACTCTTTCGGAGTCAGAAGTTCGGTATTTTTGTGCTCATGGGTAGAAGTATTTTCCCCCTCAGTATCACCAAACATGATCTTATAGGCTGAAAAGACACAGTTTTTACAAATATAGACATTGGTTCCGGCGATAAGCGGGTTGTGATCGCTCTCTGCCGCGTCACAGAAACTGCAATGGCGATGAATCATGATTGATTCCTTTCATAGGGGATACCCCGTTTGGTATTGACAATAAAAGTACAAAGATTTTTGACCAACTCGCTGGTTGTCTCTTCAAGCAAAATACCCGCTTGCTCTTGGAGAGGTTTTCCTGATTCGAATAAGTCACGGTAGGCTGAACGAAGTGCATCAATATCGGCACGTTCAACGTGACGGCGCAATCCGTTGAGATTAAGGCCGCGAAGCACCGCACGATTTCCTTCCGCTAAACAATAGGGAGGTACGTCTTGTGAGAGGGCGGATGCCCCTGCGATCATAGCGTAATCCCCGATTTTGACAAATTGATGCACAGGAGTCATACCGCCGATAACGGCGTAATTCCCCATCTCAACATGTCCCGCCAAAGTCGCGGCATTGGCAAGGATACAGTGATCTCCGATGATAACGTCATGGCCGAGGTGAACGTATCCCATAAAAAGATTGTCGTTTCCGACAACGGTTTTACCGCCGCCCCCTGCTGTTCCCGGATTAAAAAGGGTGAACTCCCGAATTTTATTCCGATCCCCGATGATGAGTTCGACCTCTTCTCCGGCATATTTCAAATCCTGCGGAACGGAACCCAATACGGCGTGTGAAAAAATTTCGTTGTATTCGCCGATAGTGGTGTTACCGTAGATGCAGGCACTTGCGGCGATTTTTGTTCCACGCCCGATAGTGGCTTTACCAGAGATAAAGCAAAACGGACCGATTTCGACATCCTCGCCGATAACTGCACCCTCTTCGATAATAGCGTGTGGTGAAATCAAGCTCATACGACCTACTTGTCTACGATCATTGCTTTGAGTTCCGCTTCACTGACAAGTGCATCGTCAACATAAGCTTTCCCCTCTAACACCCAAATCGATCCTTTGTGTTTCACGACGCTCATTCGGTATTCCAAACGATCTCCCGGACGGACGGGGGCTCGGAATTTTGCACCGTCGATACTCATAAAGTAAACCACTTTGTGAGCTGCTTCTTCTTCGGTCATGTCCATACTTTGGAAAGCGAGGATTCCGCCGGCTTGTGCCATACCTTCTAAGATCATAACGCCCGGATAGATCGGGTGACCCGGAAAGTGTCCTTCGAAAATCTGTTCGCCGATCGTAACATTTTTGAATCCGATAAGGGACTCATTCGGAGTAAGAGAAGTAACACGGTCGACCAGTAAAAAAGGGAATCTGTGGGGTAAAATTTTTTGAATTTGAACAACATCTATCATATTTTGGGACACCTTGGGTAAAAAATCCCCCAATTTTACCGCAAAAAAGGTTAATCAATGATAATAAGTTTTCAATCCTTTGCTAACTACTTTTTAATAGCACGTTGTACCAGCAAATCCGCTACTTCAAAACTGGCATCAACGAATTTCAACTCCGGTAAATCCCTCATACTTTTTCGCTCATCAACGCTGTCGATTTTGACGATAACATTGGCCTCTTTGTTATACCCAAGTACCGCTTCACTGATAAGGCGGCGGTTTTGTTCGCTGCTCATTGTGATAATAATCGCCTGGGCCTCTTTCACCCTCAACGATTCCAAAACGGGGAGTTTGTTTAAGTGGCCGAAGTAAGCCATATATCCCAGCTTTCTAGCGTGTAAAACGTGTTTGAGGTTATCGGAAATGATAATGAAATTGGCTCCCTTGGATTGCAGTGATGCGGCGACAATCTTCCCCAGCATTGCAAACCCTGCAACGATAATATGGTCTTTGCGCTCGATAGGGGTAATGACGTCCGATTCGTAAAACTCTTTTTCAAAATAGGAGGAGAGTTTATAAATGTTTCCGATAATAAACGGGGTGAGAATCATCGAGATAACACTCACAAGGATCAGAAAACTTGCCATCTCTTCGCTGATCAGTTTTTCTGAACCCGCCAAAGCAAAAATAGCAAAAGAGAACTCCCCGATCTGAGCGAGGGAGAGTGCCGTTTTTGCCGACGTATTTTTATCGGAATTACGCACTATGATTGCGTAAATAACCACCGCTTTAAAAAGCATTGCAAAAATAAAAACAAACGTGATAATATGGATATTTTCGGCAAAATAGAACATATCGATCTTCGTCCCCACCCCGAAGAAAAAGGCACCCAATAAGAGGTCTTTGTAGGTCGAAATATCGGATTCGACTTTGACATTAAATCGGGTATCAGCGATAATCATTCCTGCGATAAAGGCTCCCAATGAGTAGGTAAAGCCCATAGTATGTGCCAGAAGTGCCGCACCGATCAAGATGGAAAAAACCGAGCCTAAAAAAAGCTCTTCGAGTTCCGTTTTGGCGGAAAACTGCAGGAGAGCATTGACGATTTTCTCTCCCGCCGTAAACATAAAGACAACAACGAAAATGGCAGAGAGGAGTGTTTTCCACAATACTTCGCCGAGCGAGAGGGTATCGTTGGATAAAAAGGTGATGAGGAGCAAAATCGGGATAACGGCAAGATCTTGAAAGATCAAAATCCCCATCGATTTTTGCCCATAGGGGGTATGGATATCCTTGGACTCTTTGAGATAGGTGAGGACAATGGCAGTGGAGGAGAGGGAAAATGCCAATGAAATGATCAAAGAGGTATTAAAATCAAGATGAAACAGATAATAGGAGAGCAAAAAGATCACGACGACACTAAACAATACCTGAAGCGCTCCGTTGGTGAGGAGTATCTCTTTCATCTTTTTGATTTTGTCCAGACTTAGTTCCAGTCCGATAGTAAACATCAAAAAGACGATCCCAAACTCACCGATAAAATCGAGCGAATCGTTTGCGGAACCGTTGAATCCGAAAAGGGTACTGATAATTGTCCCCGTCGCGATATAGCCGATGATATGCGAGATCCCGAACCGTTTTAGAATGATGTTGAGGACGGTTGCGATGGCAACGGTTAAAAAGATTGATAAGAGTAATTTTTCCATATGGATATTATAGTGCAAGGTTCGTGCTAAGGGTGGTTAAAAAGTGGGCGGTTAATCGTTAATCAATAATAATCAGCTGCTCTTTGGTATCGTCGTAGGTTTTTGTCTCTAACAGGAGAGTAACTTTATCGGTGGGAATAGAATCGACCACGATGATCGCGGAGGTATTAAATGGGCATCCGGTGAGACGGGCACGCACTGAAATCTCAGTCCCGAGCGAACAGGTATCGAACATCAACTCTTTTGTTGTATCGTAATGTGAGCTGGTGAGGGAATTGAAAGTCTCTAACGTGATAAAACGAACCTCTTCACGGTTAAGAAAATGTTGGTTACCGAGACTGAATTCGATATGCCCCTGTGTTTGGTTACGGCTGATAGTCGAGTAGAAGAGGGGGTAGGAGGGGACAACCTCGGAACCTACTTTTAGGTATGAAGATAAAAGGCGGTAGTTTAAAAAGCGCTCTTTGAGTATGCGATACGGTGTCCCTGCATCTTCCAGTTCATTACGGCGAGTATAAAGTTCCAGACGCTCTTCGATCGAGGCGGGGAGAATTTGTTTTGAAATAGGGGAGAACATTTCGTCCATCAATCTATGCTGTTGATCCCGTTGCATACTTAGACCATAGAGACAGCCGCAATAGTCCTGACGGTAGAGCTGCTGTTCGCGGCTGACTCGTCCTTGATCGGCGGTTCCGTTGTTTTTACGGTAATCAAAGGGGATAAATTTGACGCCGTGAGACGCTTCAAATGCTTCGCCAGATCTTATCAGCTGTTCTTGGGATTTTTTCGGACTGACAAGGAGGGTGGTGGTCATGGTGGATTCACCCAGTTCGATCGCTTTGTGCGCGCTTACTTCGAAACGGCGATCAAAGCATACCTCACAGCGTGATCCTTTTTCCGGCTCGCTCTCCAAACCTCGGACGGCGTCCATCCAGTTCTCAAAGTCGTATTCACCCTCTATCAGCTCAATACCCAGTTTTTGACAGCTTCGCTCAACATCGAGGAGACGGAGTTGATATTCGCTGTAAGGGTGGATATTGGGATCATAGAAGAACCCGATGAGTTTTTCATCGGGGTATTCCTGCTGTAGCTTCTCGATAAAGAAGTGAGAATCGACGCTACAGCAGATATGGACGAGCACGGTTTAGTTTTTCTCTGCGAGAATTTCAACCGACTCAATGGTATCGCGCATTTGGATGCTATCAAGAACCGCCATAGATTCTTTATCATCCGCTTCGATACCGCCGAAAACTGTGTGTACACCATCAAGATGAGGGGTGCTGACGAAACAGATGAAAAACTGGCTTCCGCCGGTGTTCGGTCCTGCATGTGCCATAGAGAGAGAGCCTTTGACATGCTTGTGTTTGTTAAGAGCTGTTTCACACGGAATAGCCCAACCCGGTCCGCCGGTTCCTGTGCCGTGAGGACAACCGCCCTGAGCCATAAAGCCTGGGATTACGCGGTGGAAGTTAAGTCCGTTGTAATAGCCGTCATTCACGAGTGCCGCGAAGTTAGCAACGGTGTTAGGAGTCTCGTCGTTATAAAGTTTGATCCACATAACCCCTTTAGCGGTGGTCATTTTAGCCCATTGATAGCTTGCCATCTCTTCGGGAGTAACGGTATACGTTTTGAGTTCTTTTCGTCCGAACATGTAGTTGATCCTTGGAGGAATTTTTTGAAATTATAGTGGAACAATCTTAACTATCAAAAGGGAATCCGTTATAATGAACGAAATTAATTTGGGTAAAGGTGAAGTGTGGAAGCGTGGTTGCAGCGTCGGTTGAACAACATCTCATTGCGGGATCTTAATTTTTACACCATCGTATTTATCCTTTTTTTTACCGTTATTTTTTCCTCTTTGCTTATCTATGATGAATACCGGCAATTTGCTATGGCCGCAGGTGATACGCTGGTAGGTATTCGAGGTGATCCTCATGCACTTAAAGGGCGGTTGATCAAAATTATTGTCGAAATTGCGACATTGGCACTGATTTTATTTGGGTTTATTATCGGTATCTCAAAAATACTTAACAGTATGATTGCTCGGGATATGGAACGGTTCATGAAGTTTTTTGAATCGGCTCATGAAAAAACAGAACTGATCCAACCCGATGAGCTTTACTTTAATGAATTTAAGCGTATGTCGGGTTATGCGAACGAAATGGCGCAGACGATACAAGAACAAAAAGAGTCTTTGCAAACACTTAATGCCGGATTAGAAGAGCGGGTGCGATTTAAAACACAGGCCTTGCAAATCAAAAACGATGCCCTTGAAGAGGAGCAGAAATTTTCACAAGGATTGCTTGAATCGCACAAACAGTTTATCCGCTATGCGATCCATGAAACCCATACTCCACTGTCGGTAATTATGGCGAATATCGAGTTGTTTTCTATGAATGAAGGGCGTAATCGATATTTGGCCAAGATCGAAGCAGCGGTTAAAAATATTTTTAGTATTTACGATGATTTAAGTTATCTGGTGAAAAAAGATCAGATTGAGTATCCGAAAAAAGCGATTGATTTGGATGAATATGTTAAAAAGCGGCTTGAGTTTTTTGATGAGGTTGCCCATTTCTCGAATCTCTCTTTTAGCTATATAAGCCCAGAGTTTCGGGCCTGGATACAGTTTAATGAAACTAAGCTCCAGCGGGTGATCGATAATAATCTCACCAATGCGATAAAATATACCAAAAACGGTGAAGAGATTCGAGTCGGTGTGGAGTGCGATACCCTAGGGTGCAGGTTTTGGGTAGAGAGCCGCTCTCAAAAGATTCATGACCCGCAAAAGATTTTTGAGGCTTATTATAGAGAACGGAAAAAAACAGACGGATTTGGGCTGGGGCTTAGTCTCGTCAAATCGATTTGCGATGAAGACGGTGTTGAAATTACGATCTCTTCAGATAGTGAATTGACCCGTTTTGAATATCACTTTAAAAAGGGTAATCTTGAAAATACTTCTTCTTGAAGATGAACAGATGCTCAGTGAAGCGATCACGGAGTATTTGGTCTCATCGGGTCATCAGGTTACTTTCTATTATGACGGCTCAGATGCACTCCAAGCACTTCAAAAAGAGACGTTTGATTTGCTGATACTCGATATTAATGTTCCGGGGATTGACGGACTGGAACTTCTCGAAGAGCTTCACAAACAAAAAATCCGCCCACCCGCTATTTACATCAGTGCCCTTGTCGATATCGAGGGGATTAGTCGTGCGTATGATCTGGGGTGCTACGATTACCTCAAAAAGCCGTTTCATCTAAAAGAGCTTACCCTTCGTATCGATAAAGTGATGCAAAGTTGTGCCATTCCCCAAAGCCATCTGCGTCTTTCGAAGAGTTACGCGTACGATGCCTCCACTTCGACATTGATGTGTGATAACGTAACACAGCCCCTCAGCAAGCGACAGCTTCAAATTATCGATCTACTTGCCCGAAATCGGGGGCGTGTGGTCGATTTTGACCAGTTTCGCAACTATGTTTGGGACGAAGAATATGTGGATAACGCAACGATCCGTGCCGAAGTAAGCCGTTTGAAAAAGTCTCTAAAAGAGGATTTCATTCAAAATATACGGGCGTTAGGTTACATGATCGATATTCCCCGTTCCCATTAGGTTACTTTTTTACACACTTATCTCCTCTCTTGAATATTTTTGACGATAAATTTTTCTAATTTAACAATTGCTACGTTCATGCTACGTTTCGTTTTCATAATGACACTGATAAAAACTTATTTCAAGGAGTGAAAATGCGAGGTACAGTATCTCTATCGCTTTTAGCATCGGCGTTGGTTGTTAATGCCATGGCAGCTGATAGCTTAGAAAGTATGTTTAAAGAAGGGAAAGCGAGCGGTCAAATCCGTGCTTTTTATATTGATCGGGATCATTTGCCGGGTGCACATCGTGATGGAGTTGCTATCGGAGGTTATCTGAAATATGAAACAGGTAACTGGAATGGTTTAAGTGCTGGGACAGCATTTTACACGACGAATAAGCTTGATGGTAAAAGCAGTGTAATAGCTGAAAATGATTTAACACTGTTCGGCTCAAACGGAGAGAATGAAACCTATTTAGGCGAAGCGTATCTTCAATATAAAAATGGGAATACGGCATTTAAAGCAGGTCGTCAAAAACTAGACACTCCGATGGCGGGAAGCGATGATGCTCGTATGCTTCCAAACCTTTTCGAAGCGTATGTACTTAGTAATACCGATATCAAAGATACTACATTGATCGCAGCTCATGTCACAAAATTTGCTGCGGGAACATTTTCCAATGCATATAATGGTGGTGTATTAGGGGTTACGTCTGGTTATACAGTCGTTTCTGGAAATACAGCAGAATATGTAGGCAAATTCACGAATATGGGCGAATGGGCAATCGGTGATAATACGTCAGGTGTAACAGCTGCAGGAGCTATTTATACAGGTATTCCTGGATTGAAATTACAATTATGGGATTATTACGCACATGATATTCTTAATGCGATTTATGCAGAAGCTAATTATGGATGGTCGTATGCAAGTGGCATCGCCCCATATGTTGGGGTTCAATGGATTAATGAAAGAGATATTGGATCAAATAATGCTGATTTATCATACGAATTAGATAAAATTGATAGTGATTTTATTGCTGCTAAAGTAGGGGTTAAAGTAGTGAACTTTGATCTATCAGCGGCAGTTTCCCACAATAGCAAAAATGATGATGCAGCAATTAATGGCGGAACAATTACCCCTTGGGGTGGAATGCCGGCATATACGCAAGGAATGGTATCTCGTCATCAGTTTATGGCGGGAACTAATACGTGGAAAGTTGCGGGAAACTATGATTGGAAAGATATGGGGGTTAACCTCAATACAGGTATCTATTATGTAGGGTTTAGCATGGATGCATTGAATGGGTATGTCGCTAACAAATCTTGGACTGCATCTGAATCAGGGTTTGATATTATTTATGGACCTCAAGCACTCAAGAGCCTTCAGCTTCGTTTCCGTGGAAATTATCAAAGAGATTACTCAATCGGCAGTGATCGTGATGAATACCGCGTTATCGCAAACTACAACTTTTAAAGGAGGTTAAATTATGAAACAAGATATGGTTGATCGCATTAAAAACGATCCAGATTTTATTCAGCTCACTCGTGAGCGTAGCAAGTTCGCTTGGACATTAACAATCGTTATGTTGGTGATTTATTTCGGATTCGTGTTGGTGATCGCTTTTGATCCGGCACTCTTGGGGACTCCGTTATCGGAAGGCTCAGTAACCACAGTCGGGATTCCGGTCGGTGTCGGCGTTATTATCAGTGCGTTTATTTTGACAGGGATTTATGTCCGTCGTGCAAACACTGAATTCGATGAACTTACCGCTAAAATCAAAGCTAAAGCAAAGGGAGAGTGATGAAAACATTACTATTAGTACTTCTTACTAGTTTTGCGGCGTTCGCAGGTGACGCACTCAGCGGTGAAGTTGAAAAACAAGCGCTTAATATGTCGGCGATTATCATGTTCTTGATCTTCGTAGGGGCAACTCTCGGGATCACCTATTGGGCGGCAAAACGTACCAAAACGGCAAAAGATTTCTATACTGCCGGCGGAGGGATCACAGGATTCCAAAACGGTATGGCGATTGCGGGAGACTATATGTCTGCGGCATCATTTTTGGGTATTTCTGCCCTCGTTTATGCGAAAGGGTATGATGGACTCATCTACTCAATCGGATTCTTGGTCGGTTGGCCGATTATTTTATTTATGGTGGCTGAACAGCTCCGTAACCTCGGTAAATATACGTTTGCAGACGTTGCATCGTACCGTTTGCGTCAAACCCCTATCCGTACATTGGCGGCGTTTGGTTCAATCTTGACCGTTGTATTGTATTTGATCGCTCAAATGGTAGGGGCTGGAAAATTGATCCAACTTCTTTTCGGTCTTGATTATGAGATCGCGGTTATCCTTGTCGGTGTCCTCATGATCCTTTACGTAACGTTTGGTGGAATGTTGGCGACAACGTGGGTTCAAATCATCAAAGCGTTCTTGCTCCTCTCTGGTGCAACGTTTATGGCGGTTGCGGTTATGGCTCACTATGACTTTAACTTTGAAACCTTGTTTGCGACTGCGGTACAAATGAAAGAGACAACCTCTATTATGGCTCCGGGCGGTTTGGTCAGTGATCCAATTTCAGCGATTTCTCTTGGTATTGCGTTGATGTTCGGTACAGCGGGTCTTCCGCATATCCTTATGCGCTTTTTCACCGTTAGCGATGCAAAAGAGGCACGTAAATCGGTTTTCTATGCGACAGGTTTTATCGGGTATTTCTATATCTTGACGTTTATCATCGGTTTCGGTGCGATCGTTATGGTATTCCAAAATCCACAATACCTTGACCTTGCGAAACAAGCAGTTGACGGCGGCGCTCCGATCCTCGGCGGTGATAACATGGCGGCAATTCACTTGTCACATGCGGTTGGTGGAGACTTCTTCCTCGGATTTATCTCAGCGGTTGCGTTTGCAACCATCCTTGCGGTTGTTTCCGGTCTTACGTTGGCGGGTGCATCAGCGATTTCACATGATTTGTATGCAAGTGTTATCCGTAAAGGTAAAGCGGATGGAATGATGGAAATGAAAGTTTCTAAAGTCTCAACCGTTATTTTGGGTATCGTAGCGATCTATCTCGGTATTGCATTTGAAGATCAAAATATTGCGTTCATGGTTGGTTTGGCGTTTGCTATTGCAGCATCTGCGAACTTCCCGATTTTGTTCCTCTCTATGTATTGGTCTAAACTCACCACTCGCGGTGCATTGCTCGGTGGGTCACTCGGTCTATTGACAGCGGCAGTACTTGTGGTACTTGGGCCAACCGTTTGGGTGGATGTATTGAAAAATGCGGAAGCAATTTTCCCTTACAAATATCCGGCTCTTTTCTCTGTGAGTGCAGCGTTTATCGGAATCTGGTTCTTCTCGATTACCGACAAATCTGATAATGCGGCAAAAGAGAAAGAGGCGTACGAAGCACAATTTATCCGAAGTCAAACGGGTATCGGTGCTGAGGGCGCAGTTGAGCATTAACCTATGAGTCTCTTTGACCAAAAAGCACTATTGATGTCAATCCATCCTTTCGACCTTCTCGGCGAGAGGATGATTGAAAAATTGATGACCCAGATGGACATCGCCTATTATCCCAAGGAGACGGTACTTATCGCTCCTCGGGTGAGGGCGGAATCACTCTACATCATTATCAAAGGCATTGTCAACGAAACCATCGAGGGTGAACTCCAAAATGTGTATGGGGAGCGCGACAGCTTTGACGCGAACTCCCTTATATACGGAAATACCCAAAGCACCTTTAGTGTTGCCGAAGATCTCATCTGCTATGAACTCCCCAAAGAATCTTTTCTTAACCTCCTCCAAGATGTCGAACCGTTTCAAAACTACTTTATGCAAGATTTCATCACCAAACACCAAAACCTAAAAGAGCGTCAGCATCAAAATGAATTGACCCCTTTTATGGTCTCCCGTGTCGATGAAATCTATCTTCATACACCGTGTTTTGTTGAGGCGCATACCCCGATTCGTGAAGCTCTGCGACAAATGGCAGATCAAAACGGGAATGTTATATTGGTTCGGGAAGGGGATTCGGTCGGTATCGTAACCGATACGAATCTTCGTGAGAAAGTTTTATTGGCGGACAAAAGCAGCAGTGACCCTATCGGAGATATCGCCACGTACGGTTTGATTAGTATCGAGCGAAGCGATTTTCTTTTTAATGCATTACTGCTGTTTACAAAGCATGGAGTGAAACGACTGGTGGTAAACGACGGCGAAAAAATCGTCGGGATATTGGAACAGCTCGATCTCCTCAGCCATTTTGCCAATCATACCCATCTTATCGCCGCGTCAATCGATCGTGCGGTGAGTATTGATGAGCTTCAAAATGCACAGCGTTCTCTCACCCATTTGGTTCGTTCACTAACCTCCAAAGGGGTTCGGGTTCGGTATGTTTCCAAACTTGTCAGCGAGCTTAACGCCAAAGTGTATCGAAAAGTGTTCGAGATGGTTGTACCTGTATCGCTCCAAGGCAAATGTGCCCTGATCATCATGGGGAGCGAAGGGCGCGGAGAGCAGATTCTCCGCAGTGATCAGGATAATGCCCTCATCATTCGAGATGGTGAAGATGAAGCCTCTTTTGAGCCGTATATGATGCAGCTCAATGAATATCTGCTTCAGTTGGGATTCCCGAAATGCAACGGCAATGTGATGGTTTCAAACCCTTACTGGCGCAGAAGTGTATCGGGTTATCAAAAACTGATAGAGGAGTGGATCGATACCCTTAACGAAGAGTCGTTAATGGGATTATCGATTTTTCTGGATGCTCAGTGTGTCGCGGGGGATGAGAAACTTTTAAACGTGTGTCGTGATTCGCTCTTTGGTCAATTTGAAGGGCGAAGCGATATGCTGGCTCATTTGGCGAAAGCTGCTTTGGCTTTTGAAACCCCTTTGAGTCTATTTTCGGGATTCGTTTTGGGACGTGCCGAGCATGGAAGCGAATTTGATATTAAAAAGGGGGGGATATTCGCGATGGTTCACGGCATTCGGATCCTCTCTTTGGAGCATAAAATTACCCATACCAACACGACGGAACGGATCAAAGAACTCAATAATCTTGGATTATTTGATAAGCGCTTTGCTAGTGAACTGATCGAAGCGTACGATACGTTGCTGAGTATTCGGCTCCGTTTTATCCTCGCGCAAAAGCAGGGGAATGATGAGCAAAATTATGTGAATCCGAAACTGCTCTCTAAAGCCGAACGTGATCTCCTTAAAGATGCGTTCAAAATCGTCAACACGTTTAAAAAGTTTTTGACCTACCATTTCCATTTGGGTATGGTGGTCTAATGTTCGCTTCTCTCAAACGTTCGTGGAACCGTAAAGGGTTAAATGATGAGAGTTACGCGTGGTTATTTGACCCTTACGTCGGGGATGAAGTAGTCGTCTTTGATACCGAAACAACGGGGCTCAATACTAAAAAAGATGCAGTTCTGAGTATCGGTGCGGTGAAGGTCAAAGGGGACCGGATACTGACGTCAGAAAGTTTTGAAGTTTTTTTAAAACCTTCTAACGAAATCAGCGTTGAAAGCATTAAAATTCATCACATCCGACCATGTGATTTGGAAAACGGCATTGACCCGATAGATGGGGCAAAACAGTTTCTCGAATTTATCGGAAACCGCCCTTTGGTAGGGTATTATTTAGAGTTTGATATGGCGATGATAAATCGTCTCATCAAACCGTGGTTAGGGGTAACTCTTCCCAATAAACAGATTGAAGTTTCAGGACTTTATTTTGATAAAAAAATTGCTTTGATTCCTCAAGGAAACATTGATTTGCGCTTTGATACAATCCTTCGAGATTTGAACATTCCGAGGATGGGTCAGCACAATGCGTTGAATGACGCGATTATGACCGCAATGGTCTACATAAAATTAAAAAATACATTTAAACTACACTAAGGAGCCTTACCTATGAGCGATATCGTAAAACCAACTTTTCAACCGAACCGAGAGTTCGCTAAAAATGCCCGTATTAAAAATATGTGTGAGTACCATGATTTACAAACATGGGCAACTGAAGATTATGAGGGATTTTGGGGCAATTTTGCCAATGAAAAAATCGACTGGTTTCAACCCTATACTCAGGTGCTCGATGAGAGCAATGCACCGTTTTACAAATGGTTCGTGAACGGGAAACTCAACGTCGCTCACCAATGTATCGACCGTCACCTTAGCTCACGCAAAAACAAAGCGGCGATCATTTTCGAAGGGGATCGCGGCGATAAACAAATCATTACCTACCTCGAGCTCTATTACAACGTCAATAAATTCGCCAACCTTTTGAAAAACGAATTTCATGTCAAAAAAGGGGATCGTGTCGTTATCTATATGCCGATGATCCCTGAAGCGGCGTATGCGATGCTCGCGTGTGCTCGTATCGGTGCGATTCACTCGATCGTATTCGGCGGATTCTCGTCCGAAGCGTTGAAAGATCGTATCGAAGATGCGGAAGCAAAAGTCGTCATCACGGCTGATGGAGCATTCCGTAAAGACAAACCGTACATGCTCAAACCAGTCGTTGACCAAGCGATTGATGAAAAATCTCCGGTTGAGAAAGTCCTCGTGGTTGAGCGTAATAACGAAGATATCACATGGGTAGCGGGACGCGACTATTCGTACAACGAACTGATCAAATACCAATCAAGCGTATGTGAAGCCGAAGTTATGGACGCCGAAGATCCATTGTTCCTCCTCTACACATCCGGTTCTACCGGAAAACCGAAAGGGGTTCAACACAACTCTGCGGGATATATCCTCTGGGCGCAAATGACGATGGAATGGGTATTTGACGTCAAAGAAAACGACACCTACTGGTGTACGGCAGACGTCGGCTGGATTACCGGACACACCTATATCGTCTATGGCCCATTAGCAATGGGTGCTACCACTATTATGTTCGAAGGGGTTCCGACCTATCCGGATGCGGGACGTCCGTGGAAAATGGTCGAAGAGTACAAAATCAACCAATTCTACACCGCTCCGACCGCAATCCGCGTATTGCACAAAATGGGTGAAGATGAGCCGGCTAAATACGATCTCAGCTCTCTTAAAGTCCTCGGAACCGTCGGTGAGCCGATCGATCCTCCGGCATGGAAATGGTACTATGAGGCAGTCGGCGGAAGTAAATGTGCGATCGTCGATACCTACTGGCAAACGGAAACGGGAGGACATATCGTCTCTCCATTGCCGGGTGCGACTCCGATCAAACCGGCATGTGCGACATTCCCACTTCCGGGTATCATCGCCGAAATCCTTGATCCTCAAACGGGTATCAAAGTCGAAGCAGGTGAGCCAGGTTATATGTGTGTAACCCGTCCTTGGCCATCTATGATTCGCGGAATCTGGGGCGATCCTGAGCGTTTCGTGAAATCGTATTTCGGTGATGTCAAAAAAGACGGTCAGCCGGTCTACTTCACCGGTGACGGTGCAATCTACGACGAAGAGGGATACATCACCATCACAGGACGTACCGATGACGTTATCAACGTCTCAGGTCACCGTATGGGAACCGCCGAAGTGGAAGCGGCATGTAAAAAACACCCGAATGTCGCGGAAGTAGCCGTAGTCGGTAAACCGCACGACATCAAAGGTGAGGGAATCTTCGCCTACATCGTTCTCAAAAGCGATGACACCGTCGGTGAAGAGATGGAGATGGTCAAAGAGATCAACAAAGTGATCATGAAAGAGATCGGTAACATCGCTATTTGTGATGACATCGTTTTCGTACCGGGCTTGCCGAAAACTCGTTCAGGTAAAATCATGCGCCGAATACTACGCTCAATCGCAAAAGGTGAAGCGATCACTCAGGATATCTCGACTCTCGAAGATCCAAGTATCGTTGCAACGATCGAAGCAAAAGTTAAAGGGTAAGTTTTACCCTCTCTCCCGTCATCCTGCACTTGATGCGGGATCTATCCCTCAAGAAATTAAAATATTGGATTCCCAATCGAGTTGGGGATGACGTTCTGAATTATCAAAAAATATGGTATAATTTTTTTGCTAGTACGGCTTTTCTATTGGTTCAATGGAGCGGCATAGGTCGAGGGATTAATTACCCCTCGGCCTTTTTTTTTGCCCTCCAAAGAATCAATAGAAGGGGGTCTTTATGGATAAGTACGTACTAGCATTACTACTTATGTGCATCTTAGCACCTATGCTCAATTGAGTGTAGCCAAGGGGTTTACACCCCTTGCCCCCCTATAAAAACATTTGCTTTTTCTATCATTTTTAGCTATTCTATTTATACAAAATAAAACGGGATAATGAGAAAATTGATGACAGAAGCTAAACTCATTTCCTCTAGCCAACTTGCCAAGAACCTTTCCATTACTAAACACGCATTAGATGAGCTACTTTTAAGTGCCGGATTTATTCAGCGAGATAATGAAAACTTTATACTTACAAAAATCGGTGAAGATCACGGCGGACAGTGGCAAACACGTCCAAAATTCGGAACCTATATTGTCTGGCCTGAAAACATGGCTATCCCCAATAAAACCATCACTCAAGGCAAAGAGTTTTACAAAGCCACCGCCATCGGAAACCGATACAACATCTCAGCGCAAAAACTCAACATGATGCTCTCCGAAATCGGATGGATACAGCGGTATCTCAAAGGGTGGACGATCACCGCTCTAGGGATCAAAAACGGCGGAGTCCAAAAAGAGAATACCCAATCAGGTGTCCCCTATGTCGAATGGCCTGAGAGTATCTTTGATAATCCTGCTTTTGTGTCGGTGGTCAAAGAGGTGCAAGGCGACGCGGGAGAAGATACCCAAGCCAAAGTCGATAAATCCGAAGATAACGCCTTTCGTAGCAAGTTCGAGGCGAAACACCGCGCGACGGACGGACATTTTGTGCGGAGCAAAGCGGAAATGCTGATAGACAACTGGCTCTATATGGCGGAGATCGTTCATGCGTATGAGCGACGGCTTCCGATAGAGGAAGAGGTGTATTGCGATTTTTACATCCCGACGGGCAAAGTGTATATCGAGTTTTGGGGGATGGAAAACGATCCCAAATACGCCGAACGCAAGCGGGTAAAAAA